>Ga0315900_10008787_pt1 | contig 12926 bp, 11 predicted proteins | sample LakEriMetagenome_FD_203521 | JGI IMG/M metagenome (GOLD analysis project Ga0315900, IMG submission 203521) | Freshwater fungal communities from buoy surface, Lake Erie, Ohio, United States - Buoy 12 MA114 | ecosystem: Environmental > Aquatic > Freshwater > Lake > Lake biofilm | place: USA: Lake...
GGGCTTGCCCGCCGGCCGTGCCGCGGCGGGTGCGCCACCGGGGCGCGGCGCGGGTTTCGCCGCAGGCGTCGGGTCGGGCTTCGGGCCGGGACGCGGGCCCGGCTTGGGGCCGGGACGGCCGCCCGCGGGCTTGGGCGGTGGCGGCGCGCCGACGGGGCGGGTGCCACCGATGACCGGAAGCTGCGCGCCGAGCGCCTTTTCGACAGCGGCAAGCTCGCCCATCTCGGCCGGGGCGCAAAAGGCGATGGCCTTGCCCGCGGCCCCGGCGCGCGCGGTGCGGCCGATGCGGTGGATGTAGTTCTCGGGAACGTTCGGCAGGTCGTAGTTGTAAACATGCCGCACCAGCGGGATGTCGAGGCCGCGCGCCGCGACATCGGTCGCGACCAGCACCTTGAGCGAGCCGTCGCGGAAGGCCGCGAGCGTGCGTTCGCGCTGGCTCTGGCTCTTGTTGCCGTGGATCGAGCCCGCCGAGAACCCCCATGAGACGAGGAGCTTCATCAGCTTTTCGGCGCTGTGCTTGGTGCGGAGAAAAACGAGTGCGGCCTCTTCGGGGTGGCCGAGCAGGCAGGTCTCGAGAAGTTTCGCCTTGTCGCCCTGGTTGACGAACTGCACCGCCTGGTCGATCCGCTCGGCCGGGCGGCCGGGGGGGGCGGCCTCGATCCGCACCGGATCGCGCAGATAGGCGGCCGCGATCTCGTCCATGAGCTTGGGCATGGTGGCCGAGAACATCAGCGTCTGGCGGCGCAGCGGCAGATGCCGCGCGATGCGGCGCAGCGCATGGATGAAGCCCATGTCGAGCATCTGGTCGGCCTCGTCGAGGACGAGATAGCCCGTGTCCTGCAGGTCGATCGCGCGGCGTTCGAGCAGGTCGATCAGGCGGCCGGGCGTCGCGACGAGGATGTCGGTGCCGCGCGCCAGCACTTCGGTCTGACGGTTGAGCGACGCGCCCCCCGTGACGGTGACGATGCGCATCGCGGTGCCGCGGGTGAAGCCGCCCAGATGCTCGGCGATCTGGGCCACGAGCTCGCGCGTGGGGGCAAGGATCAGGGCGCGCGCGCGGCGCGGCCCGGGCGGATGGCCGAGCCCCATGATGCGGTGCAAGAGCGGCAGGCCGAAGGCCGCCGTCTTGCCGGTGCCGGTCTGGGCGAGGCCCATGACATCGCGGCCTTGCATGATCTCGGGGATGGCGCGGGACTGGATCGGGGTCGGGGCCTTGAGGCCGCGGGCGGCGAGCCCCGCGACGAGCGCGGGCGCAAGGCCGAAGTCTTGGAAATCTGGCAGGGGGTAGCCTTTCGGGCAAGAGGTTCGGGGGGTGCCTGCGCCGAAGCGGGCCCCTTGTCAAGCGAAAGCGCCGCCTGCGGGGTGCAGGCGGCGCCATGAGGAGCCGATGCGGCGCGCGTCAGTTGGCGGGTGCGAGCGAGACGAGGAAGGCATAGAGGTTGGCGGCATCCTCCTCCTTCTTGACCTTGAAGGTCATCTTGCCCTTGGCGCCGCTGTCGCCGAGGTATTCCTTGAGGAACTTCGACGGGTCCTGGACATAGGCGACAAAGGTCGCCTCGTCCCACACCAGACCCTTGGCGCCGGCCGCGATCAGATCGTCGCCATATTTGAAGCCCTCGACCGTCCCGGCCTGACGGCCGACGACGCCATAGAGGTTCGGGCCGGTCTTGGCGTTGCGCCCCGCCAGCGTCTCGCCAGCCGGGTTCACCACGACGTGGCAGGTCTGGCACTGGTTGAAAGCCTTCGCCCCGGCTTCGACATCGGCCGCGACGGCGGGCGCCGCACCAAGAGCGAAAACGGCGGCAAGGGCTAGTCTGGTCGTCTTCATGAACGTCTCCAAGTGTCGGATCGGGAATGCCGCTGCAAAATGATCCCGCGCGCGCGAAAGTCAAGCCACCGCATGCGCGAGCGCGCAACGCCGCCAGAGCGAGGCGAGCGCCTCGGCGAAGCGGTCGATGTCGGCGTCCGAATGCATGGGCGAGGGGGTGATGCGCAGCCGCTCGGTGCCCTTGGGGACGGTGGGGTAGTTGATGGGCTGGACGTAGATGCCCCAGTCGTTCATCAAGATGTCGCTGATCTGGCGGCATTTCACCGGATCGCCGATCATCACCGGGATGATGTGGCTGTCGTTCGCCATGTGCGGGATGCCGTGGGCATCGAGGCGCGCGCGCAGCCGCGCCACCTGCCGGCGCTGGCGCGCGCGCTCGAGATCCGAAGTCTTGAGGTGGCGGATCGAGGCGATCGCAGCCGCCGCGATCGCGGGCGGTAGCGCGGTTGTGAAGATGAAGCCCGAGGCGAAGGAGCGGATGAAATCGCACAGCGCCGCCGACCCCGCGACATACCCCCCCACGACGCCGAAGGCCTTGCCGAGCGTGCCCTGAATGAGCGTGATGCGATGGGCGAGCCCCTCGCGCTCCGACACGCCGCCGCCGCGCGGGCCGTACATGCCCACCGCGTGCACCTCATCGAGATAGGTCATCGCGCCGTGGCGCTCGGCGACCTCGACGATCTCGCGCATCGGGCAGATGTCGCCGTCCATCGAATAGACGCTCTCGAACGCCACGATCCGCGGCCGCGCGGGGTCGAGCGCCGCGAGCTTGCGCTCGAGGTCGGCGGGATCGTTGTGGCGCCAGATGATGCGCTCGGCCCGCGAGTGGCGGATGCCCTCGATCATGCTCGCGTGGTTCTTCTCGTCCGAGAGGATCACCGCCCCCGGCAGCCGCGCCCCGAGGGTCGAGAGCGCCGCCCAGTTCGAGACATAGCCCGAGGTGAACAGGAGCGCCGACGCCTTGCCGTGCAGATCGGCGAGTTCCGCCTCAAGGGCCGCGTGCAGGTGCGAGGTGCCCGAGATGTTGCGCGTGCCGCCCGCCCCCACGCCATGCGCCTCGACCGCCTCGATCATGGCGCGGGTCACGGTGGGGTGCTGGCCCATGCCCAGATAATCGTTCGAGCACCAGATCGTCACCGGATCGGTCGCGCCCCCGGCGTGGCGGGTAGCGCGCGGAAAGGCGCCGCAATGGCGCTCGAGCTCGGCAAAGACGCGATAGTTGCCTTCGCGCTTCAGCTGGTCGAGCTGGGCCTGAAACAGGCTGTCATGATCCATTGGGGTCCTCCTGGAGTCTGTCGTGGCGCATCAGCGCGGGTCGGGGCGCCGGCATCATCCAGCGCCAGAGTTTCTGGTCGGGAACGGGCAGCACCATGAACCAGTGTTCAAGGAGCGCAAGCAAAGTGATCGTGAGCAGCAGCGAGAAACCCGCCACCTCCCACCCCGCCCCGGCGGCGACGGTGCGTTCGAGCCAGCAGGCGGCGGCGAAGCTCAGGAGCGTGACCGAGAGGGGGAAGAAGCCGTTCATCGGCGCGAGGCGAAAGTGGCTTGGCAGATGCGAGAGCGTGCGGGGCAGGAATTCGGTGTTGATGCGCGGCACCCCGAAAAAGAGGTTCAGCTTGGCCGAGACGCGCGCAAGGAAGAGCATCGCGAAGGTCCAGGCCGCAAAGGGGTTCGCCGCCCCCCATGCCGCATGGATCAGCGCAAGCGTCGTCATCGCGAGGGCGAGTTCGTGCCAGGCGATGGTGCCGACGGCGCGCGCAAAGCGCGGCCAGCCGCGCACGCCCGGCGGGCAGGGCCGCGCGTTCGGCCCCGTCAGCAGCCCCGAGAGGAACGCAAGCTCGATCCAGCCCCAGACCACGAGCGCCGAGACGAAGCCCAGATACACCCCCGCGGCCGATCCCAGATCGAACGACAGCCGCGCGCCCAAGAGCCCGAGCGCCAGCACCGGCAGCCCCCAGACGACCGAGGCGCGATGCGCCTCTGGCCCCCGGTTGTCGGCCGCGCGCACGCGCCACAGGATCGCCCCGGTGGAGAACCACCAGAGGAAGACGGCGGCAAGCGCCGCGATCCAGGGGCTGTCAGCGGCCATGCGCGGGGCCTCGGGGTCCGGGTGCTGCGATCAATACGAGGGTTCCAGCCTGACGCTCGCGGGGGGCGTGTTCCTGCGGGCGGGTATGGTGTAGAGCGAGACGAAGGCAAGCCCGGCGCGCGCCCCGGCGACGATACGCCCCACCGCGCCCCCGATCCCGCCGCGCCGCCTGGCGGCGTCGAGATCGACGAAGGCGCGCTCGAGCCGCTCGAGCGACGGGATCCAGCGCGGGTGGTCGATGTCGATCTCGATCGGGAACACCTGGCGGGCGATGGTCGAGGTCTTGCGGAACACTTCCTGGTCATACCAGGCGATGTCGACGCCGAGCGCCTTGTGGAACTCGGGCCGGGCGTGGTCGCGCACCCACATCGTCGAATAGACCGCCGTCAGGAAGAACTTGATCCACCAGACATTGACGCCCGAGGTCAGCCGCGGGTCGGTCCGCATCAGGAGCGCGAAGGCCTCGCCGTGGCTGAACTCGTCGTTGCACCATTCCTTGAACCACTTGAAGATCGGGTGGAAGCGCTGCTCGGGGTGGGCCTCGAGGTGGCGGAAGATCGTGATGTAGCGGGCATAGCCGATCTTTTCGGACAGATAGGTGGCGTAATAGATGAACTTCGGCCGGAAATAGGTGTATTTCTTGGCCTTGGTCAGAAAGCCGAGGTTGACGGCGATCCCCGCCTCGCGCAGCGCGTCGTTGATGAAGCCCGCGTGGCGCGCCTCATCGCGCGACATGTAGCTGAAGAGCTCGCAGATGTCGGGGTTGTTGCCGCGCCGCTTCATCTCCTTGTAGAGCACGCAGCCCGAGAACTCGGCCGTGCAGGAGGAAACGAGGAAGTCGATGAACTCGGCCCTCAGGCCCGGCTCCATCGCCTGCCAGTCGATCTGGTCCCACTCGGCCGTCTTCTTGAAGTGGCCCTTGTTGGGGTCGGATTTCATCTGCGCGATGAGCTTGTCCCAATCGGCGCGCACGGGGGTGACGTCGATCGCGTCCATCTCGTCGAAGTCGGTCGTGTAGAAGCGCGGGTTGAGCAGCGTCGTCTCGGTTGCCATCGCGGTGGTATCGGGAACGGTGCTGCCATCCTCGGCGGCGAAGGCTGCGGTGGGGGCGTTCATAGCGTCACCTCTTCGGAGAAGGAGAATTCGCACAGCTCCATGAAGTCGAAATCACCCGTCGCGCGGGTCCAGAGCCGCTCGAGCAGGGTGGCGCGGGTGATGGTGGCGGTGCGGTCCTCGACCACGATCTGGCCATAGGGCGCCATCACCGGCGCGCCGTGCACCAGCACCTCGTCGCCCGGATGGACGACGGCGCCGTTGTTGAAGCGCACATGCGCATGCAGGGATTCGAAGCGGTGGCTGACCTCGACGGTGCAGGGCACTTCTTCGCGTCGTCTCGTGAATAGTCCCATCTGGTTCCCCTTTTTTGTTCAGTCCTGCATGAGCCGTTCGAACGCGGCCCTGTTTGCTGCCCCGAAATTGCCGAGCTCGGCGCTCCAGCCGGTTTCGGGGTCGTGGATCGCGAGCCGGCCGTTGGCATAGGCCGCGATCCGCACCGGCCGGTCGGCCGGGATTCCATGCTTGGCGCGCTCATGCGCGAGCGCGTTCTGCACCACGGTGACAAAGCCGCCGTGGTCGAGATCGGCCACCACCTGCCCCTCGGGCGTGCGCACCCGCACGGCCTTGGCGCCCAGCCCCTCGAGGATCAGGACGCGCTCGGCCACCACGGGTGCTGCGGGCGGCTGCCCCTCGGGCTCGCGCCCGGTCAGCACCGCGAAGGTCGTGAGCGCGAGCGCCGCGATCACGAGGCCCGCCATCGCGCGCAGCATCGCGGCGGGGATCAGCTCGCGCTCGGGGTCGTGGCGGAAGGCGGGGGGTGCGGGGCGGTCGGTCATCGCGGGGCCCTCATTCAGCGGGGACGGCGGCGGCGGGGTGTGCCGCGGCCGGGCTGCGGGTGACAACGGGGCGGGCGAGGCGGGTTTCGGCCACCTCGGCCAGGATGCCCGCGACGCGCGCGGCGTCGGGGATGCAGCGCAGCGCGGGTTCCGGCCTGCCGAGCCGCCAGGGCCGCATGTGCGGCCAGAGCGTCAGCGCCGCGATCCGCGCGCCGGGGACAAGCCGCAGCGCGATCGTGCCCGTGCCGCCCCGGCGCAGGTCGAGCGCCGCGCCCTCGATCTGCGGAAACGGCAGGTTCAGCGTCAGCGTCAGCGCCGCCCCGATCCGCATCGCGACGCGCTGCGAGGTGATGGTATAGAGCGTGGCCCGCGCCTGCGCGCGCGCCAGCACCCAGATCACCCCCGCCCCGAGGATCCCGAGCCCCGCATAGGGCAGGCCGACCGCCACCGCCTGCGCCGCCCCGCCCTCGGACCACGCCACACCTGCGCGCCAGAGCACGAGCGCGACCCAATAGGCCGCGAACCAGTCGAGCGCGAAGGCCTCGCGTGCCAGCCGCCAGCCATCGGGCCGGCCCTGCCAGAGCACGACCTCGCCCGGCGGGAGGTGCCCGGGCAGGCCGGGGACGGGTTCGGTGGCGAAATCGTCGTGCATCGGATCAGTCCGCCTGCAAGATCATGCGCCGCCGCTCGGCGTCGGTGACCTTGCGGGCGCTGTCATACATCGCGCCGCCCGCGAACCAGGCCATGATCTTTTCCTCCTCGAGCAGCGTCACCTCGGAGGCCGAGCGCGTCTTGGGCACGCCCGCGAAGCGCTCGGACGAGATCGAGACCACGCTGACGCGATCATGGCGGATCTGCGCCATGGTCATCGGGATCAGGCGGCGCGAGCCGTCCTTGAGCGTGACCTCGAGATAGCGCACGAGCTGCTCGGGCGCGTCGACCCAGAGGTCGGAGATGGTGCCGACGATCTCGAGATCGTTGGCCTGCACCTTGAGGCCGCGCGGATCGCGCCCGGCCGAGACGTGGAAGCCCTTCGCCGATGCCATCGGCACGATCTTGGCGTGGCCGTGGCCGTCAAGCTCGGGCACATCGCGCCGCGGCGCCCAGGACGCCGGCCCGACCCCGTCGGCCATCGGATCGCCCGTCGGCGCGTGGGGGAAGCCCTCGGACACCGCCGTGCGGGCCAGCGCCACCTCGCGCGCCTCGCGCGCGCCGTCCGGCACCGTCACCTTGCCGCGGCCGTGGGGCAGGATGAAGGTCTTGGGCGCGGGCACCGGGAAGGGGCCCTGGTTGTTCGCGACCGTGCCGTCCTCGTTCTCGAGCGGATAGCCCTCGCGCATGTTCTCGGTCTGCAGGTAGTAGACGAGGGCCGCGAAGAAGCCCCAGAAGAGATAGAGCGCGACGAGCGCGAGATCGAAGTTGCCGAAGAAGGTGACGCCAACCATGTGATGGTCCTCCGTGATCAGGTGGGAAAGTCGGCAAGTCCGATCCTGCCGGCCCCGCCCGTGGGTCTTGGGGTGATGATCGTCATGCGCACGAGCGGTCCGAGCACGACGAGCGTTGCGAAGAGTAACGCGATTTCAAGGTGATAGACGAAGGTGTAGCCGATCGCGGGGGTGGCGAGCGCCTCGCCCCCCTTGCCCGCGAGCGCCCAGGCCCCGACGAGGTCGCGCAGGATGCCGCCCAGCGCCACGGCAAGGCCCGCCGCGGTCGCCTGCGCCGCGCCCCAGGCGCCGAGCGCGAGCCCGCGGCCCGCCGCGCCGCGCGCGGGCATGGCCATCGCGGCCGTCAGCGTCGCGACCGAAAAGAGCCCCGCGCCGAGCCCGATGCCCGCCGCACCCGCGAAAAACAGCGCGGGCGCCTGCATGGGCGCGGCGAAGATCACGGCCGAAAAGGCGGTGATCCCGATCAGGATCCCGCGCCCCGCCATGCGGAAATGATCGTGCCCCCGGCCGAGCCAGCGCGCGGCCAGCCCGAAGCCCACCAGCGCGCCGGCCGCCCAGAGGGCGGTCAGCATCGTTGTCGCGGCGACCGGCAGGTCGAGGATCTCGCCGCCATAGGGTTCGAGGAGGACATCCTGCATGTTGAAGGCAAGCCCCCCCACGAAGACGACCGCGAGCAGCCGCCCCGCCTGCCCGCCGGCCATGAGGTCGGCCCAGCCGTCGCGGAAGCGCGGACGGGGTGCCGCGCGCTCGGCCTCGGACATCGGGCGCACCCGCTCCTGCTTCCAGAGTGCGATGAGGTTCAGCAGCAGCGTCGCGAGCGCGCAGCCCTGCACCACGCGGACGAGCTGGATCGGGTCGAAATCGCGCAGGAGCCAGCCCACGATCCCGGCCGAGATCATCATCCCGATCAGGAACATGACATAGAGGAGCGCCACCACGCGCGGCCGCGTCGCCTCATCCGCGCGGTCGGAGGCAAGCGCGAGGCCCGCCGTCTGCGTCATGTGCAGCCCGAGCCCCGTGAGCAGGAAGGCCAGCGCCGCCAGCACTTCGCCCGCCCAGTCCGGCCCGACCGCCTGATCGCCCGACAGCACGATGAGCGCGAAGGGCATGATCGCGAGCCCCCCCATCTGCCAGAGCGAACCGAACCACAGATAGGGCACCCGCTTCCAGCCGATCGCGCTGCGATGGGTGTCCGAGCGGTGGCCGAAGAGCGCGCGGAAGGGCGCGACGAGGACCGGGATCGCGATCATCAGCGCCACGATGGTCGAGGGCACCGACAGCTCGACGATCATCACCCGGTTGAGCGTGCCCATGAGCAGGACGGTCGCCATCCCGACCGAGACCTGAAAGAGCGAGAGCCGCAGAAGCTGGCCGAGCGGCAGCCCCTCGGAGGCCGCATCGGCAAAGGGCAGCCAGCGCGCCGCAAGCCCCTGCATCTGCCCCCGCGTCAGGATCATGGCCGCACCTCGAGGCATTCCGAGATGTAGAAGCCCCGCTGCACGCGCCCCACGCGCGCCAGCCCGCCCCCGAGCGCGCGCGCAAGCGCGCGATGGTCCTGCGGCACCATGGTGGGCGAACGGTCGGCGCGCGGGAAGAGCCGCCCCGCCTGCCACATCGCCATCAGAAGGGGCGTGCGCGGCGGCACGGTGAAGACGATGCGCCCCGTGATGCGCGCCCGCAACCCCTCGAGCGCGCGCGCGATGTCGGGGGTGCGGTAATAGATCAGGCTGTCCATCGCGACGACGAAATCGAAGGCGCCGTGTTCGGGCGCCAGCATGTCGCCCGCAACGAAGCGCACCCGCCCCCGGTCGCCCTCGGGCAGGCGCGCGGCCGCGATCTCGATCAGCCGGGGCGAGATGTCGATGGCGGTGACATCGGCGCCGCGCACGGCCAGTTCCGCCGTCATCTGCCCCGCCCCGCAGCCCGCGTCGAGCACCCGCACCCCCGCGAGGTCCGCGGGCAGCCGGCCGAGCATCATCGCGCGCATGGCGTCGCGCCCCTCGCGCACCGTCTGGCGGATGCGGCTCACGGGGGCGTCCGAGGTCAGCCGCTCCCACACGGTGGTGGCGGTGCGGTCGAAGTAATCCTCGACCCGGTCGCGGGTGTCGGCGTAGTCGGCCATCAGTCGAACCCCAGCAATTCGAAGATCTCGCGGTCCGGCAGCGGCGCCGGGGCCTGCGCCTCGGTCCCGTTCCAGAGCGTCTCGGCCAGCCGCAGGTATTCGGCGCGGCAGCGCACGATGTCCTCCTCGTCGGGCATCTCGAAGAGGGTCTTCTTCTTCAGCCGCGAGCGGCGGATCGCATCGACGTCGGGCATGTGGCCGATGCGGCGGAAGCCCACGCGCTCGCAATAGCGGTCGACCTCGTTCGTCTCCCTCGAGCGGTTGGCGACGCAGCCCGCGAGGCGCACCTTGTAGTTGGCCGACTTGGCCTGAACGGCCGCGATGATGCGGTTCATCGCGTAGATCGAATCGAAGTCGTTCGCCGTCACGATCAGCGCGCGGTCGGCGTGCTGGAGGGGGGCCGCGAAGCCGCCGCAGACAACATCGCCCAGGACGTCGAAGATCACCACGTCGGTATCGTCGAGCATGTGGTGCTGCTTTAGGAGTTTCACCGTCTGGCCCACGACATAGCCGCCGCAGCCGGTGCCGGCGGGCGGGCCGCCCGCCTCGACGCAGCGCACGCCGTTGTAGCCCTCGAAGACGAAATCCTCGGGGCGGAGTTCCTCGGGGTGGAAATCGACCTCCTTGAGGATGTCGATCACCGTCGGGACGAGGCTGCCCGTCAGGGTGAAGGTGGAATCGTGCTTGGGGTCGCAGCCGATCTGGAGGACGCGCTTGCCCAGATGACTGAACGCGGCCGAGAGGTTCGAGGAGGTGGTCGATTTCCCGATGCCCCCCTTGCCATAGACCGAAAAGACGCGCGCGCCCTCGATCTTCATCGCGCTGTCCTGATGGACCTGCACCGACCCCTCGCCGTCGAGGCCGCGCAGGTTGGGGATGTCGTCCTTGGGGCTCATGCTCACTCCCTGGCGGCTATTCGGCCGCGATTCCCTCAAGCCGGTCCTCGAGCTCGTCGGCTGCGTCGTGCAGCGCGGCAAGCGTCGCGGGATCTGGCTGCCAATAGTTGCGTTCGCTCGCCTCGATCAGCCGGCCGGCCATGCGCGCGCTGGCCTCGGGGTTCAGCGCCGCGAGGCGGCGGCGCATCTCGGCATCGAGGACAAAGGTTTCCGACAGGCGCTGATAGACCCACGGATCGACCGCCTGCGCGGTCGCCGACCAGCCCATCGTGTTCGTCACATGCGCCTCGATCGCCCGCACCCCCTCGGCGCCGTGGCGCAGCATCCCCTCGTAGAACTTGGGGTTGAGGCTGCGGGTGCGGGTCTCGAGCGCGATCTGGTCGCGCAGCGTGCGCACCTTGCCCGCCCCGCGCGTCTGGTCGCCGATGTAGACGGGCGCCTCGGTGCCCCGCGCGCGGCGCACGGCACGCGCGATGCCGCCCAGCGTGTCGAAATAGTGATCGACCGACGTGACGCCGAGTTCGACCGACTCGAGGTTCTGATAGGCGAGATCGACCGTGCGCAGCGTCTGCTGCAACAGGGCCGCGTTCTTTACCGGCTTGCCCGAGCGGCCATAGGCGAAGGACTTGCGCGCCTCGTAGGCGTCGGCAAGCTCATCCTCCTCACCGAAGGCCGAGCTTTGCACAAGGTGGTTGACGTTCGCGCCATAGGTGCCCTCGGCGTTCGAGAAGACCCGCAGCGCCGCCGTCTCGAGGTCGATCCCCATCTCTTCGGCGCAGGCGAGCGCATGGGCGCGGATGAAGTTCTGCGCGAGCGGCTCGTCCTCGGCGGTGGCGGCCTTGAAGGCGGCCTCGGCGAGCATCCGGGTCTGGAGCGGCAGGAGATCGCGGAAGATGCCCGAGAGCGTCATCACTACATCGATCCGCGGCCGGCCGAGCTCGGCGAGCGGCACAAGGTCGGCGCCCGAAAGCCGGCCGAAACTGTCAAAGCGCGGCCGCGCGCCCATCAGCGCCATCGCCTGCGCGATCGGGCCGCCGTCCGACTTGATGTTGTCCGACCCCCAGAGCACGATCGCGACCGACCGCGGCAGGCGGGCGTGCGCCTCGATCAGCCGGCGCGCCTGCGCCGCGCCGTCGCGCAGCGCGAATTCGGTCGGCATCCGGAACGGGTCGAAGGCGTGGATGTTGCGGCCCGTGGGCAGGATCTCGGGCGCGCGGATCAGATCGCCCCCCGCCACCGGCGGCACGAAGCGGGCATCGAGCGCGCGGATCAGCGCCGGGATCTCGTGATCCTCGGCCATCAGCCGGTCGGTGCGGGCGGCCGTCTCGGGATCGGTCTGCATGAGCGCGATCATCCCCGCGCGCGCTGCCGCGTCGGGCGTGCGCCCGACCACGTGCAACCCGTCGGTGATGAGGGCCTCTTCCGTCTCGATCAGCTTCAGCCACAGCCCCTCGGGCGGGGTGCCGCCCATGTCGACCGCCGCCGCCTGATCGGCGATCAGCGCCTCGAGATCGCCCCGCGCCGGCGCGTCCGCTTCCATCGCCCGCCAGCGCGCGAGGCTGTCCTTGAGGTCGGCGAGCCCGCGATAGAGCCCCGCCGCCTGCAGCGGCGGCGTCAGATGCGTGACCGTGACCGCGTTCGAGCGCCGCTTGGCCAGCGTCGCCTCGGAGGGGTTGTTCGCGGCATAGAGATAGACGTTCGGCATCCCGCCGATCAGCCGGTCGGGCCAGCACGCGCCCGAGGGGCCGGCCTGCTTGCCCGGCATGAACTCGAGCGCGCCGTGCATCCCGAAATGCAAGAGCACATCGGCCCCGAAATCGTCGCGCAGCCACTGATAGAAGGTCGCGAAGGCGTGCGTCGGGGCGAAGCCCCTCTCGAACAAGAGCCGCATCGGGTCGCCCTCATAGCCAAAGAGCGGCTGGACCCCGACGAAGACGTTGCCGAACCCGTGGCCGAGCACGAAGACGTCGCGCCCGTCGGTCTGGGCGCGGCCGGGGGCGGGGCCCCAGACGGCCTCGATCTCGGACAGCCAAGGGGGCGTGCGCTCGACGATCCGGGCGGCGGGGACGCGGGCGGCGATGGCGGCGGGCTGGCCCAGCCGCGCCTCGGGACCGGTGCCCAGCACCGCCTCGCGCAGCGCCTCGAGCGTCGCGGGCGGGGTGAGGGTATAGCCCGCGGCCTTCATGGCATGGAGCGTGTTGAAGAGGCTCTCGAACACCGCGAGATAGGCGGCCGTCCCGACCGCGCCCGCGTTCGGCGGAAAGCCGTAGAGCACGATCGCGACCCGCCGCTCGGCCCGGCGCGACCGGCGCAACCGCGCGAGGCGCGCAACCTTGGCCGCAAGCACCCCGATCCGCTCGGGGCAGGGCTGCATCGCGCGCGCCTCGGGCCCCGGCCGGCAGCGCACCGCGCAGCCGTCGCAGCCCTCGGCCCCGTGGCGGCCGGCAAAGACGGTCGGGTTCGTCGCCCCGTCGATCTCGGGCAGCGCGATCAGCATCGTCGTCTCGACCGGCCCGAGCCCGCCGCCCGCCGCCGCCCATTGGCCGAGCGTCTGGAATTCGAGCGGATGGGCCGCGACATAGGGCACATCGAGCGCGCCAAGCGCCGCCACCGCCGCCGGGCTGTCGTTGTAGGCGGGCCCGCCCACCAGGCTG
>Ga0315900_10008788_pt1 | contig 12925 bp, 15 predicted proteins | sample LakEriMetagenome_FD_203521 | JGI IMG/M metagenome (GOLD analysis project Ga0315900, IMG submission 203521) | Freshwater fungal communities from buoy surface, Lake Erie, Ohio, United States - Buoy 12 MA114 | ecosystem: Environmental > Aquatic > Freshwater > Lake > Lake biofilm | place: USA: Lake...
ACCTGTTGGGTTATTGTAACGTGGCACACTGTGCAAGATGAAGTATCTTCCATATAATGCATTGCGGTTAACATTTGCAATGATATCAGATCCCTGAGTGATTTCACGGATACGGATATCAGTATGGAAGTAGTTCTGCAAGTAAGACTCAGACAAGATCAAGTCACGAAGAACTTGCTCACCAAAGCCCATACCCTGAAGACCATAGCACTCAGTGTATACACAGATGCTTTCAAATACACATGGATCACCATTGTAATCAACAAGAGAAGCATAGATGCGTACTAATTCTTTCTCAAAGAAATCAGTGATCTGGAAAGAACAGTTACCAAACTTAGTTTCTACATAAGCACCAAATAAGCGCAGACCAGCGCACTCACCTACTACGTGTCCTGGAGACACATATGCAGACCACCACTGAGCTGGAGTTACAGGAAGACCAGAGATAGGATCTACTGTAGTTCCTGGAGCATACCAAGCAACACCTGCTTCATCAAATACAACTGGAAGAACAAAGCTCTTAGTGTATTCAGAAGTGATGATCTCATTTGCCCAAGAAATCATTACCAATGTAGAATCTACTGGAGTAGGAGTAGGACCAGGGCAGCATCCTGTGTAAGCAGAAAGTGTGTGGTAAGAGTTGTGGTTCAAGAAACGCAACAAAGGAGATCCTTTAAGATCTAAGCGCAAGTAGTAAGTTTCTCCACACAAGAACTCAAAGCAGCAAGTAGCAGCAGTAGTTCCACCCTGATATTGATCAGGATTTGTAGGACCTGAAGTACCAGGAGTATTACCTACAGATACAACAGCCTGTTGAGGAGTACAAGTATCTACATAGTAGAACTGGTGGATGTACTTAGGGTTAATGTACTTAGACTTGTTAGTCTCTTGGTAACCACCAATGTAAGGGCTGATCTTATCTTTCTGATAAAGAGAAGATGAAGCCAAAACAAGTGGACAACAAGGTCCTGGAAGAGAAGAGAAGTTTACTTTCTCATAAGTGTCTTTGTTAAAAAGACTGAAATACCCTGGTCCAAGAGTAGACAGAGTAGCTGTAGTTGTGCCATTAGTTGTAATATAACCAGCAGTTGAAGCAGGGTTAGTTACACTAGGTACTTGTGGGTTCAAGGTAGTACCTGTTCCCAAAAACACCTTTGTAAAGGCATGATTAAAATAAGCCATTGTGTTTAAGATTTAAGTTAGACAAACATTTATTTATTAATATAGATAATCTTTTTAGGATTACCAAATTATTTTAAGAAATTAATTTATAGATAGTCTTTTAACTCATGGTCAAACAAACGCATAGCAATCTTGTCTGTACCAAAAGCTTCTAACTGATCCATAAGATCCTGCATTTTACCATGCTCTTCTAACTGTTCTTTCAGATAAGCAAGACCAAGCTGATATAACATATGATCTCCTATCTTAATAGCATGGGTAGAAAGGTCTTTAATTTGTGTAGTTACCTCAATTTCATGTTCATAAGACTTTTCAATAATTTGAGGTAACCCTGTAAAAGTCTGTTCAGGAGATTCTAAGCTTGGAGTTAAAGGTTGCACACCCATAGCCAAAAGATAAGTTCTAGCATCATTAGCGTGTAACATCTCTTCATCAGAGTATTTTCTCCAAAGTTTTCCAGCATTTAAGTAGCCATTATCTTCTAACCACATAGACATAGCAAGATATACTCTAGCTGAGTATTCTTCCTGCTCTATTCTATAGTTTAAGTACTTAATACATTCTTCAGTAATTAAAGGATTATGCTTTTTACTAGAAGGCTTTTTCTGTATAGTTGGTGTAGAAACAGCTTTAAATTCTGTTTTGAGAGTTCTTTTTAACATGTTAGGTGAAGGATTTTCCATGATTTATTAGTTGTTTTGTTCTACTGAATTACTTGCTCTTTCCATCTGGATTGTAGATTCTATATCTCCAGCAATAATCTTAACAGCTTCATCTATTAAAAGCTCTACAAGATCATCTTTAAATTCACATTCTACATCTACTGTAGAAGCTACTTGGGTATATGGATCTACACATCCAGCTATTTGAATTTTTCTAGGTTGTCTATAATAAGTAAAGTTTACAGATTCAATTGTAAACTCTCCATTAGTATAGATCTGCATCTTGTTGTCCATAAATGTAGCAAAGGTCTCAGCCCAATCAAAACTAGGCTTCTTATTAACATCTCTTAACAAGAGATCTACATTTCCTTGTTCTGCAAGATAAACTACCATAGGTCTAGAGTCTTTACAGCAATCATTTTTAGCTTTTGCTGAAATTCTCTTATATCTAAGATACTCTACTGGGATAGCAGTAGCAGTTTCATAATAGGTATCAGTACTAACAAGATTTGGAGTATACTCAGTAATTAACACTTGTAAATCATCAATCCTACTAGTAGATGCTTCATCACCCTCTTTAGGTAAGTTAATACCATGAAGATTTCTGCGGCACCAATCAGCTTGACCCTTATTAAATGCTTCAACCATTTGCCAGCATTCTATGTTGTCATAGTCATTACTAGCAAGTTTGTTGAGTCTTTGCTTAATCTTAAGCTGTATGGTTGCGTTATTCATGGTTATTTCTTCTTACGCATTTTACCCAGTGTTTGAGCAAGAGCTGCTTGTTTCTTAGTTCTAGTACTAGCCTTAGAACCTTCTTTCAATACACTTTTAGCATATGCTGCTGTTGATTTACCTGCTGCTTTAGCTTTAGCAGAAAAAGCTCCAGGTCTTTTGATAGCACCTTGAATCCAGTTACCACCCTTTTTCATTTCAGGTGTAGCTTTAGTTGCACCACCTTTTTTAATAACCCCACGACCTTTGAGTACATCTGCTTTGGTTACTTTACCATCTCCTGTAAGATCTGGGAAGCTACCACCTTTTGCTTTTCTAGGGAGAGATTTCATAGCTCCTCCACACTGCATACATTTCTTAGCCATTGTGTATAAGTTTATTAATTAACATTTCCATTTTCTAAGAGACTTATTGATCCTAGAGTTAGGATCATTAGCTGTTTTAGCAGAAGTAAGCTTTTTCTTCATACCTGACATTCTTGCACAAAAGCTTTTCTTTCTAGATCCACCTTCTGGTTGAGGAGCTTTAAGTCCAGGTTTACCTGGGTTAGCTCTATTATAAGAAGCTCTACCTTTAGCATTTAAACCTCCACTAGGAGACTTGCCTTCTTTGCGCTGCCATGCAGGACTCTTAGCCATGGTTATTTTCTTTTAGTTGTTGATTTTTTAGCAGGAGCTTTACCAGAACCAGATACTATACCACCTAACATTTTAACTTGTTCTTTAGCATAGTTTTGAGCAGCTCTCATTCTAGCTGCATTATTTTGAATTTCCTTAGCTTGCTTTAAAGTATCAAGATCCCATTTAGCTTGATATTCTTTATCTATTTTAAGTGTTTTAGATTTAGCCATGGTTATTTCTTTTTAGATTTTTTTACTCCACCTTTTTTAAAAGCAGGTGCTGGATTAGGTGACATGTAAGATTTACCTACACCTTTGTTTACTTTATAACCTTCTACAGGATTATAACTATTAGCAACACCAGCAGTGCCACCATCCATAAATTTCTTTTTAGCTGCAGTTCTAGTAGCCATAACCTCTTTAACTTTAGAGTCACGCTTATCATTAAAGTGCTTAAGCACATCAACTTTTTTAGAAGTCTTTTTCATTATCTAAATCTTTTTGCCTTTTGAGCTATGCTCTTAGGTTGTTTTACAAATTGTTTACCTTTTCTGTTACCCTCAGCTTTAGCTTTATTGGTAGCAGCTTTTTCTCCTGCAGACAAAGAACTCCAAGCAGCTTCTGGTAAGTATCTTTTCTTACCACTAGATTTTACTTCTTTAGAGGAACCCTTCTTTTTATTAGCATGGGTACCAGAAGTCATCCAATTTTGCTTAGTCCAATTCTTTAGACTTTGTTGTGACTTAGAGAGTGCCATTTACTTTACAGGTTTTGACTTAGTTGGTTTACCAGCTTTTCTCAGCTTTCTAGCTTAACAATGTGCTTTTTGTGAAAACCCTTTAGGATTTTTACAATCTATAGTCTTCTTATATTTATTAGACCAAGCCATTAGTTCTTATATCCTCCACCAGCAGCTTTATATTTTTTAGCTACAATTTGTGCTTTTCTTGCTGACCACTGACCTGGATCACCACCTTTACTACCTGCTTTAACTGAAGCCACGATGCGGGCTCTCATACTAGGTTTAGTATAATTGCCCGCAGCATTGACTTTTGATTTAGCTTTCTTAGCCATGATTACTTCTTTTTGGTGCTTCCACCTTTTTTCATCATAGATTTACCATACATAGCTTTAGATAAAGTACCACCTGTTTTTTTAGCTGGTGCTTTACTTACAGGTTTAGCTTTTGAAATTGGAAATCCATTTTTGTCATATCCTGGTTTTCCTTTATTAGCTTGTCTAGCTTGAGCTTGTTTAGCTTTTTTTTCAGCTTCCAAATATCTAGAGTAAGCAGCTAAATTACCTGCCTCTATGGCAAAATCCTGATCGCTAGTTGCTTGAATAGCTTTATTTCTATAATAAGAAGTGCTATCAGGTGTAGCTTTTACAGTAGCTCCTTTTTGTGCTTTCTTAAGAGTTTTCATAGATCCACCTTTTTTAAATGTAGTAGGTTTTGGAGGAACTCCTTTCATAGTTCTACCAAACTTATCTACATATGTTTTAGGTGTGTAAACCTTTGGTTTAGCACTATCTACAGTAGGCTTAGGGGTGGCTGTTGATTTAACAACCATACCCGCATTAGCCTTCTTAAGTTTTGCTTTCTTCATGTGAGAGCTCATAATTATTTCTTTTTAGCTTTGGTTGCACCACCCTTTTTCATCATGGTCTTGCCATACATTGCTTTAGGCATAGATCCACCTTTTTTCATCAAACCACGGTTTGCTTGGTTTGTAGGTGACTTAGAAAAGGTAGTAGATGAGCTAATCTTTTTACCAGGGGTAGCACCTGTTGGAGGAGTGTTTACTCCACCAGAAGAAGTAGCGCGAGACTTAGTACCTTTTCCTGCAACTTTGCTAGGAGACATGAATTCACTAGCACTGTTAGGATTTGCCATACCACCAGTCATGTATTTTTTCATTGGCTTAGTGGATTTTTTAACTGCAACTTTTTTCATTTTTTTATAGTGTTTAAAGGTTTACTGATTCCAGAATTTTTCAACTGACTTAGTCAGTGATATTAATATACTCTCATTTAATGGATTTCGCAAGAATTCTACACAATCTGATGGAGTTCTTCCCATCATTGCAGAAGATTCTATGTGATAAATAAAGCCATCTGTTTTGGTAGCAATCATCTTATAGAAGGTTGCATCTCTAATAATAGCCTTAAGTTTAAGAGTCTCCATATCAAGAGCTGCTGTATCAAGGAATGATGCTGCTGCTCTCTTTAAGTTTGACTCTACACCCTCACCATTAATGAATTTATCCATGTTGTCATAGATGATATCATTAGGTGTGGATTTTTTGTATTGTACACTATTAGCATCTACTACTTTAGCTACATACAAAAGCTTGTTAGCATTCTTGTCATAAAGTTTCTGAAGTTCAGAAAGAGCTTTGTTTTTAAGCTTTTTAACCTCAGTTTTAGTAGATACAGTGTCAACTGTTTTATCTAGGTAAAACTTAGGAGCTACTGCTCTTGATCTAGCATCTTCATAGCTTCTAGCTACAATAGAGAATCCACCTGCTTCAATGCCATAAAGCTTAATGAGATCATAAGGATCTTTAGCTGGATCTAAGAATACTGGTTCATTACCACAGCGTATAGTGATTCTGTTCCAAAATTCATCATTGTTTGGCTTAAGTAATTTTACTTTATTCCAAAACTCTGGATCAGCAGGATCAATAATGTTAGCAGCTAACTCAGATTCAAGTTTTGCTACAACATTTCTAATCTCAGTAATTTTTGCTTCTCTTAGATCAGGATCCTTAAGATTCTTGATATCAGGAGCAAATTCATTAAGCCCTGTAATGTAGCGCTTAATACCATTTTGCTCAAGACAAGCAAGTTGTTCTTCATGGAATACTCCATCAAAAAGAGAAAGACCATACTTTTCTAAACCTAGATTGGATTTCTCTGGTTCAAAATAAGGCTTGATTGAAATATTACCCGACTTAACTGTGGGTAATTCTACCATAGTGTAACTCATTTGTTTTGGTTTTGGTTTTTACAAATTTATTTATTATTAACTAAAAAACAAATTACTGTGCTATATTCTTGATTTCATAGAAAACATAGAATGGAGATGTCCACTGATTAGCTCCTGCAACTGCAGGGCTTGCATTGTAAATCTGAAGAGTAACTTGATTTAATAAAGCTCCAGTAACAAGTAAGTATGGAATAGAATTGTCATTAATTACTTGATTGTAATAAGGAGTTATTTGAACATAGTTATCATCTGAGTTTATTGAAATATCTAAATTGTAGATATACAAAGGCGCTGAAGTAGCAAATGCTGGATCAGGTAATGAAAGTGCTGTGTCAAAATTAATAATCTCTATAATACCCTTACTTGTAGTTACATTAGCAACTTGTGATACAGAATAATCTAAAGTATAGTAAGCAATATCATTGATATCAGCTACCACCTCATTAAGGTGAGCAAAGCGGGGAATAGCTGCTTCTCTAATCTGATGTGAAGCAATTACTGGGTCAGGTGACGCAGGAAATAATTTCTGAAGGAGTTTGATAGCCATTTTTATTTTTTATTAAAAAAGGGAGGAGTTTCCCCCTCCCTTTTTAGGTTTACATAATTAGTAATTAGAATGATCCACCAGTGATTGGGTTTCTCATAACAATTTTCAACACTTTGGTTGGGTCTTTTACCCAGATTGCTGGCATTGTTTGAGTCATCATTACACGGTAACCATTGAATTGACCTGAGCTTTGGAACCCTTGAGTTCTACCCATGTAATCCATAGTACCGTTCTGATACCACCACTTCAATTGATTATCCCAAGATAACTTCAACATGAAGATGTTGTCATTACCTGTGTCAGTGATATCAAAGATAACAAAGCTATAAGATGACAATGGGTTACCATCAATGATTGGGTTTTCAATGTCATTTGTATGCAAGTTATCAAAAGCAGGGTTCAAGACAAACTTAACATTTGCCAAGAATGGGATCACATAGCTAGTGAATGCAAATCCGTAGTTCAGATCCATTCCTTTACCAGTGATTGCTCCAATACCATTGTTGTCTGCAGCCTGGATAACCAAACCTGAGTTAACTGCTTCACGCTTAATAGCTTCATTAACCATGCGCATACCACCCATACCAGTTTGTACAATAAGCTGACGCTTAGGATCTGGACCTTGGAACTCAACGCGACCTGCATAGAAGTTGTAAAGCTCACCACGGAATAATTCCAAAGAGAAGTTATTCTTGTTGTAAACACGCTTGAAGGAGTTATCCAACTGCTTCCACAAACCTACAGAAAGACGCATATCATCTGGACCATCTTGCTTAATGCGACCACCATGACCCCACATCAAGTAAGTTTCAATGTCAGTAGCAATTTTAGTCAAGTGTGCAGATTCCATAGTAGTCAAGAATGTGCGAGTCAATGTACCATTAGATACTGCTTTCTTCACATAATCTTTACCCATTACAGATACCATGTCTTCAATCTTAGTGATTGATGGATCCATTTGCTTGTCAAAGTTTCTCCAGATCTCAGTTACAGGTACAGTGCCATCAGCATTTAATCCACCCTTAACCATAAGGTCAGCGCGAGAAGATACTGAATAGTGTACATGTGCTTCAGCTCCACCTACGAAGTTGTAGAACTCACGGAAACCAGAGCGGGTCATGATGTCAGAGAATCTCTCACCATACTCACCACGCGCAGAACCTTTTCTGAAGATCTTAGTACCATTTGACAAATACTTGTTATCTAAGAACTTGTAGTTGTCATTGTTTACTAATTGTACAGTGTAGATGAAACCATCTCCCATAGGAAGAATGTCATCAGCAGTGATGTACATTTCACAACCATTGTACTTGTCATAAGTGATGATATCACCATGTCCAAACTCTCTACGGTTGATTTTGATTTTGAAGGTAGTACCATCAATACCTTTGTTCTGGTTGTTTGGTTCAATATCCTCAATGATATAAGGAAGATCCTGAGATACAGGAGTCTGCCACTTATACTCACCACGAGCATTGTCTACCATGATGATGTTCTTACCACCAAAGCTAGAAAGCTGGTAAAGAGGCATTTCTACTTTCTGAGCCATAGCCCAGATATCTACTGGACCTAAGTCCATAGGTTCTGCATTCTTAAGCATGTTTACCAAGTGGTATGAATCCACATGGGAACTTGCTTGATAATTGGTATCGCGCAGGAAAATACCATTATTTAAAACTGGAGTTGCCATTTGATTTGATTTAGGTTAATTATTGATTGTTAATTGTTAATTGTTAATTAGCGTTTAAAAAAACTATTCTGTGCTCTCTGAAGCTTTTGAGGTGATGTTCTTCTTGGTTCATCATTATCATCTGCTACAGAGGATACATTCTTACTTGCTTGCTCAGTTTTGAGTTGTCTTACTGTTTTAGCTACTGTGTCTTTAACAGCTACTTCTCTAACTTTAGCTTTGTACCCATCAGGATCTGCAAGAAGCCAAAGTGCTTCTGCAATTAGATCATGTCTAGGTTCTACATATTGATATTTCTCAAGAAGGTGCCCCAACATATTAGTAGGTCTTCCACTTACTGAAGGATAGTTAGGTTGAACAAGACCAGTATAAAGCATGCTTTGTACTTTCTTATCCACCTTGAGTCCATTAAGCTCTCCTGGAGATAATACATTGTATACATTCTCCATATAAGCTTGAGCCTGAGCATGTTGTTGGTGACGCAGCTTTTCTTGCTGAGCCAATCTCTGTTGAACTACCTGCTCTTGCATAGCATCCAACTTTGGCTTAAACTTATTAGCTTTTGACTCTAGATCTCCTCTATCTTTCCAAGCTTCAATCTCTTCCTCAATTTCTTCAGTTGTACCAAAGTTTGTTGCTTGCAGGTAAGATCTTACAATAGTCTCTTGTCCATCTTCAGTAGAAGGATCTAATGATCTTACTTCTTCTACTTGAGCCAGAACTTTAAACAGACCTCTAAGATCTTGTCCTCCATCAGCTACATACTTAGCAGCATACTGAAGTTCTTCAGGAAGAGCTTCAAAGAACTCCACTGGGGTTTGTTCTCTAAGCTTGCGCTCCTTCTCTTGCATGTTAGCTTCAAACAACTCTTCAAAATCTTGAGCTGAATACTTTTCAATAGGCTTATCATCATCAAAAGGAATAAGTTGTCCTTTTTCAATAAGCTTCTTTGCAAGCTCAATCATTGCATCTTTAGACATTTTAGGTCTTCCAGTAGACTTAGAATCTTCATCCTCAGTCTCCTCCATACCCATGTCCTCTTTTACAATCTCATCAAGAGCTTTAGAAACTACAGCAGGAGGTGGAGTTGTACCTTCTTCTGGAATATCTTCATCTTTGTCAAGGAACGAGGTATCTACAGTTGGTTGTGCAAATACACTTGGTTTCTTCTCTTCTGCTGCAGGTAACATTACATTCTCTGCACCAGGTGAACCTAGAAGATTATCTAGATCCATTTCTACCTCTTGTACAGTGGTAGATGCTGTGTTGGTTTTGGTATCAGACATATTGCTGGTTTTGGTTTATTCTCTAATACTTATTTATAATATAAGCAAATTTATGTAAATAAACATTTTAAGTTTAGGTAGCTAAAACAAATTTTCCACTAGATAGCTAAGTTTACTTTTTCTTGTTCTTATTTTCTCTAGACTTTGGTTGATCATACTTGTTTTTGTTCTCTTTAGCTATCTGTAACTCAGTATTCTTCATATCTCTCTGAGCCTGAATCTTTTCTCTTTCAATAGCAAGTTTTTCTCTAGCATTCATTTCTTTGTTAGATTGAACCTGCTGTTTTAGACCCATAGTTTGTTGGAACTCATCAGATTTGCGGATAATATCCATTTGATCTGCATAATCAGATTGTAGATTCTGGTTAATGTCTTGCATAGAACCATAACCTGCAGCTTTAATCTGAGCTTCAAGAAGTTTAACTCTGCGGTCTTTTTCTTTCTCCATAGACTCATGATCAAGCTCAAGCTGCTTCTCTTTTGCTTGTTGTTCAAGTTGAGCTTGTTGCATTTGCTGCTCATGCTGCATTTGCTCTTGTCTTTGTTGATTCGCTTTATCTTCAATCTTCTTAAGACTATGAGTAAGCTCAGCCATAGATTCTGCAGTCATGATATTACCCAGGTCATAGATACTTGCACCTGATGTATTATTAGAAAGAGCTAATTGCTTCATTTGTTCTACCATAGCTCTGTGATTAGCTTTAGTAGTGCAGAATACATTGATGTCTCTGAGCAATAGATCTGTACCATTAATCTCAAAGTTTACCTTCTCATCAAGAGTAGTCATGTACTGAAGTCTCAAAGAAGGTTTCTTAGAGTGATAATACTGAGCAAGATCAGTTCTCATTTGGTGAACTCTAGGCATCAAATAATCAGAGTGTTGTACAAAGTACATCTCTGTTTGTGCATAAGATCCTGCCACAGCTTGCTCTACTCCAGTAGCTGTATTAGTTTGACCAATCTGCTGACCAAGTCTTTGTGGTGTAATACCTATTACTTCAAAGCATTGCTGCTTAAAGTAATTAGCCAAGTTAATCCTAGACATCATACGCTGAGTCTGTTCTAGGTTCATAACCTGGAAATGTTGGAAAGCAAGTGGGTTTTCTGTATTGGTAATACTTGTATCCAGAGGTAACATCTGGAAATTCTTCATAGCTACATAAGCCTTAGCAAGATTGTTCTTACCCCAATCTTCACCCAGAGAATGTCGGGGTAGCGCATTTTGATCCAACAAAATTACGGTCCCCAACTCATCTACTAGGATGTCAGCAATTTGATTGTTGACAATATTATAGCCAATCTGGAAAGGTTTCATAAGATCTACCATTGCTGTAGATCTTGTATTTCTATCTGAGAACACTGAACCCTCTACTGGAAGTTTGCATCCATAGAGTGTATTATCTCCTTTAAACTGGAATCTAAGCTTACCAATGCGGTTTTGATCTATTCCAAGATACATAGGATTGATACCTCCTGGGTTATTCATACCCCAGAAGGATGGGTGGTTAGGACCAATTTTTACACCTCCCCAAACTTCATTGATCCAGATCCACTCGATATGCTCTCCAAAAATAAGATTGTCTTTAGTCTTATTTTTAAATAATGCTGTGTTGTAAATAGGTTTGTCAGTAATCTTGTAGTCTTCATCAATGATATCTACAATTACTTCACCTGACTCTGTAATCTTTGTAAGGTGACCTACTTTGCGTTGTGATTTCCAATAAGCTGTAGTTGTTCTGAGCATGAAAGCCATACCCATGTCTTTATAATCTTCAGACTCACCCATTACCCAGTTTACAATATCTCCACCATTATAGATGAAGTTATCATACATGGATACAAATTGTCTGTATTGTAAAGAAGGCATGTTAGTATTCCAATCATGACCCTTAGTAGCATCATAGTAACTACCATCATTTTGGTATCCCTGTAGAGGATAACCTGCAGATCTTACTGGATAAATAGCTTCAAGAGATTCAAGCTGTTCTTGAGTCATAAGATAACCATACTTATCTATAACATCAGCCACAGTCATCATCTCAATTTTTCCTACCCAGTTACCCTGAGAAATATATCTTACTTCAGGTGATTTGTGGTAGAAAGTCATTACAGGATTCCAGAGTTCAATATCATAGTCATCATCCATCATGCGGAAGTGCCAGAACTCTCTATCTGTAATTAACATATCTCTGAAAGCTCTCTCCTCAAGCTCATCCATTTTGAAGCGCTCTTCATCTACTTTGAACTGGTGTTGAGCCCATTGCTCACCCATAGATCTGTAGTTTTTAGTAAAGAAATCTTCAATTTCTGGAAGAGTTTTAAGATTTTCAGGAGCAAGCTGCTGTTGTAATTTTTCTTGAATCTCAGGATCATTGGGATCAACTCCCATCTCAATCATATTAGTAATGAGCTTTTGCTCAGCTTGAGAAAGAAGAACCTGCTCTACAGCTTGTCTTTTTTGTTCCATGAGTTCATTATATGTGAACTCATCTACAGCTTTAAAGGTAACTTTTGTATTGCGCTTTGCAAACTCAGATACCATTACATTAATAACATTTGGAATAATTGGATAGAACTTAAGTTCTAATGCACTAAAATCTTCCTGAGTTAGAGTTTCAAGAAGATCTCTATTCTCATTATCCTCAGAAACAAGGTAATCTGTTTTATCTATAATACCTTTAGCTAGCTTATAGTTCTTCATAAGTCTTCTAGCATTTCTTCTGATTTGCTTAAGACCTTGCCATTCTAGCCAATCTAAATTCCAAGCAGTCCAATCTTCATCTTTTTCTTTTCTTGGTAGAAATTGTATAGGTTGAGTGATTGAGCCCATGCGGTTATATTCCGCCTTAGCTCCACTCTTTAACTGCATTGCATTTAAAACCTTCATGTTATCTCATGTTTTTAAATGGAGATTTAGGAAAGCTCATACCAGGAACTTTCCTCATCTTTCCCATGTGCCTAAAAGGGCTTGTATTTAATTTATATAAATTATCAGACTTTTGCAAGTTATTAGTGTTTACCTGGTCTACTCTTTTCTTGTATCCTCTATTAGCCTGCTGAACTTTAGCAAAGGCAATAAGCGCTGCTAAAGATACTAATCTATCCACGTTTACATCATCATCATATGCTTCCATTTCTGTAAAAGCCATAGGATCTGGTATTCTTTCTACCCCATAAGTAGTCTTTACTATGGTACCATCATCCTTAGTTTCATG
>Ga0315900_10008792_pt1 | contig 12922 bp, 8 predicted proteins | sample LakEriMetagenome_FD_203521 | JGI IMG/M metagenome (GOLD analysis project Ga0315900, IMG submission 203521) | Freshwater fungal communities from buoy surface, Lake Erie, Ohio, United States - Buoy 12 MA114 | ecosystem: Environmental > Aquatic > Freshwater > Lake > Lake biofilm | place: USA: Lake...
CGTTCAGCCCCACGCTGTCGGTGCAGCGGAGCGTGGTGCCGGAGACGGACGGGGACGTGAACGGGCGGATCACCCAGTTCACGGTCGTCGTGCCGGAGCCGGCGACGCTTCTCCTGGCGGGCGTCGGCATGACCCTTGCGGCCTGGCGGATCATGCGGCGGCGCAGGGCCGGCTGACGTCGCGTTCAGGCAGCGACTTCTCGGCCGCGAATGAAGACGCGGCGCACATCCAGGCCCTTCGAGAGCACGAGAACGTCGGCCCGCTTGCCCGCCTCCAGGCTGCCGACGCGGCTGCCGACGCCGGCCCGCTCCGCCGGCGTGAGGCTCGCCATGCGGACGACGTCCGGCAGCGACACACCCGTGGCTTCGTGAAAGTGCCGCACCATGTGGTCCATGCCCACCACGCTGCTGGCCAGCCCACCCTCCGCCCGGCCCACGAGACCGTCGCTCTCGAACCAGGTTCCGAGCCGCTCGTGGCCGAAGCGATAGCGGCCCGGCGGCATGTCCACGGCGCGACTGGAGTCGGTGACCAGGCACAGCCGGCCGGGCCCGAGCATCCGCGCCGCGAAGCGGAGCAGTTCCGGCGCGAGGTGATGCCCGTCGGCGAGCACCTCGGTGCTCATCTCGGGCGTGGCGAGGACGAACTCGGCCATGCTGCCCTGCATCGGCGTGCCGCAGCGGGCTCGGATCGACGGCACGGAGCTCATCGCGCACCAGAAGTGATCCACGTGCCGCATGCCTGCCGCGAAGGCTCGTTCCATCTCCGTCCAGGTGGCCTCGGAGTGGCCGCAGGTGACCAGGCAGCGCCGCCGGCGGGCAGCCCGGTAGAACTCGGCCGCGCCCGGCAGCTCCGCGGCACAGGTGGCGATCTTCACCAGCCCCGTGGCGAAATAGCGGTCGTACTCGCGGCGGGTGGGGTCGCGGCGGCCCGCGGCGTCGTGGCAGCCCACCTTCGCCGTCGCGAAGTAGGGCCCATAGAGATGCACGCCGCCGAAGTTCACCGGCGAAGCCTCCTTGCAGGCCGTGAGCATGGCATGGATCAGGTCGGGCGAGCCGGTCGTGGTCGTGGGGAAGATCGTGGTCGTACCGTGCCGCACATGACATTCGCAGGCCGTGGCCACGGCCTCGGCCGTGCCATCCATGAAGTCGGCCCCGGCCCCGCCATGGACATGGAGATCGACGAATCCGGGGGCGATGTAGCCGCCGCCGACATCCACCACGTCCGCCCCCCGCGGCACGCGGCCCCCCGCGGTGACGGAGACAATCCGGCCCCGGTCACAGACGACCACCGCCTTCGGGAGAAGTCGGTCGGGCAGGATCGCGGTGCCACGGACGAACGCAAGGGCTGGCATGGCGGGCGGTGCTCCGGTGTAACCACGGAAAAGGCTGGAATGGCCGATCATACGAACAGGGCGGAGTCGTCGCGACCTGTCGCTGCCGCCAATGGGACTCGGAGTATTGGTGCCGCATACTGCGCGATGAGGGAATCGAGAACGGAAAAACGTGGAGGCCTTCGGAATGAAGATGCACGCGGCGCGGATGGCGGCCTTCTGGTTCATGGCCGCGGCTGTCGCTGCCACTGCGTCGCCGGTGTCGGCTGCCGCCGCAGGCTTTCCGAGAACGGCCCCTCCCCTGCCCGCTCCTGCGGGCGACGTGGTCCGCGTCGCCACCGTCGCGGAATTGCTGGCCGCGGCCGACGCCCTGAAGAGCGGCCAGACGATCCTCGTCGCCCCCGGCGTCTACGCGATGCCGCACCGACTGCCGATCCAGAACGCCGACGACGTGACGGTCCGCGGTGCGGGGGGCGACCGATCGCAGGTGGTGCTCGACTTCGCCGCCAGCAAGGACAACGAAGGGGTGGTATTCACCAACTGCAAGCGGCCCCTGCTCGCCGATCTGACCGTACAGAACGTCACGCAGAACGGCATCAAGCTCAACGGCCACCTGGGGGCGACCCACGTCACCGTCCGCAACGTCCACAGCCGCAACGTCTGGCAGCGGCACGTGAAGGCATCGCAGATCCGGCCCGGCTCGGACGGCACGCAGGCCTGGGCTCCGGGCCATCGCGTCGAGTTCTGCCTGTTCGAGAACGACCGGCCCAAGCGGCCGGGTGACGAGCCCTTCGAGGACGAGAACCCCGGCAAGTTCCGCCACAACTACGTGGGCGGCATCGACGTCATGAGCACCGACGGCCTGGTCGTCGCCGACAACGTGTTTCGCAACATCCACGGCAACACACGCGAGGGCCGCGGCTGCGTGTTCATCTGGATGGGGTCGAAGAACGCGGTCGTGGAACGCAACCTGTTCATCGACTGCGATCAGGGCGTCTGCCTGGGCAATCCATCCCGAGGCGACGAGGGCCTGGTGCATGCCACCGACTGTGTCGTGCGCAACAACTTCGTCGTCTGCTGCCCGGAGAACGACCTGTTCGCGGCCCACACCAAGGGCTGCCGGTTCGTCCACAACACGGTGTTCGACCCCGACAGCCGGATGAAGCGGCTGTTTCGCGCGGGCGGAGCGAATGAAGAACTCGAAGTGGCGGGCAACATCTTCAGCGGTCCGGAGATCCCCCCGGCATTCACGACCGGTGTGGCGGCGTTTCGCGACAATCTCAACCGGGATATGGCGGCCTCTTTTCGTGATCCCCGCACCGGCGACCTGCGGCTGGTGGCGTCTGCCACCGACGCCGTCGATCGCGGGCCCGAGCCCGCGGTCGTCACCGATGACGTGGAGGCCAAGCCCCGCCGCGGCCGGCCCGATCTGGGCGCCGCCGAGTTCGACGCCGCTCGCGGCAGCGACGGAGGGCGGGCGGTCGAGGCGGCCGCGCCCGCGGAAACGCGGCCGGCCGGCGCGGTCCTGCGGGCCGAGGACTTTCGGCGGGCGTTCCGCGGGGTCTGGGCGCCGCCGTCCAGCGGTGACAAGGACGGATTCGCGGGCAGCTACGCGACGCACGAACAGGCTCGCGACGGCCGGACGATCTACCTCAAGGGGCATCAGGGGCGGCCCGCCCGCTACGGTGTGCTCATTCCTCCGGAACCCGTGAAGACCCGCGACCCGGCCGGCGTGCCGCGGGCGGAATTGGTGGAGTGGCGAAGCCTCCCCGCGTGGCCGAATCTCACCGACAGGAGCGGCATTCACCAGTACGGTCTGCTCGACTCCGACCGTGGTCTGTTCGTGACCTTCAAGGCCTTTTACGCCGTCGGCGGCGAGGACTTTCCCAGCCAGGGGCTCGTCGATGGAGAAGGCAAGATCTTCGGCCTCTATCGGCTCGAGAGTCCGGCCTGGAAATGCGACCACAACAAGGTGGCGGGATACATGTGCCGGCCGCCGAGCGGGATCGCCGCCGACTATCTGGTGGGCCTGTGCGGCACACCGGGGAGCCAGCACAGTTCCCATGGACCGAGCCTGTATGCCGTGCGGTTCGATACGGCGGTCGAGGTCGGCAAGGCCCAGGCTGCCACGCCGATCCTGTCGTACACCCCGAACCGGTCGCCGATGCGAGATTGGGACAACATCACGTCGGTCCGCGGTGCCGCGTGGATCGAGACCGATGGCAAGGGGGCGGTGGTGTTTACCGGACATCGTTCCATCGGGCACGTCTGGTACGGCAAGCCCGAGGTCACGGCCGCCGACGGCAAGCATTACGTCGATCGCCACCGGACGTCCAAGGGCTATCACGCGGAAAACTATGCCCAGGGGCTGTGGGTCTACGACCCGGCGGACGTCCGCGATGCGTTCCATGGAAAGCGGAAGCCCGACGATGTGCAACCGGTCGAGTGGGTCGATCTGAAGGATCTCGGCGCGACCCTCGAAGGCGCGAGCCCGAATGGCTGGGTTACGGCCAGTTATCGCGACGGTCGGCTCATCGTCGGCATCCAGTCTGGCGTGCCTGGGTCGGAGGGGGCCGGCATCCCCCTGATGATCGAGTTCCGCTGGCCGTAGGCCGTAGGAAGCGTGCCGCCTCCGCCCCGCCGCGGCCCTGTCGCCCGGGTCGTGTAACCTGTCGCCGCGGCCGGTCATGGATGATCGGCAGTGAAGCCCCGGAACCAGGGAGATTCGACGATGCGGAACCGCGTATTCTGGATGGTGGCGATCTGGCTCGCGGCGGCGACGCCGGCCGCGGCGGCCGAGGTCTTGAAGGACGAATGGGACTGGCCGACCGCGATGGCGGCCGTGGCCAAGAGGTACGAGGGTGAGCCCGGCAAGGTCGTGCCCATCGGCGACTCGATCACCTACGCCAGTCCCGCCGGCAGGTGGGCCCGCCGCGGTGAGGGGCGGACGCCGGAAGAGCTTGCCATTTGCAAGTGGATGCGGGCCGACAAGAACGACAAGACCAATGGCTGGTGGCTGGCAGCCGACGACCAGCCCGCGGGACGAAGCTGGACGGCCGCGAGCGGGATGACAGCCGCGCAGTGCCTCGCCGGCGGCCACAAGGGCTTGCCTGCGCTCGACGCGATCCTCGAGAACCACGACCCGCAGATCGCCATCATCCTTCTGGGCACCAACGACGCCGGAAAGAAGGTGCCCGTGGACCAGTATCTGAAGTCGATGGAGACGATCTACGAAAAGTGTCTCGCCAACGGCACGGTCCCGGTGGTGACGACGGTGCCGCCGCGGAATCCCGACCCGGCCGGCCTGATCGGGCCCTACAACGCGGGCCTGGTGGCGCTGGCGAAGAAGCACGGCCTGCCGCTGGTGGACTACCATGGCGAGATCCTTGCCCGGCGGCCGGGCGACGCCTGGCAGGGCACGCTGATCAGCGCGGACGGCATTCATCCCTCCAGCGCGGCCGCCCAGGGCCCGGCGACGCCCGAGAATCTGGCGAAGTGCGGCTATCTGCTTCGCAACTGGCTCAACGTGCACAAGGTGATGGAGATCAAGGCGAAGGTGCTCGATGGAGCGGCAGGCGGGGCCAAGGCCGCGCCCGCCCGGCCCGCCGCTCAGACGGCACCGCGACCGCCGACCATCGCGTCCGGAGTTCCCTCGCCGGCTCCTCCCCTGCCCCCACCGACGGGTGACGTCGTTCGGGTGACGAATGCGGCCGAACTCCTCGCCGCTGCAGCGGCGTTGAAGTCCGGGCAGACGATCGTCCTTGCCCCGGGCGTCTATGAGATGCCCCGGTCGCTGGCGATCCAAAACGCCGACGACGTGGCGGTCCGTGGCCACGGAGCCGATCGGTCAAAAACCGTGCTCGACTTCGCCGGCAGCCGCCATACCGAGGGCGTGGTGTTCACCAACTGCAAGCGGGCGATGCTCGCCGACCTCACTGTGCAGAACGTGAAGCAGAACGGCATCAAGATCAACGGCGACCTCGGGGCGGAGCGGGTCACGCTGCGGAATGTCCACAGTCGCAACGTTTGGCAGCGGCACGTGAAGGGCCCGCAGGTGCCGCCGGGACCCGACGGCAGGCCGGCCTGGACGCCGGGGCATCGGGTCGAGTTCTGCCTGTTCGAAAACGACCGCCCCAAACAGCCGGGCGACGACCCCGCCGAGGACGCGACTCCGGGCACGTATGGCCACAACTACGTCGGCGGCATCGACATGATGAACACCGACGGCCTGGTCGTCGCGGACAACGTGTTCCGCACCATCCAGGGCAGGACCCGCGAGGGACGCGGCGCCGTGTTCATCTGGGTGGGCTCGAAAAACGCGGTCGTCGAGCGGAACCTGGTCATCGACTGTGATCAGGGCATCTGCATGGGCAATCCAGCGCGTGGCGACGAGGGCCGGCATCACGCCACCGAGAGCGTCGTCCGCAACAACTTCGTCGTCCGCTGCCCGGAGAACGACCTGTTCGCCGCCTTCACGAAAGGCTGCCGGTTCGTGCACAACACGGTGTACGATCCGGACGGGCGGATGAAGCGATTGTTTCGCGCCGTCAAACCGAACGAGAGCCTCGAAGTGACCGGCAATATCTTCAGCGGCCCGGAGATCCCCGGGGAGTTCATCGCCGGCGGGGGGGTAGCGGTGTTTCGTGACAACCTCAACCGCGATGTGGCGGGCGCGTTCCGCGACCCCGGCACGGGCGATCTCCGGCTCGTGGCCGCGGCGGAGGCTGCCATCGACCGGGGCCCCGAGCCGGCGCTGGTCTCCGATGACTTCGCTGCCCGGCCCCGGCGCGGCCGGCCCGACCTCGGCGCCGACGAACTCGATTGACCACGCCTGCGGGAACATGGCGTTTCTGCCAATCTCCAAGCCGTTGATGGCGGCTAGGATATGGCGTTTCCCGCAGGTCCCGTTGGTGGCGACGTCATGATCGATTCGAGGTCCGCCAGATGGCCGTGGATGATGGTGGCTTGGCTTGCCGCCGTGCGTGGTGCGGTCGCCGCGGAGGAACCGGTGGCCTGCACGTTCACCGAGGCCCCGATCACCATCGACGGCCGGACTGACGAGCCGGCCTGGAGGGGGGCGCGGGCCGTCGAGGATCTGCTCGTGGTAGGCGGACCGCGGCACGGCCAGCCGGCGGAGCGCGGGGCCCGGGTCCGGCTGCTGTGGAACCGGGAGGGGCTGTGCGTCGCGGCGGAGTGCGACGGCTTGCAACAGTTCGACGATACCCTCGCGGTCGTCCTCCGTCCCCTCGCCGACCAGCCGCAGCACTACGTGATTCGAGTCTTTGGCGACGACTCGGTCGAGGCGCGGCTGTATGACGACGAGGCGGGCACGACCGCCCCGCAGGGTGGATTTTGGATCGAGTCGGCGACGGCCGCGGCAGCCGGTGGACAGCCGGGCTGGTCCATGGAGATGCGGATTCCCTGGATTGCCTTCTTCCGGACACTCGGTCGGCCGGCAGTGGGCGACACGTGGAGTTTTGCGCTCGGCCGTCGGGAGCCGGGAGGCAGGGCCTGGTCCTGGACGGGGCAAATCACCGACGCCGCCGGGGTCGAAGGCAAGGCCGTGCTGCACCGGCTCGGCGGGCTGCGGCCGCTCGTGTTCGCGGCCGATCCCGCGCCGCGGCCCTTCGGCCTCGCCCGCCGTCCGCCCGCCCCGGAGCATGCCGTCCGGGGATCCCCCGACCCGCCGCCGCCTTACGTGGTGGAGCCGGCGTTTCCGCAGGCCGGCCTGAAGAACGTGATCTTCGTCTGTCCGCAGCCGGACAGCGACCGGCTGCTGTTCATCTCCGACACGTTCGGCACCGAGGCCTCGCGGATCCGCCGGATTCCGGACCGGCGGGACGCCGCGCCGGACGACATCGAAACGCTGCTCGATGACACGCACGCCACGCGGGTGAACGTCGTGCACTACGCGATCGCGTTCCATCCCAGGTTCGCGGACAACGGCTTCGTCTACGTGGGCTGCAACGGCGGCGCCCGCAAGGATGCGGCCGCCGATGCCGATCGCAAGGAGCCGCGCAAGACCCGCGTGCTCCGCTACCGGATGGACCCGCGGCCGCCGTGGCGGCTCGATCCGGCCTCGGAGACGGAAGTCATCGCCTGGGAGTCCGACGGTCACAATGGCGGCGCGCTGGCCTTCGGCAACGATGGCATGCTGTACGTCACCAGCGGCGACGGGTCGACCGATTCCGACACCTGGCAAACCGGGCAGGACCTGACACGCCTGAACGCCAAGGTTTTGCGGATCGATGTCGATCGGCCGGCCGAAGGGCGGGCCTATTCGATCCCCGACGACAATCCCTTCGTGGGCATGGAGGGCATCCGGCCGGAGACCTGGGCCTACGGGCTGCGAAATCCGTGGCGGCTCGACGTGGACCGCGCGACCGGCGGCATCTGGGTCGGCAACAACGGCCAGGACCTGGTGGAGCAGGTCTATGAGATCGCCCGCGGGGCGAACTACGGCTGGAGCGCCCAGGAGGGGAGCCGGCCGTTCGTGCCGGAGCGGAAGGCCGGGCCGAGCCCGATCAGCCCGCCGACCTGTGAGCACGATCACTCCGAGGCCCGGTCGCTGACCGGCGGCATCGTCTGTCGCGACGTGCCGTACGCCGACCTGGAAGGCGAGTATGTCTACGGCGACCACGTCACGGGCCGAATCTGGGCGGTGCCCCACGACGACGCCGATGCCGCCGAGCCGCGGTTGCTCGCCGATACCCAGCTCATGATCACGTCGTTCGCCCGGGGGCATGCCGGCGACGTGCTCGTCACCGACTTCTTCATCGGCAACGCCGGCGGCATCTACCGGCTCGTGCCGCGGCCGCCCCAGGCCGAGGCCACGGCGTTCCCGCGGCGGCTGAGCGAAACCGGCCTGTTCGTGTCGGTGCCTCGGCACGAGCTCGTTTCGGGCGTGATTCCCTACGCCGTCAACACGCCGCAATGGGCCGACGGCACCGATGCAGTGCGGTACTTCGTGCTCCCGGAGACGATGCAGGTCCGCTCCAAGGAACGTAGCTGGTTCACCGTGCCCGCCCGGATGGAGGTCACGCCTTCCCAGGGCTGGAATCTGCCCGACGGCTCGGTCGTTCTGCAATCGCTGGCGGCCGAGGCCCGGCCCGGCGACCCGGCCACGCGGCGTTGGATCGAGACCCGGCTGCTGCTCCGCAACGAAGGCGACTGGGCCGGCTACACGTACCGCTGGAACGACGACCAGCAGGATGCGGAACTCGTCGCCGCGGAGGGGCTCGACGCCGAGGTGCGGCTCACCGCGGCGGGATCGGAGCGGGTGCAACGCTGGCGGTATCCCTCGCGGGCCGAGTGCCTGGTCTGCCACAGCCAGTCGGCAAACTTCGTTCTCGGCCTGTCCACCGTGCAACTGAACCGCGACTTCGACTATCGCGCCGCGCTCGGCGGTGACGCGGCGACCGACAATCAGTTGCGCACCTTCGAGCACCTCGGGCTGATCTGGCAGGACGTGGACGGCCTGTCGCGGGAGCGGATCGCCACCCGCGTCCGCGACGAGGTGCGGGCCGGACTGCCCCGGCCCGGACCGACGGCGATCGACCGGGAGCGGTTCGATGCCGAGGTGACGAAGCGGATCGGGCCGATTCTCCAGCGTTGCACCGAGTCGTCGCTGCGGCAGAACCGGCCGACGCTTCCGCTCTCCACGCTGCTGTTCACCGCGCCGGCCGCGTTGCCGCGGCTCGTGAACCCGCACGACACGACGCAGGATGTCGCCCTGCGGGTCCGGTCCTACCTGCACACCAACTGCTCGTCCTGCCACATCGCGGCCGGCGGTGGAAACTCCCGCATCGTGTTTGATTTCGGAACGCCGCTCGAGCGGATGCAGGCCATCGACGAGAAGCCGATGCACGCCACCTTTGGGATCGACGATGCCCGGATCGTGGCCTCGGGATCCCCCGACCGATCGATCCTGCTCTATCGCCTGTCGCGTCGCGGTCCGGCCCAGATGCCGCCGCTCTGCTCGCTGGCCGTGGACGATGCGGCCGTAACGCTGGTCCGCCAGTGGATCGAGTCGCTGCCTGCTGTCGCGGAAGAGTGACCGCGGCTGCGACTACCGTTTCCCGGCCGGCGTTAAGGCTGTGGCCCCGTAGCCGACCGCCTGGGGAGCGAGCGGCTTGAACGAGCCCTTCTCGGGCGCTTCGAACTGCGGGTCGATGCCGTGCACGCCCCCCTGCTCCGCCGTCGGCAGCCGCGGACCGTGATCTCGCGGGAGCCTCCTTTGGCCGTGAGGCCGGTGTTCTGCGTGAAGCCCTGCTTGCCGGTGAGCGTGCAGCCCACGATCAGTCCGCGGTGGCAGCCGACCATGTCGATCCCCTGCCCACCCCAGCCGTGGCACGTGCAGCCACGGATATCGAAGTCGTCGAGGCCGGAGAGCTTGATGGCGTCGTGATTGCCCTGCGGGCCCACGTCTTCCACCCGCACGTTCTCGACGAGGACGTGGTGGGCGGAACCGGGCTGGCTACCGTCGTCGATATTCAGCCCGTTGTCCGTCTGGCCGCGGAGCACGAGGTTCCGCAGCACGAGGTGGGAGCAGGACGTGACGTGCAGGGCCTCGTTGCCCCCGGTGAACACCGGAGGATTCGCCGGATCGCCCCCCTCGATCACGATCGGCTTGTCGGCTGCGCCCTTGACGTCCTTGACGTAGATCACGGGCTGGTACTGGCCGGGCGCCAGGCGGATCACCGTGCCGGGTGTGGCGGCGGCGAGGGCCTGCCGCAGGCCTTCGCTGTCGCGAACGGCCACGGGGGCTGCCTGACCGAGCGCTGCGGTGACAGACGATGCGAGCGCCTTGTCCTCGTCGATGTCGGCCTTGCGGCCAGTCTCCCGCGCGGAAGGCTTGGCCTGGGTGGCGAACAGCCGTTGGAACATCGAGCATGACAGCTCCCCGGGCAACCAGGGCTGATCGGTCCGCACCTGCGGTTCCACCGCCCCGGCCCCGGTCGCTGCCGCTGCTATCAGCAGAGTCAGCGCGAATCGCTGCATGGTCATCGGCCCCGATTGAGCAGACTGCGGTGATTGAGGTAATCCACGAACACCTCCCCCATGGGCCGGCTCGTGTCTACGAGCACCCGTTCCACGCGGTTTCGCTGGCAGATGTCCGCGAAGCGATCGTTGAACCGGCCCAGGGCCTCGAGGTAGCCCTTGCGGAGTTCGGCCGGTTGCGTGAGCAACTCCTCGGGGATCTCCAGGCCCACGAACTTCACCATCCCCTCCAGGTCGAAGGTCAGTTCGTCGTGGTGCATGACCTGGAAGAGCACGACCTCGTGACGGTCGAAGCGCAGCCGCTCCAGCACCGGCTGGAGCGCGTCGAGGTCGGTGCCGAGGAAGTCGCTGAACACCATCACGATCTCGCGGCGGCCGATGCGGCCGGTGACGTCGGCGAGGCAGCCGGCGAGGTCGGTCTTGTTGACCGGAGCGATGCCATCGAGGTGCTCGGTGACGCGGACAATCTGGGCCATCGAGTTGCTCGGCGGCACGTGGCCGACGACCTGCTCGTCGACGGTCGTCAGCGACACCTTGTCGCTCTGCTTGACGACGCTGTAGCCGAGCGCGGCGGCCATCCGGGCGGCGTAGAGCAGCTTCTGGGCGTCGCCGTCGCCGTAGCGCATCGACTTGCTGACGTCGAGCACGAGGTGGCAGACGAAGTTCGTCTCCATCTCGTACTGCTTGATGAAGTATTTGTCGCGGGTGTAGTAGACCCGCCAGTCGATGTGCCGCGGGTCGTCTCCCGGCACGTATTCCCGGTGGCTGGCGAACTCCACCGCGAACCCCGAGAGCGGCGACTTGTGCTTGCCCGCGAGCGCACCCATCACCAGGCCGCGTGGCTCGATCGGACGATCGGCCATGCGGCTCAGGGTGTCGGGGTCGAGGTAGCGGGAGAGGACGCTCTTGGCCATGGCGGGGCTCGCGGGTTTCAGGCGGCGGGACGCTCGTAGACCTTGTCGGCCGGCAGGGCCTCGAGCAGCATCTGGATGAGCTGCTCGGTGCCGATGTTCTGGGCCTGGGCCGAGTAGTTGCCGGCAATCCGGTGCCGCAGCGCCGGCTTGGCGACCTCCTGCACGTCGCCGGCCGTGGCGTGGTAGCGGCCGTGGAGCACGGCCCGGGCCTTGGCGGCGGTGACGAGCGTGAGCACGCCGCGCGGGCCGGCCCCCCACGAGACCCAGCGGTTCACGAAATCGGGAGCCTCCGGCGTGTTGGGCCGCGACCCGCGGACCAGCGCGCAGGCGAAGCCCAGCACCTGGTCGCTGACCGGCACCCGCTGGATCAGTTTCTGGACACCGAGGATCTCCTCGCCCGACATCACCGGCTCGATCGGCTCGGCCTTGCCCGCCGTCACCCGACGAGCGATCTCCCACTCTTCATGGCCGCTCGGGTAGCCGACCTTGATGTGCAGCAGGAAGCGGTCGAGCTGGGCCTCGGGCAGCGGATACGTGCCCTCTTGTTCGAGCGGATTCTGCGTGGCGAGCACGAAGAACGGCGCCGGCAACTTGTGGGTCTTGCCGCCGGCGCTCACCTGCCGCTCCTGCATCGCCTCCAGCATCGCCGCCTGCGTCTTGGGGGGCGTGCGGTTGATCTCGTCGGCGAGGATCATGTTGGCGAACAGCGGGCCGGGAAGGAACGTGTAGGCGCGGCGGCCTGTCTGCGGATCCTCCTGGATCACGTCGGTGCCGGTGACGTCGCTGGGCATGAGGTCGGGCGTGAACTGCAGCCGCTTGAAGGACAGGTCGAGGGCCTTGGCCAGCGAGCTGACGAGCAGGGTCTTGGCGAGACCGGGCACGCCTTCCAGGAGCGCGTGGCCACCGGCGAACATGGCGATCAGCGTCTGCTCGATCACGTCCTCCTGTCCGACGATCACCTTCGCGAGCTGGCCGCGGATCGTGTGGTAGGCCTGTTCGCACCGCTGCACGGCGGCGACGTCGTCTTGGTTCATCTGCTGGCTCATGGTCTCGGGGTTCTCCTGGGGCTGGAATGGAACGGGAGGGTGTTCGGGCGTGCTGTCACTGGCCGATGCTGTCGAAGTAGCGGCGGAGCTTGTCCTCGTAGCCCCGCGGCGCGGGCCGCCGGGCCTTGGTACGGATCGACTCCTGGGTCTCGGGGGGCAATTTGGCGAACCAGGGCTCGTTCTCGACCGGCGGTTGGCCGACCGAGGCGTCGGCCGTCGAGTCGGCCGCCGCCCCGACCTGCCTGGTGCCGCCACCTTGGCGGTTCGGATCGCTCATGCCGTCGGCCTGCGACTGCAAATCCGATTGGCCAGGGCTCTGGCTTGCCTGTTGAGACGCCGACGATTGGCCCTGTCCCTGTTGTCCGGGCTGCTGCCCTTGGCCCTGCTGTCCGGAAGCCTGCGAGGCCGCTTGCGCCTGGAGCGCTTGCTCCGACGCTGCCTGCGCCTGCTGCCCGGCGATCATCTCGGCGGTGGCCATGGGCGACTGCGGTGCGAAGTTCTGTCCCATCTGCTGGCCGGCTTGTTGGCCTGGCTGACCGGGAGCTTTGCTCGCTTTCGAGCCTGGCTGCCCGGGTTGGCCTTGCGGGCCTGCCTGTTGGCCCGACTGTCCGGGAGACTGCCCCGCCTGCTGG
>Ga0315900_10008793_pt1 | contig 12919 bp, 17 predicted proteins | sample LakEriMetagenome_FD_203521 | JGI IMG/M metagenome (GOLD analysis project Ga0315900, IMG submission 203521) | Freshwater fungal communities from buoy surface, Lake Erie, Ohio, United States - Buoy 12 MA114 | ecosystem: Environmental > Aquatic > Freshwater > Lake > Lake biofilm | place: USA: Lake...
GGGTCGTTATGTCTAAAAACTTTTTCGGTGAGGCAGCTCAGCCTGGATCGATTGGTTCGGCCCCCGCGCCAGCGGCGGGGCCGCCTAAGGTGGGTGATGTTGTGAATGGCTATGAATACATCGGCGGGTCTCCTGGTGCGCAGCAATCTTGGAGGAAGAAGTAATGAGTGGACCTTGGGAGAAATACAAAGATTCCGCACCAGCGCAAGCTGGACCGTGGCAGCAATATCAAGACGTCGAGAAAACCCAAGATGAACGCGCTCGAGAAGGTGCGGATGTTGGGTTTTTAACGCGCTTTGTGGCAAAGAACTTTGCTAATTCTCCTGAGAGCGCTGCGAAGTATGTAAAAAAGCAGAATCCAGACGCCTCTGTCACCATCGAAGATGGAGAGGTCATGATCCAACGCTCGGGTGAGGAGTATGCAAAACGCCTTGATCCAAAAGGCGTCGACCTCCAGGACGTAACCGACCTTGCTTACGATGTTCCTGCGGGACTTTTATCCAGTGCAGCGACTGCGGCTGGTGCGGTAGCTGGAGCTCCGACTGTAGTCGGTGCAGTACCCGCAGCGGTGGGAGCTGGTGCGGCTTCAAGTGCTGCGCTCGAAGCACTTCGTCAGAAGATCGGTCAATGGGCGGGGATTGACCAAGAGATCTCTGGTAGGGACGTAGCGATCAGTGGTGCGGTGGGAGCTGCCTCGCCAGTTATGTTTGGTGCGGGTAACGCGGTCGGAGTAAAAGAGATCGCAAAGACAGCGTCAAAAATGGGCGGTGACGAAGTCGCGGCGAAAGCTGCGCTAGAAAAAGCCTCGAAAGGTGCTCTTGGTCAGCTTCGAGAAAAGGTATTCCCGAAGCTTGGAGCTATGTCGAGCGGCCTAAACGAGGACGTGATCGTAAACTACAAAAAAGCTCCTGAGTATTTCGATGACATTGCTGCGAAAAACGAAGGTTATCGAATTTCCGAAGATATGATTGCGAATACTTCGGACGCAATGCGCTCAAGAATTAGTCAGGCTGGCGACGCTCTTGGCGACGCTCTTGATCAAACGGGCAGAATTCCAACGGCTCCGATTCGACAGCCTTTGGACGAGTTGGTCGCGAGATACAAAGCACTCCAATCTTCTGGGACGCTTGATACTCCGCAAACTCAGCGAGATCTCGAGGCGGTAGAAAACGAAATCAAGTTACTTCTTAAAAAGACTCCGCGCGAGGCCGAGCTAAAGTACGACGTTTTTGGAAAACTCATTAACGAGCAAGACGCGGACATGGTGCCTAAGAATGTTAGCAGTCCTGCCTACACGGTACCAGCTGCCGATACACCTAATATATACGCGATGGGGACTCCTCCACCTTCTTCCGCCGCTCAGGTTCGCGTCCCGTCTCGCACCGCTGTCCGAATGGAGGCTCAGCCTAAGATGGTAACTCCAGACGTTGATGAAACTATGTCGCCTCGCGAAGCACAGGCGCTACTGGCTCAAGTGAGACAGCGAACTGAATTTGCTCAGCGCGAGTTATTCAGAGGCGGAAGCGATCCGTTGAATAATTCATTGAAGTCTGTCTATGCGAAAATCAATGAAGGTCTCGACCTCGCAAGCGAGGGGCTCACGTCAGACAAAAAAGCTGATTATAAAAAGTGGCTCGATTTATCGCGTGCGCTTGAGTCAAACTTCGGCACACCAGAACAGGCTCGAAAGACTCTTTCGAATCTCGACACAAAGAGCCGAAAGCAGTTTATGGAGAAGCTCAAATCCATCGATCCAGAGCTTGCTCAGGTGATCGAAGATGCTTCGCTCAAGATTCGAACATACGATGGATTTCAAGACCCGTCGCTTATGCCAATGTCGAGCGGAGGGACGACGTCGACTTCTAGGAACTTAATGAGTGAGAATCTCGGTGGAGGTCTTGCTTCAGCGGTCGCGACTGGTACGGGTGCTCCGCCTAATCTTCTTCGAACATTAGGGCGCCTTGCTGGTTCGGTCGCTGGATCTCCACGCGCAGTGCAGAACTACGTTCGGATAGGCCGCGCCAGCGATAACCTCACGGATAGATTTATGAGAAACAGCCTTGGCGGAAGATCTGCCGCTGGTCAGTTGCTCATGACTCCGCTTGTGAGTCCGTGGACTGGCATGGGTCAACGTGGATATTCTGAGGCTGAGTAAACACATTGACTGAGTTTTATGGCCGAGATACCAACGGCCATGAAAAAAATCAGAAAAGACCTAACTGGCAAGGTATTCGGACGATTAACCGTAAAAGAATTCTCACACAAGGACGATGGCCTAAAAGCACATTGGAAGTGTTTGTGTGAATGTGGAGTGGAGATCATCACTCAAGGACATCGGCTCACAACAGGAAAAACAAAGTCGTGTGGATGCTTTAGAGTTGATTTCTCTAGAGAGAAAATAATCAAACAGCGCGCCGAGGGGATGCCATCCAAGGAACTAGAAGATCTAGTCGGAAACAGAACTGGGCGTCTTGTCGTCAAAAGCTTTTCTCATAGTAAAAATCAAAAGCGGTATTGGAACATGGTTTGCGACTGTGGAGGAACAAAGGTTCTTTCGTCGCAAGAGATCAGCATGGGGCGAACAAAGTCTTGTGGCTGTCTCTCGAAAGAAAGGCATCAATCCAATATGCTCTTAACTGGTGCGGTTTATGGTGAGCTCACTATCACAGGTTTTGCTGGCCCCGACGAACAGGGTAAATCGACCTATCGCTGCCGATGCAATTGTGGAAATGAAACCGTCACGCGCGGAACAAATCTTAAAAATGGGCAAACGCAAAGCTGCGGGTGTTTGGCGAAACGGGCCGCCTCAGTCTCAAATAAAACGCACGGATTGAGCAGATCACCAGAGTACATCGCGTGGATGGCTATGAAAGAGCGGTGCTTAAATTCAAAAAATAAAGGATTCCCAGGCTACGGAGGCCGTGGCATCACGGTCTGCGACCGATGGAAAAATAGCTTTGAGAACTTCATTGCCGACATGGGACCAAGACCTTCTCCGCACCACTCGATAGATCGCATAAATAACAATGGAAACTATGAGCCAGATAACTGTCGATGGGCTGATGTATTCACTCAGGTAAACAACAGGAGTGTGACAATTAAGGAACTCGTGGATGGAGTGGAGATGACGTCCAGAGAATTTTGCACGAAGTACGGCATTTCTCGCTCCTCAATTGGTTATCACAGAAAGAAACATGGTCTTACTCTCCAAGAAATAAAGGATCGAACAAAATAATCACTTCTGCGACTTGATTGCCTTAGCAAGCGCCTTGTCGCACTCGTCTTTTGAATCGAACGTAAACACTAAATATTTCTCCATTCCTCGACACGCATAATTGTCGCCCATTTTTATGCAAAGACGATCAAGGCTTTCAAAGTCCATAGTCCCAGAACGGCAGGTTTCCATTTTTTTTATCGAAGCCCTTCCTGAGCTTGAAACGTCAGAAGTGTAAACCCACTTTTCTAAAGCCCCTGGCAGGCTCTCCGCGCCAGCGGAAGAGCCAATGAGCAGAACCAAGATAAACCATTTCATAAAACCTCCGATGGTTACTCATCGGAATTCTCTGCATAGAACTTAAGTACATTATGCGTACTTGCATAAACTCGACATAGAGCGTCTCAAAGTGAGAATGAAGCGCACGACTGGTGTGGAAATCCCCGCGTTTATCCCCAAGAAAAACTCAGAACTCCCTAGATACACTGCCGCTAACACAGCCGTCCTTGTCATAGCTGGATAGCCCCCCCGCCCCGCTATCGCGGGGAGCCACGAGTTGACGCTAATCGCGCCAACGTCGTGTTGCCCTATATTCTTTCGCTTCGCTTCAGGGGGAAAAGGGGAGGGGGGATTGAAAGAGCGGAAGGGGGGAGAGATACCTAAGATAGGGGGGATGAAAAAAACTCGTCAAGCAAAAAGTGCAAATAACGACACCGCGTCGAGTGAAAAACTTTCCTTGATAAACAAAAATCCAGCGTGTTCAAGTCGAGTCACTTAAACACATTGGATGTAATAATGAACAGCTATCAGGCTCAGAAGATTGAAAGCGCGTGGTCTCCAGACCTAGCGTCGGATCTTAAGGATTTCTATGTGGTTGGCGTGGTGTCTAACCCAGTCCGATTTAAGTCTAGGTACTCACTCACTGAAAAATTCATTGATCACATGAGAAAGACGTTTCCGGTTTTTCGGACGAACTTTCAGATCGTTGAACTTCAACAAGGCGAGAGACCTTTTGCCTTTGAACAACCAGAAGATCTTGATCGTCCCATTCTTCGTCTCCGCACCAGAGAAGAGATGTGGTTCAAAGAAAGAATGATCGTCCTTGGCGTTCAAAGACTTCCGATTGATTGGAAATATGTCTGCTGGATTGATATGGACGTTCTGTTCGCTGACTCAAACTGGGCTCACGAAACATGGCACCAGCTTCAAACTTACGAAGTGGTGCAGATGTTTTCTCATGCGATCAACCTTGGACCCCAAGGTGAGTATCTCTCTACCCAGAATGGGTTTGTCTGGTCGTACCATCAGAATAGCTTCATGCCTCCTAATAAGTACGGGATGGGTGGTCAGCATGGCGCGGACGCTTATGCCTACTGGCACCCTGGTTTTGCGTGGGCTTGCACACGTCAGGCATTCGACGGCGCTGGTATCATTGATTTCTGCGTGGTGGGTTCAGGCGATTACCATATGGCCTATGGGCTTATCGGGTTATCTGATTGGACGATCCCAAAGAAGATCGGCGAGCGCTACCGCGATGAAGTAATGGACTGGGAGATGAGGGCTCTTGATTGTATCAAGAAGAACATCGGCTTCACACCAGGCACACTTGTTCACTCATTTCATGGAAAGAAAAAAGACCGTCGCTACATCGAGCGCTGGGACATTCTTTTCGAAACAGACTTTGATCCAGACGATGACATTTATCCAGACGCGCAAGGCTTGTGGAGGTTTGCTCCTGACAAGACAAGACTTCGCGACTTGGTGCGGGGTTATTTCAGGGTTCGCAACGAAGACTCAATTGATCTCTAAGGAGGGATTTAGCGTGCTAAGCAAATTGGTAGAAACTGGTCGAAAAGTAATGCCTCAGATTCACTGCATATATGGCGTGCCTGGTGTGGGAAAGTCCACCTTCGCATCGAAATTTCCAGAGCCGATCTTTATCGATCTCGAAAAAGGCTCCTATGCTCTCGACGTGGCGCGGGTGTCTGATGTTCCAACGCTAGAAAAGTTCCGAGAAGTTTTGCAGTTAATCCTAACTGATAATCATTCTCATAAAACGATTGTCATCGACTCGATCGAAAGCCTTGAGGGGCTTCTTTCTGACTTCGTTTGTAAAGAGGGAAAAGTCGATTCGATTGAAAAGTACGATGGTGGGTTTGGAAAAGGCTTTTCTCGTCTACGTGAAATAGGTCGAGAAATCATGATTGAACTCCGCGCTCTCGCAGAGAAGCGCGGGATGACAGTGGTGATGATCGGTCACTCGCAAGTGCGCTCACAAACTGATCCAGCTACGAATGCTTCTTACGATCGTTATACTCTTCGAACGAATGAAAAGTTCGCAGCGGTGATCAGAGATCTTTCTGACAATGTGTTTTTTGTTACTCACAAGGTCTACACGGCAAAAGAGAACAACAAGACAAAAGCAGTTTCTGATGGCGAGCGAGTTCTCTTCACAGAGTGGCGCGCAGGGTTTGATGCGAAAAACCGCCTGTCGCTACCGTTCGAGATCCCGCTTGATTATCAGGCCTTCGTTGCGGCTTGCGAAGGTGCAGCTCCAAAGTCTGCAAGTGATCTTCGAAAAGACATCGAAGAGCTGATCAAGGGTCTTGATAACGAAGAGCTTAAAACAAAAGTGAAAGCCGCTTTGGAGAAAAACCCAAGCGAAGAAACACTACACACAATTAAAAACAGAGTTCTGACATACGTTCAGATTTAACAAGGGGAGAGAGAGATGATTCAAGCAGGTACGTATTCGGCAAAGGTTTCTGACTGGGGCTACGTTGAAACAAAAGCGGGAGTTCCAGGTTTCCACATTTACTTCGACATCGAGGGTATGGGCTCGGTTCGTTGGAATGGCTATCTATCGGAAAAAGGAATGGAGAACGTCTTTAAGACGCTTGCGACTTGTGGCTTCACTGGTGGGGATCTTGAGAAAGTAGCTGACGGAAAGTTCGGCAAAGCTCTTGATACAACCAAAGAGCTTCAGATCGTGGTTGAGATCGAGGACTACAACGGGAAATCCTACCCACGAGTGAAGTGGGTCAACGAGCCGCGCGCTGCACGTTTTGATCAGGCCTTGGCCGTACAAGCGAAATCAAAATTGAGCCAAGTAAAAGCAAACTGGATTTCATTTAAGCAAAACACTCCCGCGGCTACACCAGCGAAAAAAGAGCCAGCGACTCCGCTGGAGTTCTAATGGGCGATCCTGTTTTTTTTCCGCTTTAAGAGGGGGCTGGTGTGGAGCAAGGGAGTGGTGATTGGCTAACGTGGCGTCGAGGGGGCTTGGGGTCTAGCGATATTCCAATCATCATGGGGGTTAGTCCTTGGAGGACTCCACACCAGCTCTGGCAGGAAAAGACTAAGAAGATAGAAGCTAAGCAGTTTTCAAATTTTGCAATCGAACGCGGAAATAGGCTTGAGCCGAAAGCGCGTGCGATGTTTGAGCTCTTAATGGATGAGAGCTTCCCACCTTTCGTGGCGGAACATCCTGAGTTTCCTCAGTTCAGGGTTAGTCTCGACGGCTGGTCCGAGGGGCTCTCCGCCATCCTTGAAATCAAATGCCCTGGTGAGGCTGATCATACGAAGGCAAAAAATGGAGAAGTGCCAGAGAAGTACATCTGGCAAGTTGAGTGGTAGATGTGGGTGATGGAGGCTTTTTGTGGAAAGCCGACGATGGCTCATTACTTCAGTTACTGGGACCGAGAGGGACGTGGTGATTACGCTCACGTCGTGGTGCGGCCCGATCAAGAGCGAAGAAAAAAGATGATCGATCAGGCGATGAATTTCTGGAATGGCATCGAGAAGGATGTCCCGCCTCCGCTCACAGAAAAAGACACGTACATCCTGACTGATACGAAAGCGAAGGACATCTTCGGGAAGATTAAAGCGGTCCTTGAAAAGGGACCGCAGTCAAAAATGAACAAAAAAGACAAGGACGAATTAGTGAGGCAAAAGGCTTTGACTCACGATTTTTTGAAAATTCATAGCAGAATTTGGTGTGACGGGGTTGAGATTTGTCAGATTAACAAAGAATCTTACAATGACTCGCAAGATACTGAAATCATTAAGGTTCGAGCGCGGCTCTGCGACCCAACAGCCTCTTAATATGGCATAAATACATCCTTAATAAATTAAGTTCGACTTAGCGCCGAACTTTTGAGCAGGACTTAATGCTGAACGTGGGTGTCTATGTCTGATACTATGCGTCGTAAGAAGCCGCTCTTTGATATTCGAATTCCATCTCGTCGAATCCTGGAAGGAGGACCGATGGGTGCTACGATAGCACAAGCTTTCGGAGCGTATGAAGAGCATTGCATCGCCAGGAAACAACCAAGGACGAGACAAACCGAACGATTCTATCTTGAGAGTTTCAGAGTATTTCTGATTCAAGAGGGAGTTATTCGAACTAGCGACATATCGCTTTTCCTCATTGAGAAATACAAAAGCTCAATGCTGGAGAAGTGGAGCGCTTCATCGCTAAACCGATCGCTCAACGTAATAAAGCACATGATCGGCAAGTGGGCCGAGTGGAACCTCATCTCTGATTTCTCTCACAAGATAAAAAAAGAGCCTGAGGAACCTACGCTTCGTTTGGTGTGGACCAAAGAAGAGCTTAACCTTGTACGGTCGAAACTAAGTCCAATGCTCTCTGCGTTTCTTCTCTTCATCTGGCTCACTGGCATTAGGCCAGGCCAAGTGTGTGAGATTAGAAAAGGAGACGTGGACATTTCGGCCAGGAGCTTAAGAACGCAGTCGAAAAAGGGAGGCAAGCTACGACGCCAGCAGATCCCTCTTTCAGACGACGCTTTAAACGTCCTATTAGGCCGAATGTGCGAACCAAGTCCGTGGATCTTCCCGTCACCAAGGGGCGCTGGTCCTCTCACTGTGAACGTCTATGCGAAGGCGATTCGCAGGATCGTAAATGAAAATCAGATGAGACCGCTTTCTGCTTACGGGCTGCGTCATGCCTTCGGAACTAGGCTCGCAAGTAAGGATGTGGCGCTCACTAAGATTGCGAAATTAATGGGCCACAGTCGAACGACGACGACAGAGAGATACATCCACACCAGTGAAGATGAATTGCGGGAAGCTCTGCGAAAAATAAAAGACTAATTGACAGACAGTGTGAAAAAAAAAGTAACTCTTTCACGGGTACAGGAACCAGTGAGGGAGTTGAAGGCAGAAATTGGAGCGGGTGATCGGGCTCGAACCGACGACCTATACCTTGGCAAGGTGCGTTGCAAACCTTGGTAAGCGTTAGACCTTAACCTTTTTCGCCAGTCTACCAACCTTCGACAGATGGAATCTTGATACCTGACACATGTGGCCTGGGGGGCTTGTGACAGGGGAAAGCGAAGAGAAAGTGATCGTTCGGCAGGGGGAGGCTACCCCTGCCGATTTAACTCTGAAAGAACTAGAAGCTCGCATCGTTGCGATCGAAGAAAAGGTTTTTAAGAAGAAGAAAGCCGCTCCCAAGAAAGAGCGACTCCGCATCCTAGGCCGTGGGCCAATCGATGAGTTTGCCGATCATGCAGACCTCTTAAAAGAAGTACCTAAGAACCTCCAGCAAACTTGGATCAAGCTCTATCCAGACCTTGCCTGGATAAAGCGCCAGATACTCAAGTCTGAGGTCTGGCTCCAGCACTCTGGCTACGTCCGAAAGAATAAAGCCAAGTTTGTTTCGAAGTGGCTTGAGCGGTCATGGGAATGGTCCCCACCAGATAGCCTGATTCAGACATCAAAGAAACAGCCTGACCCTTGGAAAGAGATCGAGTCGTGAAGCGAGATCTCTACATCAAGCACGACTCTGCGCCGATCCCTGGTATGCAGAAAGCGACACCAGAACAAGCCCTTCGCATGAACGAAAAGGGCTATGGTGTGTTTTGGACCGTTAACGAATTTGATGGTGATCGCACCGCTGACCGACTGGTGCGGATAAACTCCTGGTACGTCGAAATCGACGACATGCCAAAGTCCGAGCAGATCGGACTCATTACTCAAAGTCCACTGACACCAAGCCTCGTCATCGAATCAAAGAACGGGTTTCACATCTATTGGAACGCCAAAGATGCGAAGCTTCAAAACTATCGCTCGGTTCTTAAAAAATTACGCAGCTATTTCTTAGCTGATGAAAGAGCTCAAGACATCGCAAGAGTCCTAAGAGCTCCTGGCTATAACCACATGAAAGACCCCACTGATCCATTCAAGTGCGAAGTGGTGTGGCAATACGAGAGTCAATACAACGAAGCCTTAATCAACTACCTATTCCCAGACGTCGACGAGGAGACACAACATGGAAAACCAACGCAAGCACAACAAGCAATGGCCGTTCAAGGTGATGACTTCTGGACAAGGGTCTACTCTCTCGACTGCGAATTTGCTCTCCACCGACTCTCTGGCCAAAAGTATGTTAACGGTGAGGTCTACACCTTCGCTCCGACCAGTCGTGGGTTTCTTAATGTCCTCGTGGATGGAAAGCCTTCGTCAGTCTTTATCGACGACAAAAAAAGAATTGGTTCTAGTTCAAAGGGTGGTCCATCGATCTTCCAATGGCTGAAGTGGTTCGGCCATTCGAATCGCGAGGTTTACGCAATCATTAAAGAAGTATTCCCAGAGGTTTTCTCTCGATGATGATCAAGAGCGGCTTTAGGAATTTCGTCGACACAGCGTCAGAGATTCGTCCAGAAGTGGATGGGTCTTTTGCGCAGAGTATGATTCCCTTCGGTGTTCAATACCTTGATCGAGCGCTAAGCGGAATCTTCCCTAACGACCTCATCATCGTAGGAGCCGCCACTGGTGCGGGGAAATCCGAACTCGCTACAACCATCGCTCTTCATAACGCAGAGCTCGGCAATCGCGTTGCGTTCTTTGCGCTTGAAGCTCATCACGGTGAGATTGAACTAAGAACTAAGTTTAAACTTTACGCTAGGCAAATGCGGGAGCGTAACATGCTCCCGCCTAGCTTCGGCTATGAGGACTTTATCCTTGGTCGGTACACCGCGGAGCTTCAACCGTTTGTTACCTATGTTGAGTCGTACATCGCAGAGCGGTTTTCTTGTATCGATGTGTTTTACCGAGACAAAGCATTTAGTAGTAAAGATTTCGAGCGAGAGTTTGCGGCAATCAGTGGAAAAGACATCAAGCTTTGCGTGATCGATCATCTCCATTACTTCGATTTCGAAGGTGACAACGAAAACCAAGCGATCTCCGATATCATGAAAAAGATTAAAGACATGAGTCAGGTGACAGGAATCCCCGTGATCCTCGTTGGACACCTAAGAAAGCGCGAGCGCGGAACACATCAGCTTGTGCCTAACGCCGATGACTTCATGGGGACGTCGAACATCTCAAAGATCGCAACGAAGGTGATCACGATGTCATCAGGTGGTGTGGTCGATAAAGACCCGTCATGTTTTTACACGTATATGCGGGTCGCAAAAAACCGCTACGGCTCAAGGGCCATTCACTACGTGGCGCGGGGGATCTTCGATACTCGCGTAAATGACTATGTTTCTAAACGATGGGCGCTTGGAAAATTAACGAACATGGACAGCAAGTTTGAGGGGCTCGACGAAGATAACTTTCCGTCCTGGTACAAAGAGAGGGCTAAATAATGTTTGTTGGTGTCGGTTTTTCAACGAAGTACAAATGGTGGGCGATCGGAGCAAGGCTCGTGGAGTGGGCCGAGATGGTGCCTTTCTCTCATTGCTATGTGATCACTGGACGCAGTGAGGACAAGGCGACTTGGTGTGTGTTCGAAGCGGTCTGGCCGAAGGCCAGGGCCGTCTCTTACGTCGACTGGATTAAGCAGGGTAACTTTCCTGTACTTGAGACAAGAGAGAATCTAAAGAGCGATGTAGAACTAAGACACATCGAGAATTTTTTAGGCTCAATGGTCGGCACATCTTACTCTGCGCCGCAGCTTCTACTCATCGCAGCTCAGTTTATGGGGATGTGGCTACGCCGAGGTCTGGCACGAATTCTTAAGCCAATCGAATATGTGAAGCTTGTCACCGAGGATCGTTTGAAACTCATCGAAGGTCCATCGTTTCACGCCAATGGAACTCGCTCAATCATTTGCAGCGAACTCGTGGCGCGGTTTATCGAATTCCGCTATGGAGACATCAAAGATCCAGTCGAACATTTCGACTTCGTTTCGCTTGCCGACGTGTTTTACAGGACAGCAAAGACCGAATGGGACGCCGTCGAATACACGGTCGACGATAAGAATCCGTACTTCAGAATTCAAGCGCAGTACCTTAACCCAGAGGTGATGTTCAATGATTGATCGAATGTACGACCTCATAAGTGTTGAGAAATCTCTTTTCATAAAAACCACACCAGAGCTTTTAAGAAACCTAGCGGTTCGCATGGAGACAGCGAGCCTAAACATCGAAGAGCGCCAGGTGGTCACAGCGAAGATCGCACCGAACGTAACTTTAATTTGGGAGCCCAAGGAGCCAGGGAAAAGCTATGTCGAAAAGAAAACAGATGAGATTAGAGCGTGATTTTCCATTTCATTCCCGAATCATTTTCACAAAGTGGATTGATCCATTTAATAGCGAAACTATTAGGGGCTTCGTTCATTCTTGGACCGACGAGCGCGTGGTTATTATCACAGACGATGGTGTAAAGAGAACGGTCGCACCGAGAAATGTCGAACTGGTAAAGTTCGAACCGATAAGGAGGAAAAAGTGAGCTTTGAATTATCAGTAGTGTTGATGGTTTGTTTGATTCTGCTAGTGGTTGCGCTGGTTGTTGTGGCTGACTCGAGCTATCGATCGATGGAAAGAGAGCGCAGGTTTTTTAACGAAGGATACCTCTCAAGAAGCAGAGAGCTTGATCGGCTGGCGCGGAAGATCAAAGAGACCAAGAAGAAAAGCCGAGGTCGGTCATGATCTGGGTTTTGAACTACTTTATGCACCTTTGCTTCATCGCTTGCATCGCACTATGGGCCACGCTTTTGATGGCGGTGATGGGATGAGTGAAGAGTGGAGAGAGGTGCCCAACTGCAAGGGCCTTTTTGTATCCTCGCTCGGCAGAGTAAAGCGCGAAAAATACGGGAAGCGGGTATCTTTTGGAGTGCGACGTCCGAACGGATATATGCAAACTTCAGTAAATGGCCGACTGTGGTTGGTTCATCGGTTAGTGATGCACGTTTTTTGTGGCGAAAGCTCGCTTGGTGTAAACCACAAAAACGGAATCAAAGATGATAACAGATTAGAGAATTTGGAGTATTGCACACAAGGCGAGAATGTTCGTCATGCTATAAGCATTGGACGTAAAGCAAAGCCTTGGGATCGCAGAGCCGATAAAGGCCCGACAGCAAAATTTACTTGGGACGATGTGAGATATATTCGTTCGTCTAAAGAAAACTCTGAGTCTTTATCAAGAAAATTTAATGTTTATTCTTCGACTATCAGAAGGATCAGGAGCAACAAAACATGGGTAGTAAGTTAACAATCATCGAAGCCCGAGAGTTAGCGGTGCAGGGGAAGACTGTGATTTGCCATCGCGGTTTTTTTTGGGAGCCTAAGGACTTTCTAAGTAACAAAGAATGGCACCCAGATAACGTCTTCGGCGTCTGGCGCGAGAAACGCGAGCCACGGCGGGTTTATGTCTTGGTCGATTCGCGGGGTATCATCACCGAAGCGTCATTTAGTCGAATTGCATTAGAGCCTGAAGGTACTAGCAAGCGCATCGTCG
>Ga0315900_10008794_pt1 | contig 12918 bp, 22 predicted proteins | sample LakEriMetagenome_FD_203521 | JGI IMG/M metagenome (GOLD analysis project Ga0315900, IMG submission 203521) | Freshwater fungal communities from buoy surface, Lake Erie, Ohio, United States - Buoy 12 MA114 | ecosystem: Environmental > Aquatic > Freshwater > Lake > Lake biofilm | place: USA: Lake...
ATTCCCTTATGTAGCACTTCTCCAGTTTCTTCAGTAGTAACTTCACCCTTTACAATCAAGGTTTGATTATCTACAGAAACCTCAATGTCCTTTTTATCAAATCCAGCAACAGCCAAGGAAACACGATAAGAGTCCTCGTCTAGCTTTAAGATATTATATGGAGGATACGATTGAGTTGTAGCCTCACGATGAACATTGTTAAAACGCTCTAACTCACGGTTAAAGCCAATAAAAAATGGATCCTTAAAAAGATCCATTGCAAATGTGTGTACCATTTTATTCTCCTTTTAAGCGAGTAAATTAATATACGGGCCCCGTATGGCGACCCGTATATATTATAGCAAAAAATTATTTACTAGTAAATCTTCTTCTTTTTGTCTTTCATCTTTTTTGTATCTGATTCAGACGCATAGAGTGCCCTCATGTGTGCGGCAGCACGAGACTGGCTAGGATGACATCCTACCAATTCCCCACCCTCTTTTACAACTGCAAATCCTTTGCAGCCAGCTACTCCCTGTTTAATTTTCCAAGGCATATATCCTCCTAATTGTTTGGTGGCTCATCAAAATTTATTTGCATGAGGCCCATTTCTTTAGCCAACTCTGCACCCTCTGGACTAATGTGTAGAGTGGCCTCTAAATTTTCATCGTATTCAACCTGCATGTATCCAGACTCATACAGTTTTAAAAGAGATTCATCAACATATCTCATATGAGATTCCCATAATTCTGGAGCTAGATCTTTTGCTGACTCATTGATTGCAAAGATAATTTCTCCGCTTTCATCCATGCCTTCGATTGTTATAACGCCCATTTCTAGGTAACGCTCTAGTTCCATGTCGTGATATTCCTCTTCTTCCATATGTCTATTATACTCCTTTTTGTGCAGCAAGTAGGACTTGAACCTACGATTACCCGATTATGAGTCGGGGGCTTTAACCAACTAAGCTATTGCTGCTTAGTTGTTATTGTAGTGTTCCATCCTCATTTTTGTCAATAGTATTTTCTACTATTTGCTGAACATATTCAGAAAAATGTTTTCTAATACTTCCTGATGGCCTAGATCCAGCCGATTTCCATATTCTTTTATATTCTATTACATTGGCAAATGTGGTAGGACATAACTGTATTCCATGATATTCTTTTAATACTGTTGGAAGTGGTACATGTTTTCCACAGCATTTACATTCTTTAGCTTTTTCTTGATATGTACTCATACTATTTCCATTCCGTCTACTATATCCGCCAATTCTCTAGGCATTTTGGGAGCTTTAATTAAATTCATTTTACCATCATCTTCTGATTTAAAATCTCTATCATAAATCATAGAATCATAAGTGTGAACTTGAACTTCTTGTAATGTATTAAATTTGCTTCTACTTATAGCATTATAAATAGAGCCACATACTGCGTCCGCCAAGTCTTTAGACCCTTTTCTTGGGTGATCAACCCTGTCTTTCATAATTTTTAATTGCAATAATTCATCTATCAATAGCTTTATATGTGGTCCAGAAAGTCTTTCTTCTGCCACAACCATAGCCATATCATCATAATGCTTTTTAGCCACCGACAAAGTTTCTGTATTTATTCCGTATTGTTTTAATTGCTGCATCATGTCATGGGAATTCCATCTGTCAAAAGTGCATATCCTTATATTAAATCCTGCCGTCCTTAAGGATAAAATATAATCTTTAACTTCTGTAAAGTCTACAGACTTGTCCGCCGTCGGAGTCCAATATCTTACAGCATCTACCTCAACTATAGGAGCTGGCTGAGAATAGCTATCGGTTACCTTTACATTAACCCATTTTTGAACATGAGACATTGCTACTGCACAATGGTCATGCTTTTGAGCTAGATCAACATGCAGAAAATATTCTTTATCTGGATCTGGTGCAAACCAAGGCTCTAACCTTCCAAATGAATCTACAGCAAGCGCCATATTGCCGAATGCTTTTTCTATTTTTTCTCTAGACTTAAAAAATGCATCTACGGCTTCTGGTGGCATGCAAGCAAAACGACTAAGGGCGTCAGGCATATTCTTGTAAAACTCTACCTTAAAATCTTCTATCTTTTTAGTTGGATTGATATCCCATGTAGGTCTTTTAATTGCATATACTTTGGGAATGTTATAGGAAAGAATATGATCTTCTTCCCACTCTACAGATATCTCATTTCCTTCCGTACCATCGGGCAAGTCTTCATCCATCTTCAATGTTTTGGTTTTAACTATAGTTTCTTTTTCTGCTATAACAGAATCATAAAATTTTTGTATTGGATCATTTTTAAATCGTGGAAATGAAAGCAAAATAACCTTGCCATAATCTGGAAAACGGGAAACTACTGAGCCACGATACATATCATAAATGGCATCTGCTGTTTTTGCTTGATCATGACCAGTTGTATTTTCTGTAGCAAATCCAGAAATTTCGTCAAGGATAACCGCTATTACGTTATAGCCTTCCCAAGCTTCACGCTCTGAGTGGCCAGAATGAACAGTTATTGCTTTATCAAATTTCATTTCAGAAGCTTTTGCTTCATATTTTCCTATGAACCACGGGCTTCTATCAATTCTTGTCTTAAATCCCTTAAAGAAAACATTATTAGCCTGTTGAGCATTAATAGCAATATTAAGAATATCTATTGAATCTCCTGGAGGCTTACCATAATATGTTGCTGGATCTTTTAGGCATAACAATAAATAAACTATGTATGATACTGATATAGTTGAACAATAATCTTTACCGCTGCCTTTTCCTAATTGTGCAATTACTTCATTGCATGTTTGCTTAAATCTACGCTCTCCCTCTACCCTACCAAATAATTTTACGAGAGTTGATTCTTTGTAGATCTGGCTGCTTTTCTCAATGAGTGTATACTGGTACTCCGATAGCGGGGGAAGCCCAAGGTAATCTGGGCTTGTAACGAATGTTCGTAAATCGACTGGTTTTTCATCAAATTCCTCTCCGTCTAGGATATCGATCAGATCATTAAAGTCAAGATCCACTTGCTTCCTCTGCATCGATTATTACTGGCTCTACTACACCAGTTATTTGTGACAAACGCTTAGCAACTTCCATCTTACATTTTGGACAAGTTGCCGTAACCTCTTTTAATATTTTTACTAATACTTCTTGTTTTCTTTCTGTCTCAGCAATTTGAGTTGCCAATTCGGCATTGTCAAGAAGCCCAACCTCTTGAAGCATGCCAATCCTTTTACCTTCAATATCAGCAATGAGCTTTAAGGCTGTTGCCTTTACACTTAATTGTCCAGATTGGTCTGCATCCTCTACAGTTTTCCATGCTTCTTTGATAAGCATGGCATAGTGTTGGTCTGCTCCAGACACTGCTTCTTTTGCCCTGTCACGAGCCGTGTGATCGTTTCTAACGACCTCTTTCCACTCATCTATGAGTCCTAGTACATCTGCCCTCTTAAAACCCGTTATAGAGGCTATCTGGGTCGGATTATTGCCCTTTAGCAATTCTTCAACGACCTTATTCATGCGATCAAAATGATCAGCTAATTCAATTTCCATATGGCTATATTATACTTCTAGTCGACTAAAATATCAACTGGATTTGGCTATCTTATAAAGAACTAAATATCCAATAAGGTCGTCTATATCATTATCTCCTGGAAATCCTTGAGCATTATTAACTCTATTTAATTTATCATCAATACGGACTTTTAATTGCTCTACATTATCCGCCTTTGAAAATATTCTAATTGGGTTCAAGGCTGAATCTCCATACGATTTATTTTTTTCAACAAGCATTAGAGCTACTTCTAAACAAGCATTTAATATCTTACTGCCAGAAGGTGCCTCTTTAGATACCTTTAATATATTTTCATATGTTGCTTTCATTTTGCCTCCGCATGTGGCCTAGATTCATTAACACTTAATGATGATACTTCTGTATAAATTGCATGTGTAGAAAGATCAGATAATTTATTTACTCCAGTATATGAGCATCCGCTTCTGATCCCGCCCATAATTTGTTCAAATGTATCTCTAACTAATCCTTTATATGGGACCTTAGTTGTAATTCCTTCATCTACAGAAACTTTACCACGCCAATCAATTTGTGCATCACGACTTGCCATGCCCCTAAATATTTTATATCCATCAACAACCTTGCCTGGAGATTCTTCAGTTCCAGCAAGCATGGATCCAAGCATAACAAGATCTGCTCCTGCGGCAAATGCTTTTACAATATCTCCAGAATTTCTAATTCCACCATCAGCAACAATTAGCGTGTTGGTTGGATTATGATCTTTATATTCTGCACAATCAATAATTGATTGAAGTGTTGGTATTCCATGACCAGTAATAATTCTAGTCTTACATGTAGCACCGCCACCAATTCCAACACGTACCGCATCTGCTCCAGCATCTGCTAATTTTGCAAAGCCATTGGATGTTGAAACATTTCCAACCATTATATTTATTCCTGGATACCATGCCCTTAGATGTGCCACGGCTTTGATGGCTGCTTCCCCATGACCATTTGCAGTATCAATACAAAACCAATTGCACCCAAGTTCAATTGCATCATCAATAAATTGCGTATCAAAACATTCTAATGAAGAAAGACCAACGCCAATACCATCTTTGTTATGTGTCATAATTGCAGCTTGTTCTATTTGAAATAGGCGTTCTGACGTATCCATATATCTATGAATAATTCCTATACCGTTATAACTTGATATTCTTGCCGCCATTTCCCACTCACAAACGGTATCCATTGGGGAGGCTACAATAGGGAACCCATAACCATGCATTGATATATCAATATCAGATCTCGTAGCAATATCTGAATGCTGTGGAACAAGCAGGATGTCGTCAAAGCACAGGCTTTTTTCTTCGCTAAACCTAATCATTTAAATCTTTCTATTGTACTTGTGATTGATATCTTTTATCAATACTAAGTGGAACTTCTACTTCTGGATTAATAGAGTATACTTTAAACTTGCCTTCTTGTCCACCCCTAAAAATAAACCAGTCTGTTGGTCTATCCATGCCTACTGATTCAACATAACTACACATTGCCTGAGCACCTTTTTTAGAAACAACATAACAAAGTGTTGACCAGTCTTGATATGCTATAGATATACTTTCATTGATTTTATAACTTTCTTCATATCTTGGATATTGATTATCATCTATATACACGCTAAACACATCGTAATCATCTGGCACTTGATCAATTAATAATTTATATGATTGTATAAAATTATTTTTAATTAAAGCATCATCTTCAAATATTAATAGGGAATCTAAGTCAGAATTTAAAAGATACTTCCATGCCATATAATGACTTGCAAAATTACCAAATTCACCTGGCTTGAATGAATGCCATCCAAATTTAAATTTTGGATAGTCTTGATGAAAGTTCTCCACTTCAAAATTATCTTTTGCATTTAATGATTTTATATTTATATTATTTTGTTCAGAAAACAAATTGTTTATTATATCTTTATTTTCTATTCTTTCATCATTTATTGTTATAATGTGGTAATTAATTTTTGATACATATTGATTTAGATCAATATTTTTATAAAAATAATTAAGCTTCATAGAATCTATTGCGTGAGACATTCTATCATAAATTTTAGAAGTTATAGAAGATATTTCTTCTCCAGCAAAACTGTTGAAAGCCTGATACACTAAATTTGATTCATGAGTTGCCTTGCTATGGTCATAACTTGATCCCTTTGGATGATTTAGAATATATTTACTATCTCTTAGTATCAATTTATTTTCTGAAATAGCCATAGCCGAGAATACTACATCAACCGCCCAACCAGATACCATGCCTTCCCAGCCGTAATTATTTTCAAAGTAATCAAAAAAGTCTAATGCTTTTTTAACTAAATTTTTGTGCATAAAAAATAACATACCGTTTGTATTAGTTGATACAAACAAATCTTTATCGTAAACAAATGATTCTATCATGGTGCTATTTTGTCCCCACGGATCATTTGTAAAATATGGCGCATAAAGGTATATGTCTTTATAATTAGACAACACTTCTTTCGCCCTGTTCATAAAAACTGACCAATCTTTTTGAGATATATCAGCAGCAATAAAAACTAAGTAGTCATTAGAATAATCAAAGTTTTTTAGAACATAATATAGTTGTTTAAAATATCTTATATCTCCAACATTGATCCATCCATCTTTTGGAGTGCCTGAGTTTATAACCTCTAAATTTAAGTTAACATTACTAAATTGTTTTTCTATCTCTAAAGCATTGTTAAGATAATCATCCCAGCAAACTAAATAAGACTGAAATTTCATTGCATTCGTCCCCTAATTTTAGTTGATGAAATAGAATTGGTATATGGAACGTAAACTAACCCTATCCCTCTTTCATCAAGCCACTCCTGTGTAAATGACATTTGAGCATAATAATCTTTCTTAGCCCAATCAGAACCAACAACAATATAGTTTGGAGAAACAATTTCTATAGAGATTCTTGAATCTTGACCTCCAACATTCATTACTACTTCATCAACATATTTGCAAGAAAGTAAAACTTCCATTCTTTCCTGTTCGCTACATATTGGTTTTTTATTTTTAAATTGAAATATAAAATCATCAGTGTTTAAAGCTACTACAACTTTGCCATTTTCGCCAGCAACCTCTCTACATCTTTTGAGTAGATTAACATGTCCTGAATGAAAGAGATCAAAAGTTCCACCAGTATAAACTATATTCATTTTGGCAACCTTTCATGAATATCTTGGGATACAAACCAGCTGTCCCATTTAGATTCTTCTGGCATAATCTGTACATATCCTTTAGAAACAATTAACTCATTAATAAGATCCCTCTGATACGTATTGTTATGTTCTACTGTTATCAAATTAAATTTTCTAGAAAAGTCATATGCTTTTAATATAGAATATTCACTTCCCTCTGTATCAATGGAAATGTAATCAATTGTTTGAGGACAATTATGCTTGTCTAAAAGATCATTTAGCGATATAGTTTCTACTAAATATTTCTTTCCGAATCGCTTTCTTGTTTCTGTATGAATGTCATCATAGGCATACTGATCAGCACCAGATATTCCCTGCAAATTTTCTACTTCAAGAAATTCTATTTTTTCTCCAGTTTTATCAGAAACACAAAGGGTATCTACATTAACAGATCTTATTTCTTTTAAAATTTTATTATAATGATGAGATGGCTCAACTAAAAGTCCATTCCATCCATAATATTTTTCTAGCATAAATGTATTTGATAAGTAAACTCCATCGCAAGCACCAAATTCTACAAAGTACTTTGGAGATTCTCCAAGGCAAAATAAGGCGAGAAGATCTTGTGCTATCTGAGAATAAGTTTCTCTAAATTCTCTGAATTCATTAAATTGTTTAATCATTTTTTAATTAATCCAAACTGAACTAAATATCTCTGTATTGTCATTGCAGATACACCACATTCTTTTGCAATTTCAGTAACAGTTTTTTTCTGAACTATATACCTACGATATAGCCAGTCCTTGCTTTGATAAAACTTCATCGTTTAGTAAGCACCTCATTTGCATAATACGATATGCCAAAAGAATCTGCAACATCAAAATCTTCTATGCTTATTTTAAATTTAGATTTTACCCAATCCGCCGTCCTTTGCTTTCTTATATTACGCATTTTATTTTTATACCAAGAGTCTGCGTATCCTGGATTAGCAATCTTTAATGCCTCTTTTTCCGCCTTAGTTGGATTTTTATTTCCGATATGAGACTGCCAAGCGGTGGGAGATATGGTAATAACCTTACTTCCAGTAGACATTAACTCTGCAATTACAACACCATAAACATAGGAAAGCTTTATCGCAGCATCTGGAGATCTTACTAAGACCGCTCCCTCCATGGCTATATAATCACACTTAAGCTGATCAAGCATTAAATTAACTTTCTTTTTTGCATCATATATTTTTTCGTATATATCTGCTCCAGCAAATTCTATCTTCCCCCACTTTATTGGTTTATTGTTTTCCATAAGACAAAATGCTACGGAATTTGTAGAAGCATCAATTCCTAAAACTTTATGAGCTTGAACCTTAACCAGGTCAGCTAATTTCATTTAACATCCCAATTATTTTAGTTTTATTAGATATGTCTTTATTCTTTTCACATATAGAACAAATGCTAGACTGGTTATATCTGCTTAATTTAGCATTACACTTTTTGCATTGCCTATTAGCACCATTGCGGATAGCCTTTTTCTCGTAATACTTTTCCATAATCCTTCTGTTGGTTGCAATGCGGCAGCATTCATCGGTACAGTATTTTTGATTGTGAGTTTTAGGCTCAAAATCTTTTGCACATTCTTTATTAGCGCAAATCATATTTTAGGAACCTCGTATGGCTCTATTTGCACTGTTCCAGTTTCTCCAGACCAGCATTCCTTTTTTATTGGACAATTTTTACAGGCATACGCCGTTTTCAAGAAGGGCCTCATCGGAATATCCCCGTCTTTAAAGTTATCGTATACTTCGCACATCCACAAGAATAAATTTTCAATAATATCTTTATTCTTATCAGTCATTTGAATAGGAATCAAAAGCAACTCTTGCGTATTCTTATTTTCATACAAAAAGAATGCTTCATTTATATTTTTTAATTTCATGTAGGTAAGAAGCTGAAGCATATGATTGGCTGAAGGCGACATCTCCGCCTGCCTTGTATCCCAAACTTCTTGCTTAGCAGTTTTAATTTCACCGATTACATTAGTTCCTTCCCAATCAATAACAAGATCTATAAATCCTCTGATAGGTGGATACTCATTTGTAATTTCAACTTCTGTTTGTACAGATCCAATTTTTGTTGTTTTAAATAAATCTGTAGATTGATCCTTTATAAGTTTTTGCAATCTCTCATGCGCCTGTGTTCCATGTGCCATATTTGCAATAGCCTGAGCATCGTTATTATCTATAAAGTGTGCTCCAGAAAATGCCATGTACCAATATCTAGGACAGTTTCCGTGCCCATATCCAAGAGTACTTGGGCTAAATGATTTTTTAGTCATTTCGCCGTCTGGTCTTTTTGTAGCTCTATAGGCATCATCAAGCATGTTAGCAAATTCTTTTACATCAAACTTGCCTTCATACTTTTTAAACTTTAAATTTTTAACTATGTCTCTAGCCATTATATCTTACGACATACTTGAGGGCATCCACAAGTTTATCTATTGACTCCTTAATAGAATAGTAAATATTCTTTTTATTATTATTTGGTGTTCCAGCCTTATCTTTTGCAATTGTAGAATATACAGAAGCGAGGATGGCAAACTTTGTTGACATAGCTTGAAGTTCAATAATTAAAAGTGGAGCTTTTGCTGCTGGAATGTCTGGATTCATCAAAAGTTTTACTACTATTGCCATCGCCTTATCTAGCTGCTCATCTTTCATAAACTCATGAAGATCATTAAATTCTGTAATCGTGCTTATTAATTCAAGGCTATTCGTCTCTGACATTCTTCTTTCTTTCTTCTAAATGCATTACGGCTGCCAATGTGAAGTATCCTATAAAAAAACCTATAGCTAAAATTCCTGCCTCTTTCATTTCTTTTTATCTTTCTTATGATTTGGTTCATAGGGCCCAAGAACAGACTTTATAGAGCCGTCTTTTCTTATACGAACTATCTGCCCGTCCCTGATAATTGTTTTATTCTGTGGATATTTTTTAAATCTTTGTCCACTAGACATTGTGTTCCTCCCAAAATTTTACTAGTTCTTCTAGTACTGACCATTCTATGATTCCAAGCCTAATCTTAGATTCATTTCCAATTATTATTTTTAACGCTGGGTGCATATTTCTATTTACCTTAAAAGTATCTGTACAAATTTTTGCCCATACATCTTTATTTAATGTAAAAGAAGAATTAGATTCCTTATAATCTACAACAAAATTATACCATTTGGCATCACCCTTTTGGTATTTTCCACGTCCAGAATTCTTTTGGGCTTTTGCATTATCTCTTTTTACTTCGCCTCGCTCAGACACCAATTTTCTCCCTAGATAAATGCATATTGTTACAAATCCATGTTCCTATTCCAGTTCTTTCCTCGTACACAACCTTAGTTACTACTTGATCACAAGATTGACATTTTAATTCTATATCGGTAAAGAGTTGACTGTAAGAAACACCGTCTGGAATTATTATAAATGTTCTATTCATTATTTAACCTGATAATAATTATTATGTCCTGCCTCGCAGGTCCATGTCATTTCTAATTTTGTTGGATCCCAAAATGCTTCTGATGCATTCTCAGAACATTTAGAGCACGGCTTATTTCCAATTATTCTTTCAAGTTCTGCTTTGTAAACTGGTTCTGGTTTAGGGCCAATAAATTCATTAATATTTGGCATATATTTCCTTTTGTAAATCAGCTACTACTTTTAGATTATCCTTTAAGTATTGTACTGCTTTTGCTCTTCCCTGTAATCTTTCTCCATTAACAGTATACCAAGCTCCGCCTTTTTCTACTATGCCGCACATCTCTGCAACATCAAGCGTTTCACCTATTTGATCTACTCCAAGAATTTCCCCTTGATAGTAAAAGTCGTATTGTCCTGAGAGATTAGGTGGTCCGACTTTGTTATAATCAATAATCCAATTGACTGGTCGTCCAACTCTTTGCTCGATAATTTTATCCCCAACTTTAACACCTGCCTTGATAGCATTTGCTTCAGCTTCCGAAGACCAAAGTTTGATAACGGTAGATGAGAAGAATTTAACAGCCATTCCTCCCGTGGGGATATGGCTGGCATGCATTGAGCCGAACTGATTCCTCTGTTGTGAGATGAGTACGAGTAAACTATTTTTGTTTGCGTAGTTAAGCATTTTAACAGCATGTGTCATATCCTTTGCTTCAGCACCTATTTGCTTGGTGTCTTCTAATTTTTTTAACTCGCTGCTATCTTTCTCAAAATATATGGCAGGAAGCAAAGCAGATATTGAGTCTACTACTATTATATCAACCTCCGCTTCCATAAGCTGAGTAGCAACGTCGACCATATCGTTGACCGTCTTGGCTTGAGAATAAATTAATTGAGAGGAATCTACCCCAAGCTTTTCTGCCCAATCTTTTGAATAAGAATGTTCGGCATCGATCCAAGCGCAAGTTTTTCCAGCCTTTTGAGCCTCTGCAATCATTTGTAGGCAAAAAGACGATTTACCCGCAGACTTATTTCCCCAAATTAATATCTGCCTTCCATGTGCTAATCCGCCCCTTAAGGCAAGGTTTAACCCAATGCTTGGAGTAGGTTGTTTTTCAATTTCTACTTCTTGTGCTGATTGAACTCTTGCTCTTGTTTTTGGATCCAGCTTTGCTAATATGTCATCTAATACTATTGTCATTATTATCTTTCTTCTCTATGCCATTATAGCATTTAGAATAGGTTGCCGTGAAGTGGTGGGCGTTTTGTATTTTTTTCAATCTTATTCTTAAGAACTTCATCAAGACTGTGAAGAACTTGTTCTTCATTTCTCATAGCAGCATAAATATCTAACAGCCTAATAATAGTGTCTGCCATTTCTTCTACTATTTTTTCAGATCCATGATTTTTTCTAATTGCTTCTAATACTTCAGTAACTTCTGAATGTACGAGTGCAAGCTTATTTCCAATCTTGTCATAAGAAATTTCTCCATCCCAAAATCCTTTTTCTACTGCTGTTTCATGAAGCACTGCTGATAATGCATCAAGTCCATATTCTGTTATTAATTCATTACTGTTCATCTTTATTCCTTAATCCAATAGTAAATGATGGTCCTTCTTCATTGTAATCAAATACCAACTCCTTGTCATCTCCGTTGGCATTAAAAAATTTTTCAGTAGATATTGTTATTGGTCCATGCTCTTCTAATATGGTTATTAAAAGTTTACTAATGCTAATTGATTTAACTATATCTTCCATTACTTTATTTCCTTAATATTTAAAGTTCCATCGTCTAACTTAGATAGAACTATCTTACACTTCATTCCTTCACGCATTTTAGCAAGAGCTATTTTATATAAAGCTGGGAATGCAATAGCTCTTACAAGCTTTTTATCTTTATCAGACATTACGATGTGAGCCATCATTTTGCCAGCCTTTGTTTTATACGGGGTAAAGTTTACCACAATATATTCGTCTTCCGCAAGATCATATGAGTCTTTATATAAATATTCTACAAACAAATCCGATGAATTTTTATTAATGTCTTTTACATTAATGTATCTAGCAATACGATTATCTCCAACCAATATAAAGTACATTTGTCCAGTCTCAATCTGTGTTTGTTCGTGGTGGAATAAACCAATTGATCCAGTCTCGTCTACTAGCTCTACTCTAGCCCAACCATTGCCTCGCTTAATATTCTTTACCATTCCAAACATCACAAATGAGCCTAGATCATCGAACTCTTCAATTGGTCTTGCTTGAGCTTTAATTTTAGGAGGTAAATCTAAACTAAATGTTGGTATACCTAAATATTCGTAGTACCTTTCCTTTTCATCGCCTTGCCTCGGATTATCTTCAAACGCAGCGCCCCCAATAGCATTAAGAGCAGATATAGCCCTACTATTGATGCCACTGCCTTTTTTAGAAGCTTTATCAATGAAGTCTTTATAGTTTGCATATGGTCTCTTTTCTATAATTTTATTTGCAATGCTATCAGAAATAAATTTAACTTCTGCAAGCCCAAAAACAATTCTATCCTTCTGTAATGAAAAATATACATCAGACTCATTTACATGTGGCAAAGAAACTCTTAGATTAAGACGCTTAGCCTCAATCAGATATTCCGTTCTAGTATCCTTATTGCCTTCATTTTTAAGGAGCGAAAACATAAATTCAAGTGGATAATAATACTTAAGCCAGGCCGTATAATAACTAAGCATAGAGTAAGCAATAGCATGAGAGCGA
>Ga0315900_10008799_pt1 | contig 12912 bp, 14 predicted proteins | sample LakEriMetagenome_FD_203521 | JGI IMG/M metagenome (GOLD analysis project Ga0315900, IMG submission 203521) | Freshwater fungal communities from buoy surface, Lake Erie, Ohio, United States - Buoy 12 MA114 | ecosystem: Environmental > Aquatic > Freshwater > Lake > Lake biofilm | place: USA: Lake...
GTCCCAAACTGGGCGCATGATCGTGGTAGCCTCCGGCAAAGGCGGCGTTGGCAAGACATTGTTTTCGATCAGCCTTGCTCAGGCGCTGGCGCGCAAAGGGCGTCGCGTGCTGCTTGCTGATGCGGATTTGGGCCTTGCGAATATTGATGTCCAGCTTGGCATCCAGCCGGAACACGATCTTGCTGCGGTTCTCTCTGGCAAAATGACCGTGGCCAAAGCTGCCACGCCCATCCCGGATGCCGGCTTTGAGGTTCTGGCGGGGCGTTCCGGCTCAGGCGCGCTTGCCTCATTGAGCCCCGCCGCGCTGGATGCCTTCCTGGCAGCGCTTGGTAATGCAAGGCGGCAGTGGCAGGATGTGGTGGTTGATCTGGGCGCCGGGCTTGATTTGGCCCAGCGGCGCATCGCGGCAGCGGCGGATGTACTGCTTGTGGTGGCGACCGAAGAACCAACCAGCCTGACCGATGCCTATGCGGTGCTGAAACTGCATGGCATGGACAGTCCAGGCGGTGTTTCACGTATCGTGGTGAATATGGCGGATGACCGTGCCAGCGGGCAGCGTACCTATGAAGCTCTGCGGCGCGCAGCGGGCGCTTTCCTAAAACGCGAGATCCCCCTGGCCGGCATTGTGCGGCGCGATGGCAAGGTGCGCGATGCAATACGCCATCAGGTGCCCCTACTTACCCGTCATCCGAGCGCTGCCGCAGCTGTCGATATTGAAGCTATCGCCCAATCCTTGGTGTGACCTCGGTTCTCTGGAGTAGATCGCGTTCAGATGGAATCATCTGAACGGGTGAAGATGCTCGAAGAACAAAGCTGTAGAGCGGGTTGCGTGAACCTGTGTGAACGCAACTCGGTCTGGCGTTCAATCATCACGGGGCTCACGCGGTCACTATCATCATCCCACATCAAGACCTGCCCTTGGCGATAGCTGATGGGGTAAGGACTTGGCGGGATCAGTGCCGTGCCAGCGCGCTCGCGACCTGAGAGAGCATTTCGGAAATGCGGAAGGGCTTCTGCAGAAACATGAATTTCTCGGAGACTACCTCTCCGCTCAACGTGCCCTCGGCATAGCCTGACATCAGCAGGACAGGCAGTTTGGGGCGCGTCTGTCGCAGGCGGCGCGCAAGCGTCAGCCCATCAATACTGCCCGGCATGGCAACATCCGAAATCACGAGATCAGGCTCAAGCCCCGCAGCAATGGCGCCGAGTGCGGCTTCGCCATCTTCTACCGCCGTCACTTCATAGCCTGCGGTTGTCAGTGCGCGGGTCAGCAGGCGATGCAGCGGTGCTTCATCTTCCACCAACAACAGGCGCCGACCAGCGCCGACCGCATGAATGCCGGGCGTATGCGCAACCGGTGCGTCAGGCTCGGCCGCGACGCGCGGAAACCACAAGCGAAAGCTGCTACCCTCACCAGGGCGGGAGCGTACGGATACATGCCCACCGGATTGCCGCAAAATGCCAAGCACGGTCGAAAGCCCAAGTCCTGTGCCGCCGCCATCGCGCTTGGTGGTGTAGAAGGGCTCAAAGATGCGGGAGATTTGCTCGGGCTCCATCCCAGCACCTTCATCCTGAACTTCGAGAACTACCCAGGGGCCAGGGGTAATGGTGCCGCCCTGCGCCGGTTCGGGCGCTTGCAGGTCGCGGCTTTTGACGGAGATATGGAGCTTGCCGCCCTGCGGCATGGCATCACGCGCATTGACGGCCAGATTCATCAGCGCCTGGTCAATATGGCTGGGGTCCACCCGCGCGCAGGGGCCGGGCCGTTCGAGATCAAGCGTGATCGGGATGCGGCGGCCCAAAAGCCGCGCCAGTAGCGGCGCCATGCCATCCACCGCACGATCAAATGCCACCACGCGGGGCTGCACGGCCTGCCGGCTGGCAAAGGCCAGAAGCTGGCGCACCAGCCGGGCACCGCGCCCGGCACTATCCAAGATCTGGCGCAAATCCTCAGCCGTTGCGGCATCCTGCCCGCGCGCCAGCGCTGTTTCCGCCGCCGCACCCACAGCAGCCAATAGATTATTGAAATCATGCGCGACACCGCCGGCAAGCCGCCCCACCGCTTCCAGCCGCGCCGCTTCTTCCAACTGCGCCTGCCGCCGCCGCCGCGCCGTGATGTCAAGCACGCGCAACAGGGCGCCAGCCTCTCCGCGCAGGGGGCGGCAATGGACCTCCACCGCCGCATCGGGCGCCTGGTCGGGTGCGGCGAGCTTCGCTTCAACCGCCGGCGGCGCGGGTGGGCCGGCCAGTGCGACGGAAATGATCTGGCGCACCGCATCCTGGCTTGCTTCCGCAAACAGCAGCGCGGGATCGCGCCCCGGCCCTGGCGCCGGGCCATCAGCGCAAAGTCGTTCAAGCACCGCACTTGCGGCGCGGATGCGCCCTTCTGAATCAAGCACGGCAAGCCCGGCTTCTTCTTCCGATTCAAAAAGCCTGCGGAAGGAATCCGCCGCCGCCTCAGCCCGGCTGGTCACGCAGCTGCCCCGGCGCGGCCGCGCAGGCGCCAGACATAGGCGATGATTTCCGCAACGGCCTGATAATGTTCGGCCGGGATTTCGGTTTCCAATTCCAGCTTGAACAGCGCCCGCGCCAAGGGGGGGTTGGATACCAGCGGCACATTGGATTCCTCGGCCAAGGCTCGGATGCGTGCTGCCACCGCTTCCGCGCCCTTCGCCACGACCTTTGGCGCTGCCTGGGAATTTTCGTCATAGGCAAGCGCCACGGCGTAATGGGTTGGGTTGGTGATCACGACTGCCGCCTTGGGCACCGCCGCCATCATGCGCCGACGCGCGCGCGCCATACGAAGACTCCTGATCCGCCCTTTGATGATAGGATCGCCTTCGGTCTCCTTCACTTCCTCCCGCACTTCCTGACGCGTCATGCGAAGCTTATGCAAATGCCGAAACCGCACTACCATGTAATCCAGCGTGGCAATGGCAGCGAAGGCAATCATGGCGGCGATGACAAGATCCTTCGCCGCGCGCACCATCAGATGCAAAAGATCGCCCGGCCCCAAGGAAAGGGAGGCGCGAAGCTCCCGCGGGTCGCCCAGCGCCCACCACAGGGACAGGCCAACCACCGCGAGTTTGATAAATGTACGGATCAATTCGATGCCGCCTTCGGCGCCAATCAGGCGTTTGATTCCAGAGGCGGGGTTGATGCGGGAGAGTTGCGGCTTGAGCCCTTTGGCCGAGACCAGCCCCCGGCTTTGCAGCATGGTCCCGGCAATGGCGCCAATCATGGCCAAGAGCAAAACCGGCAGGGCGGCAAGCAGGCCAAGCCGCATCATTTCGGTCGCAACCAGGCTGGTCTGCAATTGATGACCATTTTCGAAAACGCCGCGCATGCCGCGCATCAATTCATATCCAAGCGGCGGCAGGCCGAAGGTCAAGCCGATCAGTCCAAAGACAAGCGCGACAAAGCCCACCACTTCGCGCGACATGGCGATCTGGCCTTCCTCACGCGCTTTCTGGATGCGCCTTGGCGTCGCGTCTTCTGTTTTCTCGAGGCCACTTTCCTCACCGCCACTGCCTGACATGGCTCAACGCATCCCAGGCAGGGTGAGGAAGGTCTCCCGCGCGATACTGGCGTACAAACCGAGCATGCTTGGCAATAACAGGCCAAGCAGCAAAAGGCCAAGCACGATCTGACCCGGTACGACGAGGAAGTAGATCTGCACCTGCGGCGCAATCCGTGCGAGCAGCCCGAAGGCGACATTCAGCACGACCGACAGCAACAGGAAGGGCGCCATCAATTGCAGGGCGAGAAGGAAGCTCTGCCCAACGGCCGCCGCCATGGCCTCCGCACCTGGTGCTGCCAGGAATCCCTCACCAACCGGCAGCACCGCATAGCTTTCCGCAAGTGCCCGCAGCGGCAAGGCGTAAAGCCCGCTGCTCAGCAGCAGCACCACCGAGATCAGTGCGAAAAACCGCCCCGTGATGGGATTCTGCCCGCCAACGGCCGGATCTGGCACGAGCAATTGTGACAGCCCGAGCAATAGCGCGAGAAGTTGCCCCGCCATGATCATGGCCATTGTGACCAGCCGCGCCAGGGCGCCGTACCAGATGCCGATCAGGATTTCGATCAGAATAAGGCGCAGCGTCTCGCCCACCGCATCGGGCGTCCCGGGCAGGGCAGGCGACAGCACTGGGTAGAGCACCATGACGAGCGCAAAACCAAGCCCCAGCCGATAATTGCTGGGGACTTCCTGCTCCCCCAGGCCGGGCATCAGCATCACCACCGCACCGATGCGCGCCAGCAGCAATATGGTGCGAAACACCATGTCAGGCAGCGCGGCGAGCCATTCAGCTTCGGTCATCGTCTAGTGGCCCGATCGCTGCTGGCGGTCCTCGACAGCAGCGTGAATCGGCCCACCAAAAATAGGGCTAGTGGTGCGCGGGCGCAGGCTTGGATCGGGGAAGCTTGGCATGAATCGCACCACTAGGGCCTCGACCCGACCTGGATGATCATCTCAAACAGGGCTTGCGCATAGCCGCGCAACACGCCCGTGAAGAAGGGCGTCAGCAGGATGAGGGCGACCGCCAGCGCAGCCATTTTCGGCAGGAAGGAAAGGCTAGCCTCATTCACCTGGGTCAGCGCCTGAAAGATGGCCACGACAAGCCCCACAACGAGCAAAAGAATGAGCAAAGGCCCACCGATTTGCAGCGTGACCCAGAGCGCTTCCCGGCTTGCCTCAGCGATGCCGCCCATCGCCCTGCCTTTCCCGATGCATCCTGAACGCCGAGGCGGCGTCAGATCGGCATGCGCATCACTTCCTGATAGGCCGCAACCACGCGATCGCGCACCGCGACCGCCGTTTGCAAAGTGAGTTCCGCGCGGCCCACCGCGACAACAAGATCAGTGACGCTGCCTTCCCCCATCAGGCCACGGGCAGAAGCGACCTCAGCCTCTCGGCTGGTACTGACAGCGTTTTGCACGGCACGGGAAAGGGCTTCGCCAAAGCTTGCGGTCTCACCCCCGCCAGTCGCGGCAGAAGCGGCGGAAGGGGCCGCCATATTGGCCCGATAGGCAGCGGCTGCACCGCCAGGGGTCAGGGGCAAGGGCATCAGCGCATCGCCTCAATAGTGCGGGTCAACATGCCGCGGGAAACTTCAATCACCGACAGATTGGCGCTGTAGCTCCGCTGTGCTTCGCGCATATCCATGACTTCGATGGTGGAATTCACGTTGGGTGTCTTCACATAGCCTTGCGCATTGGCCGCCGGATGGGTCGGGTCATGGCGCGTTGGAAATTCGCCCTTGGAGGTACCCACACGGGCAACCTGGACGATATTGGCGCCAAGCGCACGGTTGAAGCGGTTTGCAAAGGTCACTGTCTTGCGGCGGAAGGGATCACCGCCGGCCATTTCGGACGTGGTGTCCCGATTGGCCAGGTTTTCCGCCACCACGCGAAGCCGCGCGGATTGCACATCCATCCCGGCGGCTGCGATACGAATTGCGCGATCAAGTTCCATGGCTCAGCGCCCTTCTTACCCTTGATTCCGCCCAAGGGCGGTCATGAACATGCTCATGTAGCGACGCCGCACCGAAAGGGCCGTTGCATGGGCCGAATCTGTATCAGCGACCCTGAGCGCTTCCCGCTCAAGTGAAACCGCATTTCCGCTTGGGTCACGATTGGCCGAAATGCGTTCCTTCAAGGCCCGCGGATCCTGGTTACGGGAGCCCTGCAAATGGTTGGCATTGGTTGCCACCAATTGCCTTTCCGCGAGCTTCCCAGACAGCACCTTGGAAAAGGGCTGCATGTCTGAGGGCCGATAATTCGGCGTATCCGCATTGGCGATGTTCTGCGCCAGCACGCGCTGGCGCGCTTCCGTCCAGCGCATCCGCTGTTCGGCAAGGGCTATCGGTCCGGTCTTGGTCGGGTCCATGTTTCTATCCTTGCACGTTGCGGGCCAAAATGCGTTAAAACGGGACGCGTTACAACATTTTCTAATGGTTTTTTTGCACAAAATCTGTTGGATAGCCATGTGAGCACGCAATCCGAGGATATATTGGGCGCCGAGGCAGGTCGCCATGGCATGGCGGTCCTGGCCGCGATCAAGGCCATGGCGGAAAGCCTGACCCAGGCGGAGGCAAGTCTTGCCGAGGGTTATGCGCTCGATCTTGCCGGGCTGGATGGCGAAATTGCCCGGCTTTGCGCCGCAGCGCAGCAGGCGCCGCCCAGTATGGGCCCGGCGCTGCGCCGCGGGTTGGAAGGCTTGCTCGCCCAGATTGAAAGGCTACAGGTGGCCCTGCCCAGGCCCGCCAGCCAAGCGGACCGGCCATGACCCTTAGCTTCGCCAATTTGCTCACTGCTGGTCTTGCGCTGCTTTTTGTGCTGGGGCTTATCCTGCTGCTGGCGCGTCTGCTGCGCGCGACGGGTCTTGCCCCGCAAACCGCCGGGCAGCGGCTGAAAGTGCAGGAAGTGCTTGCGCTGGATGCGCGCCGGCGCGTGATCATCCTGCGCTGTGATGGGCGGGAAGTACTGCTATTGACCGGTGGGCCGCAGGATCTTTGCCTCGGCTGGCTGCCGCCCAGGAATGAGGAACCGCCCAAATCATGATGCGTAGAACCGGTTTTTGGGTCCTTGCCGCATGCGCAGTGCTGGCGCTGCCGGCAGGTGTGGCGCTGGCGCAGAGTGTTGCGATTGACCTTGGCCAGACCGGCCAGCCGGGTGCTACGGCGCGGCTTGTGCAATTGACCGCGCTGATCGGGTTGCTGTCACTCGCACCTTCCCTGTTGGTCATGGCGACCGCTTTTGCGCGTATTGTGATTGTGCTGTCGCTGTTGCGTAGTGCGATTGGCGCGCCAGGTATTCCGCCCAATCCGGTGCTGATTGGGCTTGCGCTATTCCTGACCTTCTTTGTGATGCAGCCGGTGTTTGAGGCTTCCTGGAGCCAGGGCATTGTGCCGATGACCGAGGGGCGGATTTCAGAATTGGCGGGGTTGGAAGCGGCGGCGCAGCCCTTCCGCATGTTCATGGTCGCCAATATTCGCGAAGATGACCTGATCCTGTTCATGGATCTGGGCAATATTCAGGCTGTGACGGACCCTGCGCAAACGCCTTGGCGGGCCCTGATCCCGGCCTTCATCGTGGGTGAATTGAAGCGCGCTTTTGAAATCGGCTTCCTGCTTTTCCTGCCCTTCCTGGTCATTGATATGGTGATTGCAAGCATTCTGATGTCGCTTGGCATGATGATGCTGCCGCCATCGGTTGTGGCGCTGCCCTTCAAGCTGATCTTTTTCGTGCTGGTGGATGGCTGGCGCCTGGTCTCGGGCAGTCTGGTGCAGGGCTTCAACCTTAGTTGAAGCATCTCTTTTGGCGATGCGGATCGTTGCCGATCCGCCCTCAGACGCCGGCGCGCGCTTGTTCCTGAAACGTTAGGCGCTGTTTCAGGCGCCCGGCAGGTTTTCCGCGATATAGGGCGGCAGGTTGAAGGCGCCGGTGTGGATTTCCGGAGTCCAATAGCGCGTCGTGCCCAGAATGCCGGAAGCCTGCGCACGCCGGCGGATTTCATCGGTCGCCACCGCGCGGCAGGACGCATCCTTGGCCGCCCAGCCAAGCGTCATGAAGCCACCGACATAGGTCGGCACTGCCGCCACATAGGCCCAATTATCCGGGAAGGATTTCGCCCTCCGGCGCGATGTTTCGTGCAATTCATCGGCCTGCATGAAGGGCACGCCGCATTGATTGACGATCAGGCCGCGCGGGGAGAGGATGCGCGCCGCATTGGCGTAGAATTCATCGGTGAAAAGCACTTCACCCACGCCGATCGGGTCCGTGCTGTCCACGATAATGACGTCAAAGCTTTCGGCGGGCGCGACGCGCACATAATCAATACCGTCGCCGATGATCACCTCGGCACGCGGGTCGGCCCAGGCATTGCCGCCAATGGATGGCAGGAATTCCTTGGAAAGCCGCACGACCTCACCATCAATTTCCACCATTACGGCTTTTTCGACGCCGCGATGCTGCAACACGCGCTTCAGCACGCCACCATCGCCCGCGCCAATAATCAGCACGCGCTTGGCCGCGCCATGGGCCAGGATGGGCACATGGGTGATCATTTCCTGATAGACGAATTCATCGCCTTCGGTGATCTGCACCACGCCATCCAACAGCATCACCCGGCCATGGGTTTCGCTTTCAAATACCGCAATATCCTGAAACGCCGATTGCACGCGCGCCAATTCGCGCTTCACACGAAAGCGCTGGCCCCAAGCGGCGTAGAGGGTTTCATTGATCCAGCTATCGGTCGCCATGGTGGCACCCTTTCATGAGAAAGGCCGGGCGCTGCCACCCGGCCCCATCCAAACGACAATGGGTAGCAATCAGCCGATCAGGCCGCGCTTATGTTCGGCAAGCTGCACGCGTTCCGGCAGGAAGCCGCGCTTCAGCGCCGGGATCGCCTTATAGGGATCGCAATCGCCGCAGACGAAGATATCCAGCGCCGCGTAATCGCGTTCCGGCCAAGTGTGGATGGACACATGGCTTTCCGCCAGCACCAGCACGCCAGACACACCGCCATTGGGCGAAAAATGATGGAAATGCCCATGCAGGATCGTCGCCCCGGTGGCGAGCGCCCCTTCACGCAGCACCGCATCAATGTGGTTCGGGTCGTCCAGATTGGTCGCCCCCCACAAATCCACGATCAGATGCGTCCCGGCGTAGCGCACACCGTTACGCTGAACGAAATAATCCTTCTCGGCATGGGCCGAGACGTCTTCGTCGGTATTCCGGGTGTCGCTCGGCAAATCCGAGACCATCCCCGGTTGGACGAGAGCTTCCATAGCAGGGCTCCTTCCAGCCAGCAGATGACCAGGGTGATCAGGGAATTCTGATCGGGGGTCAACAATTGCGGCATATGGGGCAAGCGGGGCGGTGACGCAAGGGAAAATTATGCGTCAGGCCTAAGAATTTTCCTGCCAGTTTCGGCAGGGGCCAAAATCTTTATCGCCTTGGCGATGCGCTTGCAGGTGCTGCTGCCGGCGCTGGCGTATTCAGCCCACCCAATCTTTCCGGCAGCAGGCGCAATTGGCTGATTTCGCGTTGCAGTCGCGGCAAATCCTGGATACCGCGCAGCGATTCCCCTGTCAGCAGCGTAAACGCCTCCGCAAGCGGCCCGCCCTGCATCCTGGCGCCATAGGTGTCGCGCAGTTGCGCGAGTAACGCGGTATCATTGGCCATGGCGGCATAGGCCGCGGCACGCGCCAAATTGCGCCGCATGACGGGGCCCAAGGGTGCCGGCGCCGGTGGTACCTTAGCGTCGATATGCTGCATCATCGCGGAAGCGGCACCGAGCCAATCCTGCGCTGCCGCACGGATTTCGGCCAAAGCCTCAGCGCCATCATCGCCCAATTCGGAGAGAACCCCTTCAGCAACGCGGCGATTGCCGGCACGCGCCAGGGCCCGCCCGCGCAGAATGGCGCGCTCAACTTCCTGGCCATTGCCATCTGTTGCCGCTTCCAGGGCAGCCAGGGCGCCCGGCGCATCGCCTTCGGCCAAACGGATGGCGGCAAGTTTCGTGCTGACCGGCCGGCGCGCCGCCGGGTCCGTCAGCCGCGCCAGGGCATCGCGCAGCACGGCTGAGGCGCGGTCAACCAGATCAAGCGCGGCAAGCCGATCCGCCAAGACCAGAACGGAACGTATCCCCGCCTCGTCCTCCGGCAGGAATTCCGGATGGGCGTCAAAGAAAGCGGCAGCATTCAAGGGGGGCGCGCTTTGCAGCGCCGAAGCGAAAGCCGCGCGCAAATGCGGGCGCAGGTCATTGTCGCGTTCCGGGAAGAAGCGCTGGGTTTCCTGCAGCAATTCAAAAGCGCCGCGGCCATTCCCTGCTTCGCGTTGCAATTCGGCCAGCCGGATGCGGGCATTCAGCTCATCCGCATCGCCGCGCCAGGCAAAAAGCGCGGCCTCCAATTCGGCGATGGCACCCGCAGCATCAAGCTCGCCAACCGCCAGCCGCAATTCCACGCTGCGGCGGATGGCGCGCGCGCGCCGCAGCCGATCCCGCCCCCGCATCGCCTGACGATAAGCCGCCAAGGCATCATCAATCCGGCCATCGGCTTCCGCCACCATGCCACGGGCTAGATGCAGGCTGGGATTATCGGGATCAGCATCCGCAAGGCGGTTTGCGGCCGTAATTTCGCCCGCGGCCGCAAGGCTTTCAATGGCGATTGGGACTAGCCGCTGGGCAAGGGGGCGGGGATAGGACAACAGGAGTGGTAGGCTGGCGGCGATGGCGGGGCCGGCCACAGCATGGTCACCCCGGGCAGCGGCCAGAAAACCGCGCCAAAGCGTGGTTTCATCACTCGACGGAAGCTGCGGGTTTTCGAGTTGCCGTGCCTCCGCCTCACGCCCAGCGACCAGGGCGGCGGCGGCCTGAACCATCACCAGCCGCGCATCGGCCCCCGCGCGCGGGTCTTCCTGCAATGCGAGCGTTGCCATCGCCTGGGCTTCCTGCGGCATCCCCATCGCGAGCAGTGTTTCCGCCGCATGGCGCCGCGCCTCTGCCCGCCCAAGCGGGCCAGCCCCAGCGATATTGGCCGAAGCCGTGCGCATTCTTTCGAGCAGCGTGGCGGCTGAGGCTGAAGGCAGGTCCATAATGCGGCTGAGCGTTGCAGCCTCGGCCAGCGGCTCTCGGCCGGCGTCAACCCCAAGCCGAAGCGAATCCATGCCCGACGCTTGCAGGATGAAACGGTCATTCAGCGCGCGGAGTTGGATGTTATCGCCGCGCGGCAGCACGGCCACACCCAACATGGCGGGGAGCAATTGGAATTCCGGCTGGCGCCGACCAATCGCAACCGCCTGCCCGGCTTCGCGCAGGGTGCCGACCAGAAGCGGGCTGCCGGTTTCGGGGTCAAGCACCGTCACACTACGCCCCGGCCGTGCCGCGCGAAGCACCAGACGTGCGGGCGGGCCCTGATCCAATTCCGGCGTGATGGCGGTGAGCGCGCGATTGGCTTCCACCGCATCGCGGAAGGCTTCCATCACCCAGGCATTACCCTCTCGCCTTGGGCGTAGCGTGCCGGGCTGCGCGAGGCGCATTTGCAGGATGGTGGCATCGCCGGTCTGGCGCGCTTCCATGTTGCGGAAAATGGCACTGTCCTGAAGCTGCGACAGGTCAAGCGCTTCGGATCGGTCGAAGACGGCAATCACCCAATCGCCATGGCGGAAGATAGCAGCGGAGGTTTCGGCCCCAAGGTCGAGCGAAATGGCGCGACCTTCCGCGATAAGCCCAACCGGCGTAGCGCGCCGGGGCGGCACCACCACCAATGGCCTGGCCGGTGGGGTTGGCTGGGCCTGGGCAGGTGCGGGGGGCGGCGCCGCAGGGGGCGGCGTAACCGCAGGTGAAACGGGGGGTGCGGCCGGCGCAACCGGCGGTGCTGCGCCCGCATTTTGCCCGGGGCCGGGACGCGAAACATCCGCCGCGGGAGGTGCCGGGGCGGATGCGGTTGCAGCCTGGCTTGTCGGGGGCGTTGCCTCTCGTGGAGGCGGCGCTGTCGGCGGCGGTCGTGCGGCCGGCGCGGCAGGTGGCGCGGCAGCGGGCCGTGGAGGTGCAGCAGGGGGCGGCGCTGCCCCGGCTTGCGGTGGTGGCGGCGCTGCGGCCGGCGCAGGTGCTGGACGCGGCGGCGCTGCGGTCGTGGCTGGCGAGGTATCCGCCGCGGCGGGCTGGTTGGCGGCGCCAGCTTCAGCCCCATCCAGCACATCAATCACCACGCGATTGCCCAGCCGGTAATGGCGAAACCTGGTCCCAGGCGGGGCTTGCAGCACAATGCCGCCATCAATCGCCGAAATGCTTTCAACATTCTTGGGCAGGCGCAGGGCGCCAGTCAGGTCATAGCGCGCCGGCGTATCGAAACGGAGGATCAGGCGATTGCCCGCTTCCTCCGCCCGATAGGTCACCGGTTCGGGCCAATCCATCACCACCCGCCCGTAAGTTGGATGGGTGCCAACGCGAAAGCCAACCGTGGGTGCCTGCTGCGCCATGGCCGGAACGCCCAAGGCAAACCAGATCAGCAGCAAGACACCCACAAGGCGCATCAATCGAAGCTCGCCAAAAGCCGGTCAATTTCGCTTTGCGAAACGCCGGCACCCGGAAGCTGCGGGCCATTGGCCAGTTTTTCGCCCTCGGTGCGCTTTTCATCGCGCGGTTGGGCAACCGGAGCAGGCGCTGCTTCCGGCCCAGGCATACCGCTGGCCGCGGAAACAATCGTCGAAATCCGGCCTTCAATGGCCTTGAGCGCTGTCACAACCTTGCCGATCCGCTGACCCGTGATGTCCTGAAAGGAACAGGCTTCGTATATCCGAGTGACCGCCCCTTGCAACTTATCGGCAGCTTCGCCCGAAAGTTCGGACTGCATTTGCTCAAGCGTTTCGCAGCAATCCAGGATTTCATTGGTGGCATGCGCCGTATGCTCAACAATGGCGTCCAGCTCATCGGTGGCCGAGGGGATATGCGCATCGCGGATATCTTCGACCTTGAGGGCAGCGATCTCAGCCTTGGCGCGGGCGATGGTGCGCCCCAGCCCTTCCAATTCGGCGAGCAGGGCTGATTCCTTGGCCGTCAGATCGCCCGCCATGGTCGCCAACACGGCGCGCACGGTCGCTTCGATCCGGTCACCTTCCGGCCCTTGGGGGGTTCCGTCAGGCATGGACCAGCACCTTTTCGATCTTTTCGCGGAGCGTTTCAGCGTTGAACGGCTTTACGATGTAATTCGAAACGCCTGCCTGCTTGGCAGCGACGACATTCTCGGTCTTGCTTTCGGCGGTGATCATGATGAAGGGCATGTTCTTCAGACGCTGATCAGCCCGCACTTCCTTGAGCAGGTCAAGCCCGGTCATGGGCGCCATGTTCCAATCGCTGATCACGAGCCCAAAATTGCCCGCGCGCAGCTTGGCCAAGGCTTCCTGCCC
>Ga0315900_10008801_pt1 | contig 12910 bp, 23 predicted proteins | sample LakEriMetagenome_FD_203521 | JGI IMG/M metagenome (GOLD analysis project Ga0315900, IMG submission 203521) | Freshwater fungal communities from buoy surface, Lake Erie, Ohio, United States - Buoy 12 MA114 | ecosystem: Environmental > Aquatic > Freshwater > Lake > Lake biofilm | place: USA: Lake...
AAATCGAAGGCGGAAAAAACGTATTCGATGGTGATGGTTTCGCGGATCATGCCGCCACCCGCTGCGCCGAGCGCTGCTTGATCATCTCGCCATTGGCAGCGCTGTAGAGAGGCGAGCCATCCATTGCCCCGGCAAAGAGCGATGCGCCGTCAGCAAACGCATCCGCCCCCGCGCCGTGTTCGATGATCGCCTCTGCAATAGCGCAGGCATCCGTTGCGCTCAGCTTGCGGACTTGGCCGGTGGCGAACAGGGCAAGCTCGATCGCATTGGCGAGGCGCTGGCCCCACTCGTAGCTGTTGGCGCTGTCGGATTCGTGGAAGGCGTTGAGCATCACACGGCCTCCCTCAAAATTGTTCAATGCGGGGGAAGCGGGCTTTCATGGCGAAAGCTTGAGCCTGAAGCTTTGCCGCCATGTTGGCGCAAAAGCTGGTCTCGTCATCGCTCAGGTCCGTGCGGAAGCTCTGAGCCATAAAGTGGTTAGCCGTCTTCTCGGTCTTAGCAATCGCCTCGCGGTGCGAGATCGTTGCGGCCATCCAGATTGCTGTGTTGCTGTGCATGTGTGTCTCTCCGTTCGATGGAGAGACATTGGCACAACTGTTTCACGCTTGCAACTGGAAAAATGTGTCTTGCGCGAAACACCGAACACGGTATGTTGCGCGCATGAAGAAACGCATGACACTGGACGAATGGTGCGAGCAAGACCGGCGCGGCCCGTCTGCTCAGGCAAAGGCGCTTGGCATAAGCCGGGCAACGCTGTGGAGGCTACGGGGCGGCGATCACGCCATCCTGCCAGACACGGCGCGGAGAATTGAACAGGCCACAGGCGGCAAGGTCCGCGCGGCTACGTTGCTTGGAGTGGAAGCATGAGCGCCATAGGTAAAATTATGGAAGAGCTTTACACTGTTCGTCGGCAGGTTCTTTCTGTGCGCGACGACGACGTGAAATTCGCAGTTTATTACGGTCGCCTTGCAGAACGTGAAATGGCGATGGACCCTGATGTCATTACGTGGGCGCCGGTTATTGATCGCGGTTCGCGCTGGCCTCAACAAATTATGGGCGCCATGTTAATGGCTGATTACGGTTTGCCGCCATACGCAATTCGGATTGACGTGGATGGAAAGCCTTATTCGGTGTTTTCCATTGAAAACGCAAACGACTTGTCGCGCAAATGACCCGCCGCGCCCGCCATCTCCCCTCCCGCATATTCAAGCTGGCATGGCTTCCGCTTGCGATTTTGCCGTGGGCAATTTTGGTTATCGTTGTGAAGGATGCTTTCAGTGACTGACCAGCTCTCCCTCCTGGACTACCAGCCCGCCCCCAAAGCCCGCCGCGACGGCCCCGCCACACAGAAGCGCGCTGCGATCCAAGCCGCTCGCTGGTGTTCGCCCCAGTGTGACGCCATCCTAAAGGCCATCTGCGCTGCCCCTGACGGCCTTATCCGCGCTCAGATCATAGACCGCACCGGCATCAAGGAAAGCTCAGCCTGTGCTCGCCTGCGTGACATGGTAGACGGCGGCATCCTGGTTGTCCGTGGCGAGCGGCTGGGGCCCTACGGGACTGAACAGCAAGTGTATCACGCGACCGAGAAGGGCAAGGCTCGGGCGGAAGTGTTGGGATGGGGGAGATGAACCTATTCGACAAGTTCGCAGTTCTTAACATTGCGATGGGTTTGCTATGGCAAGCGCTTGGGGAGAAAAGCGGTTCTGTTGGCAGCTTTGCCTTGGCTGCTGTTCTTATTTTTGTAAGCATCGTTTTTCATCAGGCGGAAAAAGGCTCTAAAAGCCAATGACCCGCCGCAAGCAAATCCCACCCCGCACCCTATCCTACCTCCAGCGTGTATTAGAAAACCCGCCTGCTGGAAGATGGCGAACACTGAAAGCCCCTTCTGACACCCAGTTCGCTTTTGCTGCGCTGGAATCGTATGTGAATGGGCTGGACAAAACGACAAAGTAACGTCACAAATAAGTGAGGCGGCCCGCTGACAACGGAACCGCCTCCACACAATCGCCAAACTGTTCAGGAGCGCGACTATGTCTAAGGATGATTTACCCTCCAATTTGCCCGCAATCAAGCCCTCGATTGCGGACCAGTACGAGGAACGCCGTGCAATTCTAAAGGCGCGGTATGAGGCTGAGCAAGCGCTTCCCGATGAAGTTAAACGGCTTTTGGACGGGATGCGCTGGCGCCTTCTGTCTGGCGGTCGCGGTTCGGATTATACCGAACTGAAGCGCCTTTCCCTCGAAATTTGGGGCGGCAAGTGACTTTGGCACCGCATTCACAATCCGCCGAGTATGGCGTTCTCGGAAGCCTGTTGTTTGAAGGCTCGATCTATTGGCGCCTTGAAGACATCCTGACGCCGGAAGATTTTTTCACCCCTGTTCATGGCGACGTGTTTGCCGCTGTGCGGGATATGAACCGCGATGGACGGGCGATCAACCCAACCAGTGTGGCGGATCACCTGAAAGCCAATGAGGTCTTTACCGCGACCGGCGGAGAGGCATGGCTTGAAACCCTGCTGGACTATGCCGGTTCCGCTTTTGAAGCGGCAGACCATGCCGGGATTATCGCCAAGGCGTCCCAGAAGCGCCGCCTGATGGCCGCTGGCCGTGATCTGGCTGCGCTGGCAGCGGAAGACGCTGACGCGGCTTTGGAGGCCCACGAGACGGCTTTAGAGGCCATCCGCGAGCGGCAGTCTAGTCACATGGCTATCGATAGCTGTGCAGACGGCGACGTGTTTACCGAGAACGACGCTGACAGCCTCCTGCTTTCCGGCTTTGCTCGGCTTGATACCGAGATTCGGGGCTTTGAGCGGGGGGCGTTGTCAATCATTGCGGCGCGGCCCGGCGTCGGCAAGACGGCGTTTTCGATTGCGATGGCGGCGAACATTGCACGCAATGAGACGGTTGGCTTCCTGTCGCTAGACATGCAGGGGCGGGTCATAAAGCAGCGCCTTGCCTGTTGCCTTTACTTTGCCAAGCCAGGATTTCACCGGACGCCGACCGTGGCGGATTTGAAGCAGCCCGGCGCGGTGCCGGAGCAGACCATGCAGGCCATGCGGGAGATGCTGCGCGGCGACGTGGCCAAGCGCATCCTTGTGAACGATCGCGGCGGGCAGACAACCCGCACGGTATCTGGACAGGTCAGGGCATGGCACCGGCATTGCCGGAAGATGGGCCTGCCGCCTCTGGGCGCTGTGTTCATTGACCACATTGCGAAAGTTGCCCCGGCGCAGAAGGCTGGAAGCCTTTACGAAAAGACCAGCTATGCCGCGAATGAGCTGCTGGACTTGGCAAAGCAAAACCCGCGCACGGCCATTATTGCCCTGTGCCAGCTTAACCGTGACACCGAGAAGGCAACGCGCCGCCCGATGATTTCGGATTTGCGGGACAGCGGCAAGGTTGAGGAAGACGCCTCTCTTGTGTTGCTGCTTCACCGGGAAGACATGCGCTGGGCGCTGGCTGCTAAGACGGCTTCGACGGCTGACGAGAAGCACAAGGCGAACGCTGAGCTTCTGCGGGTCAAGGGCGATCTGGAAATTATCATTGGCAAGAACCGGAACGGTGAGCAGGGGGCGGTCACGCTCTGGCACAGCATGGCACACAATGCCGTGCGTGACTTGCGCGCCCCGGCGATGGAGGAGGCTGTATGAGCCAAGCAAGGCTTTCAATCACACCGGCTGACGCATGGTCAGATCAGCGCTTGACGCCCCTGCAATGCCGTCTGCTGGGCCTGATAGGTTCCTACCTTGGCAAAGACCACCGCGCATGGCCTTCACAATCGACGCTGGCGGCGCAGCTTGGCGTTAGTCGGAAGGCTGTCAACGAGGGCATCCGGGCGCTGGTTTCCTATGGGTACATTAAGGCAGAACGCCGCCGCCGGGACGATGGCGGGGAGACTTCAAGCGTCTATTTTGTGGTCATGGACCCTGTGGAAAGAGTGGGTATGGAGGGTTACACCCCCTGTAACTCCACGGTTACACCCCTGACACCGCAGCGTGACACCCCCTGTAACCCTATGGAGGTTACACCCCCTGTAACCCTTAGAGGTTACACTAACGATACCATAGAACGACCCAATGAAGTTTATGCTGTTCAGGTGCTTGAAAACATCTGGCAGGCTTGGTCACCTGAAGGCCGGAAACGGTCGAAGGCAAAAGCGAAGATTGAGGTTCAGCTAACTGCCCTCGCCAAGCATCACCCCCTGCAAGCCATCGAGCGTGCGGCAATCGCCTTCGCCCGTGATGCCAAGCCAGAGTTCCACCCGGCGTTAGACCGTTGGCTGAAGGACGGCAAGTTTGAGAATTGGCAGGAAGCTTCCCCGACCGTCCAGACCGATTTGACCAACGACGAATGGGCAAACGCCATGCGCCATTGGGTCGGAACTGACGAATGGCTGGCCGGGCATGTCTGCCCCGCACCAGACCAATCCGGATGCACAGCGCCGGAAGCCATGCTGCGCCACGCTGCAAGACTGCGGCCCGAACTGGCCGAGAACATCAACCGCAACATTGAACAAAGGAAAGTTGCATGAACACCGAAGGGCTGACTAAATTCGGACCCCCCGCTGAAAGCCATATCCAAATGGTGATGCAGGAATACAACCTCACCCGCCAGGAGCTGACCGGCGAACGCAAGCTGCACAAGCTGATGCACCCTCGCCGCGAGCTTTACATGCGCCTCCTCTGCACGCCTGCAAAGTGGGTCTACGGCGTCCCCCAATACCGCTCTCTCCCCCAAGTAGGCCGCATCGTCGGAGGCCGTGACCACACCACGGCGCTTTACGGCATCAGGGCTTATGCGGTGGAGTTCTTGGGCCTGCCTTGGAAATCCAGCGTGGCCGAAATCCGGATTGCCTACATCGCCAAATCCCAGCAAGCTGAAGCGATGGAGAGGGCTGCATGACCTACGAAGAATGGATCAAATCATCAAAGCGGGTGGCCGCATTTTTGAGGGAGCGCATCCCATATCACTCGCCCAAAATGGACGACGCGCTGGTTGATACACGGCTGATGGCTGAATCTCAAAAGGCAACGTATGCACTGGCGCACGGGGCGCAAAAGCATGAGGTAAATTTGCCGTTTATCGTTGCTGACTTCAGCGGTCCAAAACATCTCAACTGCGTTATCACGCAAGACCAATTCAAGGAAATCGTTGGGCCTTCCGTTATTCTGCCGGAGCGGTCAGCATGACCCGCACCCGCCCCCCAACCCACAACACACGCGAGGAAGACATGACCGACGGTTTTGAAATCAAGGTTCGCCCGAAAATTGAGGTAGGACAACGCTGGATCACTGCAAGCGGTGATATTGCCCGTGTGCTGGCAACGGACGGTCAAAGGTTGGGCTACCCTGTCATTGCCGAATTGGAAGGTGGCGTATTGGTCACGCTGACAAATCTTGGCTGCGGTCCTTTGCAGGAAAACGGCAGATCGCCCTACGACTTTGAAAGCCTTGCGCCTAAAACCGTGAAACGTGAGGTTGCTTTGTATTGGAGCGGCTACCAATCAGATAAACGCTACGTTTCGGAATATGCGGCAAACCCCTCTGACAGCCGTATTTCTGAGCCCGTTATGGTTGAGTTTACCCTTTTGCCGGGGGAAGGCGCGGAATGATCGCCCTCATCCTCCTGATCCAACTCATGGGCGTGATCGTCTGGGCAGGTGCGGAATGAACGCGCGCACAACAATTATGACCCGCTCTTGGTGGGACGACGAAGACAACTGCATACATTGGGAAATTATTCCAGAGCATGAATGGCGAGCGCCTGACCCTGAAATGTTCAGCAAGCTTTTCAGCCGCCAAACCCCTTACGCAGACATCGTAAAGCGCCTGTTTCCGGAGGCGCAAGCATGAACCCCGCCGCTAATTACATCATCGGTTCGTGTCGCCCTTGGAAATACGGCTACATCCGCCGCGAGTATACCCGTTCCCGAGAAGACGGCCACGGGGAATACCTCGTCTGCGCCATTCACGGCCTGCGCGTAATCGAAGGCGAAAGCCTCTGGTTTCAGTGCATGATCATGGAAGGCAAGGGCGCAGGCGCCGGGTTCATGGCCCCGATTGAAGCGTTTTGCCATCGCATTCCCGACGAGCCCCGCGCCAAGGGCGAGCCGGTGGACATGAACATGATCCAGCCTTGGGACACGTTCAGCAGCAGCTTTGGCGTTCACGAGTTCGAGTTTCACCGGCACATGCGCGCCGTGATCCTGCCAGCCCGCATGGATGCAACCTATTGGTTCACTATCGATTTTGCCGAGTCCTCGCTGGCCGAGAACGCAGACCAGCACAAGCACCTGCACTTGTTCGAGCTGGCAGACGGCAACATAGGCGCGTTTCCCAACAATCGCGTGCTGTGGAATGACCCGGCGTTTTGCAAACCGACTGAGGAGCGGCCTGATTTCACAAGCCTGTGGGGCGAGTTCCGCTCTGAAGGCGTCCTGCCCTTTGGAAGTGGAAACCCGTGGTGAAACTCGAAACCTGCCGCCGTGGCCAGCACGTCAATCGCCAGGACATTCGTGTCAGCCTTGACCGCTTTGGCAACAAGCACACCGAGGAATGGCACGTGTGCCAGTTCTGCAAGTCAGAACGCAAGCACGCCACCCGCCGCGTCATCCTGCAAGAAGATGCCCAATGGAGAATGAGCCGATGACAAAACGCAAGACAAAACGCCCTTGGTGGAAGTTCTGGCAAGCCCCAGAGGCCGAACCCCCGAAAGCCATATCCTACCACCCCGAAGCCAAAGAAACCGGCACCACGAGGACGAAATGAAACCCCTGACCAGCATTGCCCTGATTGCCCTGTCCGTCGCTTACCTGATGTGGTTTGCCGCCGTTGTGGTCTACGTCACAAACGATCCCCAGCCCGGCACGCCGCTCGTCATGCTGATGTGTTCGTTTGCCGTGCCGCCCTGCGTCTATGCCCTGTGGCAAAGCCTCAAAGCGTTCTGGCCAGACGAGCCCGAACAAGCAGACACGTTCAGTTGACGACGCCAGCAAATCCCATCATCACGAGCCCATGAAGATTTCAGACATCCCCATCAACCAGCAGCCGCTTGACCCGTTCAGCCAGCGCTTCCACGCCCTGAGCCTTGCCGCATCGCTTCCCGTGCCTTACAAGAAGCCCGAGGAAGTCATTGCCGCAGCCAAGAAGCTGGAAGCCTACCTCACCGGAGAGAAGAAGTGATTGACCACACCGTCTTCCAAGACCTTCGCTGTATGGCCCTTGATTGGGCGCGCCAGATTGCTGTCCCAGACGAAGACCCGCAATTGACCGTCAAGCGTGCCGTTGTTTACTACCTGTTTTTGATTGATCCGCTTGTTGGCGAAACCAATGGCGAGACGCAAACTGAAAGGGCTGTTGCATGACCGACCTCAAAGCCGCCAACGAAGCCCTAGCCAAGGCGCTCGCCGCCCTTGACAGCCAGGAACACGATGCAGACGTGCGCGAAGCCGAAGCGATCCGCAATCGGCTGATTGAGCTGGACGGGCGGATTGGGGCTCGCATCACCGCCAAGCTCGAAGCGCACAAGGCAATTGCAAATGCGTGGAGCCCTGTGGTGCAGTCTGACCTGACGCAAAAGGCAATTGACGACCGCGCTCGTTACACCGGCTTCGTTGAAAGCATGAAGGCTGGAACACTGACCGTCGGCTTTGGCGTAACGCCCGAGCCTGACGACCTGAAAACAGCAACCAGCGTCCTTGACCGACTGTATGCAAACTTGGCCAAGGACGAAGCCGCAATGAACGCAAAAGCCGCAGCCGTATATGGCGAGCCTGAAAGCCAATTCACCGCAGACGCATGGCAAGCCCACCACGAAGAACACACAGGCAAATACGCAATGGCCGGTGACGAAATCCCCGAGCGTGTCCTGACAAATGGTGTGGCAGAAATGCAACAGGCAGTTCACGCGGATGAGCAATAAACAAACTGCAAACAATTTACCGTCCAAAGGTCCGGGAAGGCCGAAAGGTTCAGTTAACAAACTGGGCAAGGAGGCAAAGCAGGTCATTGCAGAAGCCGCTGAGAAACTAGGTGGTGCAAAGCGCCTGCTGGAATGGTGCCAAGAGGACGAGAAGAACGAACGTGCGTTCTGGTCTACCATTTACCCCAAGCTAATCCCGCTGACCGTGCAGGGCGATCCTGACAACCCGATTGTGCATCAGCATGACATCAACCCAGCCGAAAAGCTGAAAGCAATGGTGGCGAATGTCTCAGAGCGTTCTGGAGAAGCTGGCCGCATTGCCACTCACTGAACGTGAAGCAATCCTCAACCAGCTCAGCCAATCCGAATGTGAAGCCCTGCTGCATGACTGGCGGGGCTTCCATGCACGTCCGGAGCAATGCGCCCCTGACGGCGATTGGGACATCTGGCTGATCCTGTCAGGCCGTGGATGGGGAAAGACAAGAACCGGCGCCGAGTGGATCAGGGAGAAGGCACTTGCAAGCCCGATCCGCATTGCCCTGATTGGCGAGACGGCTGCTGATGCCAGGGACGTGATGGTGGAAGGCGAATCCGGCATCTTGCGCTGTCATCCCGAGAACGAACGCCCGATCTATGAGCCCTCCAAGCGCCGCCTGACATGGCCGAACGGGTCAGTTGCCACGCTGTTCAATGCGACCGAGCCGGACCAGTTGCGGGGGCCTCAGCAGCACGTAGCGTGGTGCGATGAGCTGGCCAAGTGGCGCTATGCCCGCGAGACATGGGACCAGTTGCAATTCGGCCTGCGCCTTGGCGATCATCCGCAAGTCCTTGTGACCACAACCCCCCGGCCTATCGAGCTTGTGAAGGCCATTGTGGCTGGCAATGAAGGCAAAGCCGTTGTCACCCGTGGCCGGACGATGGACAACCGCAACAACCTTGCGGGCACGTTCCTTGAGAAGATCGAGAACCGTTACGGCGGAACGCGCCTTGGCCGTCAGGAGCTTGAAGGCGAAATCCTTGGCGACATCCCGAACGCGCTGTGGACACTGGCGAACATCGATGCGAGCCGCGTCCGTGAAGCGCCGCCCACGATGAAGCGCATCTACGTTGCCGTTGATCCTGCTGTAAGCAATACAGAACAGAGCGATGAACACGGCATTGTCGTTGTAGGCCAATCCCCTGATGGCAAGGAAGGCTACGTGCTGGAAGACGCCAGCCTGAAGGGCAGCCCGATGGAATGGGCCAAGCGTGCGCTGAGTGTGCATGACCGCTGGCAGGCTGATGGCATTGCGGTTGAGGTGAACCAGGGCGGCGACATGGTAGCTCAGACGATCCGCTCAGTCCGTTCCGGCGTGAAGATTGTGGAAGTCAGGGCCTCGCGGGGCAAACATGTCAGGGCTGAACCTATCGCAGCGCTGTATGAACAGGGCAGAATCCACCACGTTGGCAGCTTCGTGGAGCTTGAAACCCAGATGACGCAGATGACCACGTTCGGATACGAGGGCGATGGCTCGCCAGACCGCACAGATGCGCTGGTCTGGGGCCTGTCCGTGCTGTTCCCGTCGATGGTGCGTGAGGAACGGGCCAAGCCAAGGGCCGCGCCGCCGCCTGTTGTCATGCCGATGGCGAGGCGCTGATGCAACCTGAAGATACGAAAATGCGGGGGCTAGACACTTTGGCCCGTAACCTGAAAGCGAAAGGCGCCTGAAATGGCCAGAACGAAGGCTGAAGTATGGGCCGACACGCATGACGAAGCGCTGCGCCGGTTCAACGTGATCGAAAGCAACCTGCGTGACGAGCGGATGGCCTCGCTGGAGGATCGCCGGTTCTATTCTATCGCGGGCGCTCAATGGGAAGGCTCGCTCTACAACGACTGGGGCAACCGTCCCAAGATCGAAGTGAACAAGGTTCACCGGGGCGTGATGCGGATCATCAACGAGTACCGCAACAACCGGATCAGCGTGGAGTTCATCCCGAAGGACGGGTCTGAAGCTGACGAGCTGTCCGAGACGTGCAACGGGCTGTACCGGGCTGACGAGATCGATAGCCACGCTGAAGAAGCGATGGACAATGCGTTTGAGGAAGCTTGTGGAGGCGGGTTCGGGGCATGGCGCCTTCGGACCGAGCTTGAAGACGAATACGCCGAAGACGAGGAGGAAGGCGAGTATCAGAGGATACGGTTCGAGCCGATCCACGATGCTGACAGCACGGTCTTCTTCGACCTGAACGCCAAGCGCCAGGACAAGTCTGACGCGATGTATGCGTTTGTCCTCACCGCAATGACGCCAGAAGCGTACATGGCCGAGTGGAACGACGACCCGGCGAGCTGGCCAAAGTCGGTCTACATGACCGAGTTCGATTGGAGCACACAGGACGCGGTTTACGTTGCGGAATACTACGTGGTCGAGAAGCGCAAGGAGACGGTGTTCATCTACGCCGATGCGCTGGGCAATGAGGAAGAATACAGCAAGGAAGACCTTGAGGACGAGGAAACCGCCCTGCTGATCGCCGCGACCGGGCTGACGCTGGTCAAGGAGAAGAAGGTCAAGCGCCGCAAGGTTCACAAGTGGATCATGTCTGGCGGCGGGATACTGGAGGATTGCGGGTACATCGCAGGGTGTCACATCCCGATTGTGCCGGTCTATGGCAAGCGCTGGTTCGTGGACAACCGCGAGCGGTTCATGGGCGCTGTGCGTCTGGCGAAGGACACGCAGCGGCTCAAGAACATGCAGCTTTCCAAGCTGGCCGAAATCAGCGCGTATTCATCGGCGCGCAAACCGATCTTCACGCCTGAGCAGATTGCAGGGCATGAAGTCGTCTGGAGCGAAGACAACGTCAAGAACTATCGCTACCTGCTGGTCAACACTCAAACAATCGTCGGGCCAGACGGAAATGCATCTGAGCAGCCAATGGGTCCGCTTGGATACTCTGACCCGCCTGACATCCCGCAGCCCTTGGCCGCCCTGCTTCAGATCACCGAGCAGGACATGGCAGACCTGATGGGTATGCAGGACGCGGCGGAGGAGATCACCCCGAACGTATCGGGCCGGGCTATCGAGCTGATCCAGACCCGGCTTGACCAGAACAATTTCATCTACATGAGCAACATGGCCAAGGCCGTGAAGCGCTGCGGTGAAATCTGGCTGGGCATGGCGCGTGACATCTACGTTGAGAAAGAACGCAAGATGAAGACCGTGGCGCAGTCCGGCGACATTGCTGGGATTGTGCTGAATAAGCCAGCGATTGACCAGGAGACGAACGAGACGATCTACGCCAACGACCTGACGCGGGCCAAGTTTGACGTGGCAGTTACGGTTGGGCCATCGTCTGAAAGCAAGCGGGCCGGGACGGTGCGTTCGCTGGTTGGCATGTTGCAGTTCGCCCAGAACGACCCCGAGATGAGCACGGTCCTGACTTCTATGGCCATGATGAACATGGAAGGCGAAGGGCTGAAAGACGTTCGGGCATTCTTCCGCAAGCGCCTTGTGAAGATGGGCGCGGTTGAGCCGAACGAAGAGGAAATGCAGGAAATGGAGGCCGAACTGGCAGCGGCGAACGAGAAGCCGGACGCCAACGAGGTTCTGCTCCTTGCTGCGGCCAAGAAAGACGAGACGGCAGCGATGGTCAATGAGGCCAAGGTCGCCAATACACAGGCAGATACGCTGCTGAAGCAGGCGCAGGCCGAGAAGCTAGGCGCTGATATTGACAGCCAAGGCAAATCGGACCTTATCTCCGTACTTGATGCAATCCGGGAACCGGCAACCCGTAAAAGCCGAGAAGGGTAAACGATGGACAAGGCAGGGATTGAAAACGATCAGGAGCTTGAGGAACTGGACGTAGTGCCAGATGACCTTGAGGCCGAGGACGAGACGCCAGAGGGTGAGGATGATGCCGCCCCGGACGACTCTGACGAGGAAGAACTGATTGTCACAATCGGTGAGGAATCGCCGCCTCAAGAGGACGACAAAAAACCGGCTCCGCAATGGGTGCGTGACCTTCGGGTCAAGACCCGCGAACTTGAACGCGAGAACCGCGAGCTTCGCAAGCTGAAGGACAAGGTTGAGCAGCAGAAACAGACGCAGCTCGGACCCAAGCCCACGCTTGAAGCCTGCGATTACGACGAACAGAAGTTTGAAACGGAACTGGACGCCTGGAAGGAACGTAAAGCGGTTGTCGAGAGACAGCAGGCTGAGGAACGGAAGGCGGCGCAGGAGCGCCAGCAGTTCTTCCAATCCAAGTTCGAGTCCTATTCTACACGCAAATCCGAAGTCGCAGGCAAGCTGAAAGACTTTGAGGACGTGGAAGGATCGGTCAAGGACACGCTGAACGAAACCCAGCTAGGTGTTGTTCTGGCCCATGCAAAAGACCCCGCTCTTTTGCTATATGCCATCGGTAAGGACGAGAAGCGCCTGCAAGAGCTGGCCAAAATCTCGGACCCAGTTGAATACATTTTCGCGGTCGCGCGCATGGAGACGCAGTTGAGAACCTCATCCCGTAAACCCAGTTCCGTTCCCGAAAAAAGTGTCAAAGGCTCAGCCAGCACTATGGGCTCGGACAAGCGTCTCGATGCGCTCTATGACGAAGCTGCCCGCACTGGCGACCTTTCCAAGGTCCGCGCTTATAAGGCGAAGCTGAAGAAGTAGGACCGCATCCTGATGCCAATCAGGAGCACTACCAATGCCTAACGGTTTTTCCAAAGAGGAAGTGGTCGCGTTCGACCAGCTTCTTGAGGGCTTCCAAGACGCTCTCGTCATGTCAAAGAACGTTGCGATTTATCGCACGGACCAGACGATGATGGAGCGCACCAATGACACCATCTGGCGCCCCCAGCCCTACATCTCCGTGTCCTATGACGGCGCGGATGCAACGTCCAACTTCAACGATTACACGCAGCTTTCGGTTCCGGCGTCGATCACCACGCAGAAGCACGTGCCGTGGATTTTCACGGCCAAGGAACTGCGTGACGCCCTGCAAGAGAACCGCATCAGCAA
>Ga0315900_10008803_pt1 | contig 12909 bp, 13 predicted proteins | sample LakEriMetagenome_FD_203521 | JGI IMG/M metagenome (GOLD analysis project Ga0315900, IMG submission 203521) | Freshwater fungal communities from buoy surface, Lake Erie, Ohio, United States - Buoy 12 MA114 | ecosystem: Environmental > Aquatic > Freshwater > Lake > Lake biofilm | place: USA: Lake...
ATTATTAGTTGTTTAGGCGGTTCATCATTTATTAGATTACTATTTTCTAATTCGTTTTTATCATCATTATCATTATTATAATCATGATTATAATCATTGTCATATTCATTGTCATTATACATGTATGCAGGGGTTCGATTAGGATCAAAACATCTAAATATATAAACAAAGAATTCCAAAAAGTTATTGAATTTCATTATTATTTATAGTAAATAAACTTTAAATTATTTTATTCTATATTATTAACTAAAATGGACGTAAATAAATTAATGAACGCACTGGACAACGACAACAATGAAAGTATAATAAATCTTACTACAAAAAAAATAATGGAAATCAATTTAAACATATTAAAAGAATTACATTTACAAAAGGAATATACTTTAGATTATCTTAAAAAATTAAAAGGATATAGATATGTGGATGAAATAAATGAATTAAGGAATGGTTCTTTTATTAAATGGATACCTATTACTAACCCAGATTATTTACCATTACATCATTGCGGAATGATATGTGAAATTAAAATAACCGATAATGGTGTATTAATTACATGTAAAAATTTTATGCATCGCCATTATACATTTAAAATGGATGAGTGTTTAATATTTCAAAAATTAACAACTCAGGAACAAATTATTATTAGCGCATTAGATCATTTAGAAAAAACAAAAAAAGATAATGACGAAGATGAAGAAAATGAAGATGATGAAGATAATAAATTATATTAAATAATAATAAATTAATAATTATTAAGAAAATATTATATTGCGTTATAATATAATGGGTTATAGTCTTGCTCTTCGAACACTTAGAAATCAATCTGGTTCTAACGGAAATAGAACATTAGGTTCAATTTTAGCTGGTGGTGCTTCAGGTGGGGCTGGTTCATCTAGGCGTATGTATGGTTGGTATATGAAAAATCACACTACAAGCCAATTTTATGATGCTGTATTTGGAATTAGATACGGGGAATTTAGAAATCGTGCTGAATTTCTTTTAGGTAATCAGTAATTAGTAATCAATAATTATTTAGATATAATAAATAATTATTTAACGTTTAGAGCGATAACGACGGCTTTGTTTTGTATTTCTTTTGCGTCTGCGGGATTTTCTTCCACCCATAATAGTACATCCTTTACCATTTTCACAAGTTGTTTCTTGTTGATTTGGTTTATCATTTTTATCATCTGTTAATTTTTTATAATCTTCCGTTAGCTTATTAAATTCAGCCATTGCTGCATCTCTTTTGCGTGAATTTATAGCCTCATCTGTAAAAAACCCAGCTGGTTCATCAAATACTACTGTAGCAGTAAGGCCATTTTGATTTTCCCAATTATATTTATTTTCAGACGTTTTTTTTTTCTTTAAAACTTCATTCGGGTTAATAAATGATACATTTGGGGTAATCTTTTTACCTGTTTTAGGATCATATAAAGGACCGACAGGATATAGGGCAGGGGATTCAAATGGAGGTGTACCTTCACCGCCCCTTTTTGAATTACTTCTATTATTCTTTCGTTTGCGATATCTAATAGAATATTTTCGTTTTGCCATGTATATACTAAATAAACATTAAATTTTTTTCTTAGTATTATTTTTTTTTATTTTTATTATTTTCACGGATTGTTTTTTTTTACATTGAAATTGACCGCGACTATATCCCTTATTATTAAATATTGTTTTAGTACAAATACCTATAGATTTGCTTTCATTTATAGGATCAATCTTCTTAATACATTTGCATAGTTTTTGAGCCATTATTTGTTCGGCTTGTTTTTGTAGCAATCTCTGTGATTTTGGAATAGGTTGTTTATAAAATTTTAAAATACTAATATAGTCTTTTTTTGTTAGTTCGTGTGGCATAATTATATTATATAAATATAATTAGTTTTTTTTGATATACTTTTATTAAGAATATAATATATATACATGACGTGTAGTTCCAAAATAGTCGTTTTTGATTTAGACGAAACATTAGGTTATTTTATGGAACTGGGAATGTTTTGGGATGCATTAAAAGGATATATAAATAATAAAAATTTAAAAATTAAAATAGATCAGGTTCTTTTTAATAATATATTAGATTTATATCCCGAATTTTTACGTCCCAATATAAAAGGAATACTAAACTATTTAAAACATAAAAAAGAGAAAAATCACTGTGATAAATTAATGATATATACAAATAATCAAGGCCCAATAGAATGGGCTAAATTTATAATGAATTATTTTGAAAATAAAATAGACTATAAGATTTTCGATCAAATAATAGGTGCGTTTAAAATTCAAGGAAAAAGGGTGGAATTATGTAGAACCACTCATATGAAAACCCATAATGATTTTATAAAGTGTACCAAGGTTCCTGAAAATACCCAAATATGTTTCTTAGATGATGTATTTTATCCTGGTATGTCAAATGAAAAAATATACTATATAAATATAAAACCGTATATACACGATTTAGATTTCAATGAGATGATTACAAGATTTTTAGAAAGCGATTTAGAGATTAAAATAGAGGACCAGTTGTATTTTAGGGATTATATTTTAACTTTTATGAAAAAATATAACTATATTTATATAAAAAAAAATATAGAAGTGCAAAATATAGACGTTATTTTATCAAAAAAAATATTACAACATCTTCATTTATTTTTTAAAATGAAACCAATTGGTTCAAATAATAAAACGCATAGAATTATAAAACGATATAAAAAGCATAATAAAACTTTAAAAAATGTGTAATTTGGGAAAATAATTGAGTATTACGTTATTGATTGCAATTGTTCCTAATAAAAACAAACCAGCACTAAATGCTATTTTCGCGTCTAATCCTGTAAATTTAACTCGTCTAAATGGATTAAAACGAATAATTAAAAATAAACTAACATATAATTTTATATAATATTGAAGGTCATCTAAATATTGTGGGGCATTTGCGGATAACCCTAACGCAACAATTATATATAATAACCAGGTTATATAAACTACTATATCATATATATGATTTTGAAATCTATGCAAATCTTTATTAAATTTCATTATACTATTATTAAAGATTTTATTGTCGCAATATAATTATGAACGATTATTTACGCTGTTTAGAATAATTTTAATTTATTTATATATATTAATGAATATAAATAGATATATTGATGAACCAATTTCTCAAAGACAACAAACTGTTTATTTAAGGTCTTATCAACGAAATATACCGTCTCAACCATTACAACCGTATTTAGATGCTCGTCCCGTTCAAACGAAATATTCTATAATGCCAATTGTTGACCCTAGAAAACAAATTAACACACCTTTAGTCCAGTGCGCTACATTTACCCCTGAAACAATTTATAATCCTGGAAATGATACTGGTCCATGGTCTGGCTACGCATCTAATATAAATCACGAATCAGAATTAAAAAACCAAATATTTGCATTACAATCGTGTAGTCAAGCAACGTATATACCATCTAGCAATAGTAGTTTATATCAAGTAAAATGGAAAAATGATAATAAACCAAGCCAACCATTTCCTAATTTATTTAAAAATGAGCAGTTTTGCCCTACTAATCCAAACCCTCACCCAGAAAAAATAGGATTCGCTTTATTTAATAATGCAACAAGACAACAAGTTAAAGAACTAACAAAGGAGACTAAAAGCTCTAAATAAATAATATTATTTTTATACAAATTGATATTTAATATTAGTTATCATTTAATATTAAATATTAAATATTTATATAAATTATAGAAATATGTCGGATGATTTAATTAATCAACTAACACTTAATTGTTTAATAAGTAAACATCAATTGGAAAAATTAAATAAAAAAATAAAAGAGAGTGCAGAAAATAGTCGTAAAACAGATACAGAAATTTATGGACAAAGAATAACACAGTTATTTAACGATTTGTTAGTTAATGAGCCACCCACAAGATTATTACAAGAAGTAAAAATTGGGTTTGATTTTTTTATTGATAAATGTATATATTATTTTAAAGCGGTTGATAATAATGAACTATTAGAAAAAGAAAGAGTAGACGATGATGATGATTCAACAAGTAATATAATTCAGGATGATATTGATTATGAAAGAGAGGAAAGAGAGATTGAAAAAGGTAATTATGAAGAACATACTGGTTCAAATGACGATGATAACGATAACGATAACGATAACGATGACGATGACGATGACGATAACGATAACGAATTGGTGCAAAATGATATTAAACAGCCTGTCATAGTTAGAAATAAGTATTATAAAAAAACAAATTCAATTAAAGTAGATAACATTCCATTAGATTGGTTTCAAAATGTAAGAGAAAATTATAAAAAAAACCAAATCATTCCAAGAAAAAAGATATAACAGTAAATATTGATGGCCTAAAAAGAAAATATAGATATATTATATGACTAATAAATTAAGTAAATTTAGAAATAAAAATAGAGGAAAAACTAGAACAACCAAAAGAGTTAAAAATAATAAATCCCAAAAACTATTTAAAAAACTTAATTGTAGTCCAAAAAATAAACACAATGAATATACTTGTTATTCTGATGATGATTTAATTAAACTGAAAGGTATGTGGAACGCGAGACATCCAGATAAACCTATTACAACAAACGATTCTAAGCAAATTTGGCAACAATTAAAAGATTATTATGCGTCTATTTGCAATAAAGAATCGTGTTGGGTTCGCCAAATGACAAAAAACACTAAAATGGAAAAAGAATTATTAGAGGCATTTGCTCCTGAATCTCCAAAAGAATGGGAAAAGAACCCAAATGAATGGCTATCTAGTTTGGATATATTACAAGTAATGAACCAATATGAAAAGAAATATAAATGTTTTGATTTCTTAGGTCCTTCTCCAATTGATTATGACACACATAAATTATATGGTGAATGTGTTTGGGATGAACTTTGTCACTTTAATTTAGACAGCCAAATAAAAAAGGGATTTACCAAATTTGGTGTAATATTTAATTTAGATCCTCATTATAAAGGAGGTAGTCATTGGGTATCTTTATTTATTAATATAAAAAAACACACCATATTTTACTTTGATAGTACAGGAGAAGCAATACCTGCTCAAATAAAAAAATTTGTGGATGATGTCATCAAACAAGGTCGTGAATTAAAGAAGCCAATAAATTTTATATTTGATGAAAATCACCCAGTAGAACATCAATATGGAAATACAGAGTGTGGTATTTATTCAATATTTTTTGTTATTCATATGCTTGAAGATAAAATAACAGGGCACTATATGAAAACACATATATTAAAAGATAAATATATAGAACAATTTAGAAATATTTTTTATAATAATAATGGGGATGTTTGATTATATTGCTAATACATGTAATAAGTAAAATATATATATAAAAATTAGAAGTATATGTATATTAATGAACAATTTAACGCAATTTACAAATAAACAAAATATTCAATTACTTTGGGAAGTTTTATTAGATGAACTGCAAATAAATAATAATAACAAATCATTAGTTAATAACATAAGAAACGTGTTTGAAAGTAATATACACCCGTTTACATCAAGAACTAAACCGAATGCTTCTATTATAGAACTAAATAAACAATTTTTATCACAAGTAGTTTTGGCGGTAAATAAATTATTTCCAAATTTTAATGAAATAAAGCAACGACAAGAACAAAATATAAAAAGAATACAAATTGCAACTGAAGAAATAAATGAACCATATAAAATAGAAGATATTCAATCATCACGACAAACTGATTTTGAAAGAGAACTTGAAACAAAACGTATGGATTTAGAAAATTATATGACTCCTCAAAAACCAAAAGAAGTAGATTTTTCATATGGTAATTTAGAAGGAAAAATTACTTCTATGGATTCATTGATTGCAGATAAAATGAACCAACGAAATTTGGAAGTTGAGCAATTTAATAATAGCTTACATAATACATTAGGGGTCAATCCAGAACAATGGTTAAAATCAAAAGAAACGTCATTAAATAATGAAAAAAATATAGAACAAAAATTAGTAAAATATGACCTAATAAAGAATGACCCAGTAAATAATAGATTAAAACATATTAATATTGATGAAAATAATAATATTTCATTAAACCAAATTATAACTGGTAATAAAACTAACAAAAGTGTTTCATTTGAAGATTCAAATATAAATATATTTCAAAAACTAAAACGACAACCAATAGAAGAGGAAAACTATACGGGTTTTGAACAAAAACAATATATGGAACAAAAGTCGCAACCATTACCAGAAATAAAACAAGAACAAATCAACAGAGGAACAAAAACAATTGAAAAACAACCGAATATTCCAATTATTCCAAAAAATGAAATGGTAAAACAATTAAATGATATGAATACAAAGATAGATAATTTGTATGAATTAGTGTTTAAACTAACAAATTCTATTCAAGAATTAACACAAAATAAGTCTAACGAATTATCAATTTAAGTTCTATCTTTAATAATTTCATATTCACCTTTACCATTTTTCACCAATTTTCCTATTAAAATGGGTCTTATTCCAGGTGTTTGCTTAGCCTGAATTACGCTATCGTAATCATACACCTGTCGTGTATCCATTCTTAACATATATTGTTTTCCAGTTGGTTTATGTGTAAAAGGCCTGGCTTCCCAATCAATAACAATTCTATTAATATCAGCAATTGTATCATTTTCATCCTGAGAAATATTTGGATTATATGAAAAATCAGTTGCAGTTGGTTGACCAAATGATAAACAAACTAATCCTTCTTTTGTGCTTGATTTAATATGAGTAGCGCAATCAATAGATGATTCTTTTACTCCAATTAGTAATTGTGATGTCAATTGTTCTTTAATAGTTGATATTTCAAATAACTTTTGATCAGATGTTTGAGGCAAATATGGTGGTCGTTTAGATACATCTTTTAATTTTAATTCTAACGCAAATTCGCTGTCTAATTGTTTTTGTGTAAAAGTCATTATATATATAAAAACTTCTACCGTTTGTAATTCTTTTGGTAATCCTTGATGCGAACAAATACGCCTAGCTCGTCCAATTACCTGTTCTGTGCGAACAGGATGCCAGTATGGTTCCATAATATGAACATACCTGGTATTTCTTAAATTAATACCTTCGGAACCAGCGGATGTAATCATAAGAACCTTGATTATTTCTCCTAAATTATTATTACTGCTTTTTGCTCTTAATTGCGTGGCTATATTGTTTGGAATATAATCCCACATTCCATTATAAATATTACGAATTATTTCTCTTTCTTCTGCATCTTCTGTGCCTGTATATAAAGCATAACACGGTTTACCCATATCTTCTTCACTCATATTCAGTTCCCAATTATCAACACTAGTTCTTTTAATTTTAAATTTAGCAAATCCATTCGCTTCTAACGTTAGAGAAAATATTCCTATACCTTCCATTGACCTAAATTGGCTATATACTAAATGCAATCCTGGATGTTCGTGTTCTTCTATATTATCAAGCATTGCTAAGAATTTTGGGCTATATGTTTTAAGACCTTCAGGAGATAAAAACTCTTGTGAATGTATTTGTAAATAACGTAATGAAGAATGTATGGCTTCTTTATATTCAACAGAACCCATCTTTTCTAAAATTTCATCTCCTTCTAGTTCATCTGCTTCTCTTAAAATAGCGTCTTCATCTTTATATCCTTCCAAGTTTATTGACATTACGGAATCAACGTCAGCGTCTGCGTCATCATCGTGTTCAGCAATAAACTTTTCAGCAGGATTTTCTGGGGAATCTGGAAATTCTATTTTTGGTTCTTTAGAAGAACCGCCTTCAAATTCATCATCACTTTCACTATCATCACTTTCACTATCATCATAATTGGAATTATCTCCTCCTTTTTTTCCCTTTTCGGCTCGTTTCCGTTCTTTTTCTTCTGCTTTTGCTCTTTCTTTCGCTTCTTTTTCTTCTGCTTTTGCTCTTTCTTTAGCCATTTTTTCCTCTGCTTTGGCCTTTTCTTTCGCTTCTTTTTCTTCTGCTTTTGCTCTTTCTTTAGCCATTTTTTCCTCTGCTTTTGCTCTTTCTTTAGCCATTTTTTCCTCTGCTTTTGCTTGTTCCTTGGCAACTTTTTCTTCTGCTTTTGCTGCCTTTTCTTCTGCTTTTGCTGCATTGGCTTCGGCCTTGGCCGCTTTTTCTAATACTTTTTCTTGAACTTTCGGTTTATTTTCTATGGCCAATAATTGTGGTTGTGCATCTTTATCTATTTTAAATATATAACTATACCCTGTTTGTTCTGCAAAAACCTCAATAGGTTCATTATAATCCCTTGTAAAATATTCTTTTAAATATTTGTTTAAAATTCCTTGTATTATTGAATTATACTCTGTCAAATTTTCTTCTGGAATTTTTGAAATAAACGACTGCAATTTTAATTCCATATCTTTAGTATATTCTTTTTGATTATCCATAAATTTTTGTCTCATCCATTGTTTCATTGTTTCATCTTTTTTTGCTTCCGCAATTATTCTATACTGCTGTGGATTTGGTCTGCCTGGAGGTTTAGGCATTACGAAATTACACGCTAAACGCGAAAAAATACGATACGTTGATGCAGGTTCTTTAAATATACCATCTTTATCAACCACTCCAGATGATTTCTTACCAGGTTTTTCCATTTTTCTTTCTTCGCGTCGATAATCTTCATAAACATTAAATTGATAATCACTCATAGGAATATAAACTTCATGTCTATCAAAATTACGGTCATATGACGGTAATAATTCTTCTTGTGCTGAACGAAAATAAGATGTTAGACCAATTATTCTTCGTTTAAATTTATCAACATTGGTAATACTTCCTGTGTCTTTATTAATAAAATTATCAATAAACGCATCTAAAGTATCAGGCAACGCGGTATTAACTGTAAAAGATGTACCTTTTGTTTGTGCAGTAATATCATTTTTTTTTAAAATCCGTACAATTCGTTTTATAAAATCAATATCCGATACATTTCCACGTTCTTCATATATAATATTCCCTTTGGAATCCTTTTCAATCCCTCCTTGTTCATCTCTTTTTTCTTTTTTTTCATTTGTAACTCCTTTATAACCAGATGAAGCAGTTATTTTATTTTCAAAACCATATGGATTACGAGTAATTGTTAATACTTTTGAACTAGGAATATAATCAACATAATCAATCAATTTTTCTTTTAAAAATATTTCTTGAAGTATATCTTTTGATAACTTTTTAGAAGTTTCAGTAGATAATGTAAAATTCCATGTTTTAATATACCCTCTTAAAATATTAAATAAAATCCCAATTTCATTTGGATAGTTAATAATAGGTGTTCCTGTTAATAAAATTACACGACAATTTTCGGCTCTTAATAAAAATTCATAAAGTAATAAAGAAAGCGCTCTTGGTAAAATAGCTTCAGGACCTCTTGGTTTTTCATTAAATTTGGATATTTTGTTTATTTTATTTACTATTCTACTAATTAAATTATGTGCTTCATCAATAATAACAACAGAATCATCAAATATATTTTTTTCAAAATTATTTGTTAGTTGTTTGAATTTATCTCTTCTCAAACCATTATAATTAATAAATGTATATTTATTTTTAATCATTTCATCTAATTGGTCATTCAATATCTTTTTATCTGATGTAGATAACTCTGAATAATTGCTGGGTTTTGTAACATTAACTAACCACGCGCCGTGATTTCTTCTAATATATTCTCTAGGCAATCCCAACGCAGCGGATAAGGGGTCTACTAATTCTGGATTGGCATCGACTGAAATCCATTCCCAATATTGGTTTTTACGATAAATTAAATCACCACATTTTTTTATTTCTTCAATATAGTTGCGTCTTAAAGAAGCAGGGGTCATTATAATTACTTTTTTTGTGCTTTTTAACCCTTCAGCAATGGCAATAGAACTACACGTTTTTCCTGAACCTAAACCATGATATAATAAAAGACCTCTATATGGTGTATATAAATTGATATAATCTCTTACAATTTTTTGATGTGTTAGTAAAGATAATTCACCAGTGTCTTTTCCAATATCTTCACATGTAATATCTTTACTTTCATCAAGTAAATCTTCTTTATATGTTTCAAATAATCCGTTAATAAAATTGATAAATATTTCTCTATTATTCATATAATAACTTGAAACTTTGACATTAAAAATAGGTAATGGTGGTAAACGTTTTGCTAATGATGTATCCCCAATTTGGACCATAAGTTCTGGGCCTAATGGAATAACACCTTTTGTAACCTTATTAGACGTTCTTTTTCTTGGAGCGGGAATTTTTTCCTCTACATCTAGTTCTACTGGTTGACGGATGTCTTCATTTTCTTCTTCAAGACGAGGTCCCCCTTCAGGAAGTTGTTCGACCATCTTTTCTTTTTCTTCTTCTAAAATAACAAATTCTTTGGGTAACTTTTTTGGTTTTTTTAGTTTTTCTTCTTGAATAACAGGAGCCTTAGATATAAGAGGTTCTTTTATTTCTTCTGGCATTTTTTTAATAACAGAGGTTAGTTTTTTTTGTTTAATTTTATCCAAAATATCTTTCGCTCTTTTTCCTTCATCTTTTTCGGCAGTAATTAATGGTTTTATTTGTTCTTCGATTGTTTTTTTTTCTTGTATTGGAGGAGCTAATATTACTTTTACACCTTGATTAGTTGGTTTAACTTCTGGTTTCACTTTTAAAGCTTCTAAATTATTCATTACTTATATATTTCAATATATAAATTTTTATTATTGTATGTATTGAAAAGTATTTTTAAAAAGTATTTTTCTTAAATCATTATTTCTTTTTCATTACAATTATAATCTGTTTTTATAATTTTCCTTATCTTTATACATCATTACTAAAATTTAAAAATGATAACGCCTCAGCACACGCAATTTGTTCTGCCTTTCGTTTAATTTTATGTTGTCCTTCTCCAAGAAATAAAAAGATTTTTCCGTCATTTTTTAAAATATAATCTTGAACGTCTTTAAACTCATTTTGCAACCCAATAACATTTTTTATATGAACTGCGTCACTAATATTAACACTATGTATTGGTTGCCCAATACATAAATAAACCCCCATTTTATATCCTTCATCAGGGTCTTGTAAAATTATTAAGTAATGAGGTGTAACTTTGAATTCTTTTTGTATTTTAACTTGAAGAATATTTTTATAATTATCATCATTTAGAATTAACGCAGTCCAATCAACGTGTTTTTCAAAAATATTTTCAATAAATTTTTGAGCCATTTGAAACCCAGGCCCACATATAAATATATCTTGGAACCACTTGTCTTCATCTTTCACAATAATTTTATTAAAATCTAAAAATAAGGCACCTATAAAAGCTTCAAATAAACATCCCAATTTTTTAAGATTGGTGCGTGTCTTTTTTTCTTCTGCATTGCGTGACAAAATTAACCATTTATGTAACCCCATTTCTAACGCTATTTTTCCAATCGCTTCATTTTTAACCAATGCAATTTTTTTTTCTGTTTTAAACCCTTCATTGCTTTTAGGAAAACGTCTATATAATAAATATTTGGTAATACATTCTAATACTCCATCACCTAGATACTCTAAATTTTCATTCGATTTTGTGCTTAATGGCATACAATCGGCTGGTTTTTCAACAATCGTGATGTTTTGCTGTATATTTTCAAAATTAGGGCGTTTAGTGTAAGACCTATGAATAAAAGCTCTTCTGTATAATTCCATATTATATACATTTGATGGAATACCATATTTAGTAAGAATAGATTGAACGTCGTTCAATTTAATCTCAGTATTTAATGGATTGTATGGATTAAAAATAAATCCATCTTCTGTTTTCGTAATGTCGTCGTCTTTGAGAAAATTTTCTGTCGTCATTGGTTAAAATAAATAATTGAATTGTCTTTAAGTCGTTTTAGAATAGCATAAATAACAAATGATGAATACACCCAAGACTTTAGTGATTGGAATATACATGCACGGAATTTTACCCTTGGACAAAAATGGTGAAATGCAAATGCAAAAGGTGCCTAAAGGGTTGCGTATAACAACCATCAATTCAGTAGCCCCAGGTATTACTAATATATCAAATATAGAAACGATTGAAACTATAGCGAAACAATTATCCTCTAAAGTAAAAACAAAAAAAAACTATAACAAACTAACAAAAACTCAAATAACAAATTTAACAGAAAATATAAGAGATTCGTTAGTAAATGAAAATAAACAACACGCGTTTAATATAATAAAGGAATATCAATATCAACATCAATATCAATATAAAGTAAATACAGATTTTCAACATTTTGCTTATCAATATGATAATTCATTTAAAATTAAAACATACGAGTCTTATGATAATATACCTGATAAATTATTTATTAAATTTACAAATGGAGAACATTCTAACCCAAATAATTTTCATGAACACTACTTTAACAAAATTATCTTATATAATTTACATGAACTGAATTTATTCGAAATGTTAAAAACGTGTGGGTTAACTATAGAACATATTAGTATGGAATATTTAATGGAGTATTTTGTTAGTTTGGGCGTTCAAAATTTGATTATTGTAGACTTGTCTTGTTCCACATTTAACGCGGATGATAACTTTATTAGTGATAGACATATAAGACAAGTTAGACGGCATATGTTATAGTTGAACATTTGTGGTGGATGGGGAAGTGTGGGAATTATATTAGTCCTTTTGTAAAAAAATTGAATTTCTTTTTTACTCTCCTTGTTAATACATATATTAATGCTATGACAGAACAATTTTTAAAAATACGAGATTGGATTCCTTTAGAGAAACTTATTTGGCGTCGTTTATCAATGAACCCAAATGCAATTCACCTTTTGAAACAAAATCTAAACAAAATTGATTGGTG
>Ga0315900_10008805_pt1 | contig 12908 bp, 25 predicted proteins | sample LakEriMetagenome_FD_203521 | JGI IMG/M metagenome (GOLD analysis project Ga0315900, IMG submission 203521) | Freshwater fungal communities from buoy surface, Lake Erie, Ohio, United States - Buoy 12 MA114 | ecosystem: Environmental > Aquatic > Freshwater > Lake > Lake biofilm | place: USA: Lake...
ATCCTAAAAGACCTAGACAAAGCACTAGCCAGTCTGGATAAGCCTAACTTCGATTTGCAGAAAACCTGCGATACCGTAAACAAAGCCTGCAAGTTCCTAGTCGGGATAATCGAACAAAACGCTAAAGAGAAGGAAGACCTAGAGGCAGAGCTAGACGATATGGAAGAAGCTGTAGATGCCCTAGTCGAGGAAAACGAGATTATGCAGGTAGACATCCAGATCATCCTAGAATTCCTCAAGAAGAGCGGGATCAACATGTCGTATGTCGTCACAAAGTCCGACATAGCCAAGAAAGTCAAAGGCAAGTCGCCTGAATAGCCTAATTACCCTTTTTACGGTAAACCCAGCAGGACTACTATCAATCCCGCAATGCAAAAGATATACATCCTAACAGAGGGACGCGCAGGAGAGAGGATAGGTATCCCGCTAGCTGCATTCACAACAAGAGCAAATCTGCGTAAGTTCGTGAAAAATGAATACAGTGAAGCAAAACTCGTAAAGAGCGAGAACGCAGGAGAACTGTATTGGCAAGTAGGCGATCTTCACCTCAGATGCGGTGAATCAATATTCCTGATAGAAGACGACCAGTCTGCAATACCGCTAGATTAGCGTATAAGCCCGTATAAGCGAGGATAGGTAGAGAAACGCTACATTGCCGCAGTAAGGCAGGAAAACTCGTTTAACGGGCAAATAAACGCAAAAGATGCCCCTATAGCTCAACAGGACGGAGCGACGCTCTTCTAAAGCGTAGGTTGCTGGTTCGAGTCCAGCTAGGGGTAAGTGGTTGAGAAGGCGAGATAATATAATTTTATTTTTTATATTTTTCTTAGGGTCTTTTTTTACGCGACATGCACACGCGCCGCCCCCCACCCACCCCCACCCGTGTGGTGGTCTACGCTCCGCCGCTCCGCTCCGCCGTCCGCCTCCCGCTAGTGTATAGCCTCCCGCTTGTCTATCCTCCCGCATCACTAGCCTATGTCATGCGGAGGCAGGAGGATTAAATGCGTTTGAGCTTGTGCAACTCTTTGATGCTCAATATAACTTCACATAAGACCGCTAGTAGATAGTGGAAAACCTTTGCGCTAGAATGCCGCTAGATTGCGTTTGATGGACTGGCAAGGGTAAGACTAGCGGGAGGGTTTGCCAGAAACCGCCGTGGGGAAAATCCGCCTTGCCGATCCGTACGCTTTTCCGCACGCTAGCTTTCCACATTCACTTGTTCACTTTGTTCATTCGTTTCATTTAAAAATGAAATCTCGTTTTCTATCTCGTCGGCAAATCCTGCCCATCTCCGGCAAAATCTTCCCGTTTACTAGGCAAGAACTGCCATGGCATAGAAAATGCTGTGCGTCCTTTCGCTGTCTTTTCCCTAGTGTCGGAATGTTGGCATACCTCCTGCTATGCTATTGGCAAGCGGGAATCAACCCGCGATTCAACTAAACCAATAGAAAAAACCTATGACACTAGAAAAGAAAATCAGCCAACTCCTAAACGAAACCAATCATCCCGCAAACGCCCGCTTTGAGGTTGTAGCCTTTGAACTATGGGGCAACTCCCGCGAAGGATTTGAAACGAACTCCGCTTGGTATCTCTCAAAGAACGCCGATGCCGATCAAGTCTTGCAAGACGCTCGCGGGAGGTGGGAGGCTTTTAAAGTAAACTACCTTCCTAAAGCTAGGGTTGCCGATATTCAAGACACGGGATTCGATTCGACTCTATCTCTAGAGGTTGATTCCGTCCCATTCCTAGAAATTCGCCTCGCTTAATTTCCAACCAACCAAACCAAAAACCAACCAACCAAAACCAAATGAACCGCATCACTAAAAAACAGCTGCAAGCCCGCATCGAAACAATCAATTCAATCCTTCAACGCCCCGCCACTCCCTACACGCAAGTCGATGGGAAGCTAATCGCTAATATCGGCAACTTCTCCCTATCGCAAGCTTACGGGGGTTACGGGGTTCATCTCATGGTGAACGAAAACGGCGGGGTTTCCACTCCTATCTGGTATGGCCACATTCCCGCCCGTGATGCCTACGAGCGTCTATCGGCTTTCATCTCTGGCCTTCAATTCTCCAAGTAATGAAAACCTTATCTTCTCTCTCCCGCCGATCCCGCCGTCGCTTCTTTGAAAAGCTTTTCGCTGGCTTCCTTGTGATGCTCGGCCTCACGGGGTTTTTCCTCTCTCTGGATGCTTGGATGCAGGTTTTCAACGCCACAAAATGACAGCACATACCGCATTCCGCATTTGGTTCCACGAATTCCTCTCGGTTGATTGCTTCGCCCGCCATCACGGGTTGACACTAGAAAAGGCCCGCGAGTTAATCCGCGAAGGACGCGAAATTGAAGAACAAATTGAAAAACTCAAAACACAACACAACACAAAACACAACGAAAAATGAAATCCACCTATACAACGAAAAACCTTAAAGAACACTTGCGCCAAGGTGAATACGCATGGCCGGGAGGCTATCCCATTTATTTCATCACCACGGACGGAGCCGCGCTTTCCTTTAAAGCCGTTCGGGAAAATCTCCGGCTTGTGATGGATTCAATCAAGCGGGATTTGCGCGATGGATGGCAAGTTTGCGCGGTTGACGCAAATTGGGAAGACCCCTCCCTCTATTGCGAACACACAGGCGAACGGATTCCATCCGCCTATGCGGAAGACTTTGCGGAAGTGTAAATTCGAAACGGGCCTTTGCCCGTCTTGCGGGACTGGCAATCCGCAACTGATGAGAACGCCAACACACAACACACTAAAAAACCTATGGAAATTGACATCACAACACTATCAGAAATGAACGCATTCGACCTTTCACACTCTGTCGCGGAAGGTGGAGAGAATGCAATGCACAACACTTGGAAAAATAGCAAAGCGGAAGCAGGACGGAATCCCGTCCTCGACACTCCCGAAAAGCTCCAAGCTATGCGCGATTATGCGCGATCCTTTGGAGCGTGGAATGATGAGGAAATAGATGGGTGGAGTGATACCGAATTAAACGCATTACTCCTTCAAATGATCGCGGGAGATTGCCGTGAACTAGGCGCGGATTCACTCGCCGAAATTGATTGGGAAGAAGCAGAGGAACTGCAAGGCGAATGGCAAGCCCCATCCAATATGTTCAAAGGAACTGACGGGAAAATCTACTTCTACCTCGGGTTCTAACCTATTGTTTAACCACAACACACACGAAAACACATGAAAATCGAAAACAACACACTCCTCGGACACTATGTGCGCTGGGGAACCGAAATCAGCGACAACATCGTTAGCATTCCCGCTGGAGAATATGTAGATCAAAATGGACGCCTAGTTCTAATGCTGGACTCTGGCGAACCATCAGCAAAGCACTCTTACATTCCTGTTCAACAATAAAACACACACAAAAACACACATGAAATTCAAATTCCACGCTCATTGCACCGATTACCTCACGCTCGAAGTCGAAGCGGAGTCTCTTGAGGCCGCACAACAAATTGCCGAGGCTAGTGATGGCGGCGATTGGAAGCGGTCAGAAACAGGGGATTGGGTAATAGACCATGATCTCACCGAAACAGAGTAAACCACAAAAACACACATGAAAATACAAAAACAAACCTTCTCTGGCGGCATCTTCGAGCGAAATTCCTTCGTCCTGCATAAAATCACAGGTCGATTCACGGGAAAATGCTCGGCTTGGTTCCTCGCTGACGGCTCATGCTTTGATGCCGAATGGATTCGGAACGATGGTCAGACCCGCAACATTCCACGCAACACTCCAATGTTCCGCCATTGCGAATCATTTGGCCCTGCTTGGAAGTAGTCAGACACTCCGCGCTTCTACGGGAGCGCGGTAGTCTGGCAATCACGCCAGAGTAAAACCAACAACACACAACAAAACACAAAACCATGACAACACAAGAACAAAACACTATGGCAGAACTGGTAGCATTGCTTTCACAGGCAATCGATATTATCCGAAACTACAATGGCGAGGATGATGCAGACTACCTAGAGAAAGAAATGCAGAAAACACTCCAACAAATCGGGAAATAACATACAACAAAACACATATGAAAATCGAAAAAGCTATCGAAATGCTTCAACAAGAGCAAAAATCCGGCACAAAAAGCATCGTCTTCGCATATTGGAAAGCTGAACTATTTGGAAAAGAAGATGACGAATCTTGGGAGGCGGAATCAGAATGGATCGAGAACGATATGGATTGGAGTCGAGCGCACGATCAAATGTGCGATCTGCTAGAGGCTACAATTGACTAACGAATAAACACACAACAAAACCAAAACCATGAAAACCTACAAAGTCACATTCACCGATACTATAGAAGCCAACACCGAGGAGGAAGCCTACGACAAGTTGCTAGGATACCTCGCAGAGTGCGTCCAATTCGGAGATGTAACCGCATTCGACTTCACCGAGGAGTCAGAATTGCTATCCACGCTCAAAGAGATTGCTGTCCTAGCCGCATCAAAGAACGATTGCAGGTCAGACATAATCTTTATTGCCAATGAGGCTATTGCTAAAGCGGAGGGAGCAGAATTATGAAACGCATCGCCACACTCGCGGGAGCGTTGCTATTCACCTTCACTCCTCTCAACGCAAAAACACACTGCAAAACAGAACTCCGCCACTCCGTCTATTACAAGCACCCCGCTTACATTCGCGGCTTCGACGATGGATACGATGGCAGGGAGTATTTCAACCCATTCACCTACCCAGACGATCAACTCCTCTACGACATTGGCTTTGAAGATGGCGATGCCGCATACCTAGACGACAATCTCCGCTATCGAAGCAGGCGCATTTGCTTCTAAACCTAAACCAAAACACACAACAAAACACATGAAAACCACAGACCTGACTTGGCTTGATAGACTATTAAACAAAGAGCATGAATTGAAAGGATTCAACTCCTACCAAGAATATATGCTTGGATACCTGCACGGACACAAAGACGGGATTGATAACAACCCATATGAGAAAGATGCCCAAAGGTTCCTGTATAGAAATGGATATGAGACTGGAGTTGCCGACTACTGCCGCGAAGCACATCCAGAAGATTACAACGATTAACACACACTAAAACACATGAGCGCACTAGAGAAAACATACCAGACCTGCCTCCCTCCAGAGGCTTACATCCGAATCATTCGCTCCTGCGAAAATCAGAACCCGCCGAAATTCAAATCGTCGGTCTATCCTACGAAGAAGTTAGCGAAGAAGAAAGGAGCGAAGTAATGGTTATCTTGTCAACAACCTACGAGAATCGCGCCTTTGATTCTTTAACACTCGCCGAAATTTACGGATGCGAGAACATAATCGACAACTGCTGCATCCTCACCGAGGACGGACGGGTGCTAGCCTTCAAACGGAAAGGAGGAGACAATGTTTTCACACGAATCCGAAAGCAAGACCGCATCGAAACGCCAGCTTGAGCTAATCGTTAAGCTCAAGACGCAGGTTGGTCTGCCAGTTGGGAATATCTGGCACTACACGAACACCGAAGCACAACGAGTCATTCGCCTTCTACGGAACTACGCGAATGCTTGTTGAACAATAAAACAACACTCTGCAAAACGGGGCTAGGTAAATCCTAGCCCTTTTTTGCTGTCTTGGCGGATTGCTTAAATGCCTTTGCTGTTGGGGCGCCTTTGCTTCCAATCTTACGCATACGCTCACCGGAACCTGCTTTAATGCGTTCCCTCTTGGCGTGGATCGCAGCATACAAACCTTTACTCTTCAATGTGATTCACCTCCTTCGCGTCCAAGCTAGGGATTTCTAGCCTGTCGTTGACTAACTGAATCAAAACTTGGTTCTTGCTTTCATCACCGGACAACTCACCAGAAAGCCTGCTGTCCAATTCGATTGCCTTTAACTTATCTCCTACCTTCGGGCCTTGCAGACTACGATTGCCTTCACCATCAACGGAAAGACTAGCGATTGGACTCTCCTCGGTAATGTCTGTTGGCTTCGCTCTTGCTACATCTGCAAGCAAGGAACGCTTCTCTGCTATCGACATTGCGTTCTGAACCCATACAGACTCCTTGAGTTCCTCCATGTATTTCTGAACATGGGGTCTGTTCTCGATCTTTGCGCCTCTGATCGCGGCATACTTTGAATGTGTCGCGGCATATCCCGATGCCTCGTACGCTTTAGCGAGCGACTTGCCTCGGACTCTCTCCATGCAATACCGCTTCTCTCCTTCTGTCAGTTCTCCGTTCTTTCGTTTAGGCATCTTGTGTAATGGCTGTATCTTGAGGATTTTCTAAATCAAATCTCTCGCAATGCCAAGTCTTATTCGGCATCACCTTGTATCTGGGTAACTCTCCACGGCAAAATGATGGATCATTCCAAACTATACGATTGTTCGGCATGGCGGCTATCTGTCCAGACCCGTCATCCAGAAGCAGAATGTGATAACATTTGTGCTGACTCGGACAAAGCGAGAAGCCGTTGTCTGTGTGGTCTAGCGTGAACCAATACCTAGCTGGAATGTTCTGCCCTCCTCTGGTTCGGAATGTGCAAGCCATTTCGCGGAAGTAATCGTATTGCGTCACAGAGAAATTCCATCCCATCGCGTCCCACATTTGCAGGTCGTGAGCCTGCCAGAACCATTGCCGTTCTGGGTCTGGCCTTGCGTGATGCAGGTAGTGAATAGGTATCCTTGCCCATTGCGCTCCAGACTCACACAAGATGGAGAAGTAAAACGCTCTGCTTGGGACAGAGGTTATGCCCGCAATAACGCAAGGCTCGTAGCCACTCACGCCAGTCATCCCATGCAGAATATCCTTCTGTACATACCCGTAAATGTGTTGCGGAACAGAAGCGTTCTGCGTGTAGTGCATTATTTCAAAGCGGCTTTAGCTTTGTCCAGCTTCTCAATGAATGCCGTAATGCTCATGTCACCTTCAAAGAACTCACCGAATGTCGTAAGGTAAGCATCTGTCAGCAAGCAGAGGAAGCGAGCCTCGTCCAGCTTCTCGACGATCTGCTTCGGGAACTGGAAGCCTAGTGGAGTTCCGTCTTTGTCCTCAAGATTGCTGTCGTTGAGGTCGATTGTTTTCTGAATGCCGTCTGCGATCTCCTTGAGAGATACGATTTGATTTTCTTGTTCCATAATTATTTAGCGATTTTTAGCAGGTCTTGCATTGTGTCTTCGTCGAACAGTCCAGCTTGGCCGGACTCTTCCAACTTGTGATGCTGTTTCATGCGGTCATTGATGATGAGGCGGATCGTGGATTGCGTTTCAACCTTCAAGCGGTTGAAAATCTTCACCAGTTTCCCAATGAAGTGGTATTGATCCAACTCTCCCGCACCTCCACCAATGCTCCATTGAGCAGCGAGTATGAGCAGTTCGTCTGTTCCGCCCATGTCTCCTACCCATGAGTTCGCGCCTTTAGGAGTCTTTGCAAGCGGTTCCTTGCCTTGCTCCATACGAACATGGCTACGAGCTTCTAGTGCAGTCCAGCCTTCTTTACAGGCTTGCTCGACTAGCTCGATAACCTTCTTATTGTTGGTCGCTTCGTCGTCAGAGTATTTAGAGCAGGCAATCTCAACCGCTACTGTCGGGGAAATCTCGGCGCGATACTTGAGAGGCACACGCTGGGCTGCACGATGCCAGCCGCTGACATGAGAGTAAGACAGCTTTAGAGATGCGGCAATCTGTGTGACGACATTCTCGAAACCGAGTGCGTAAAGGTGACGGATGCCCTCACCAGCGATCCACATTCCCTTGCTAGACATATCCACACCGAGACCGATAGCTGCCGCGTAATCCTCTGGGCAAGGAATAACACCAGCCTTCGGAACGAACTGCGTTAGGTTCGCAAAATCATACTTCTCTGCGAGGGCAGTATATCCATTGTGCATACCTGTATTGACGGCTGCTTCAAGTATGCTCTGCTCTGTGCCGAGTTGTGCTTCTGCTTTAACGATGGAGAACTTTAGTTCCTTCGCGTCGATCTCACCTCTGTCGTATGCAAGGATGGCGCAGGCTTCTTCCAGCAATTCAAAGTGGTTTGCTGGACTATCCTCGTCGATCTCGTCGTCCTGTTCGCAGGTTTTGATGAGTTTGAGTGCCGTCTTTACATCAGTCTTGTGCTTAATGGACAGCATTTCTGCTAAATCCATGCGGGTTATCATGCCTTTCGGGGTATTGAATGACCCCTTGAGTGTTTGTGTCATAGGTATTTAGGTTTTATTTTAGTTTTTTATTCAGGTATTGTTCGACAATAACGCGAACTAGACCGGAAACTGATCGTTGCTGTGACTTGGCTAGAGTCTCCAGCTTCTTCTTGCAGGTTGCAGGAAGGTAAAGTCCAAGGAAAGTATTGTTGTTATTCAACTTCTTCATTTGTGTGTTCGGCGATAGCCGTTAGCTCAACATAGGTATCCAGCAAATCTTCGTCGTCGAAGTCTGTTGTCTGTTTGCAGTTGTCTCCAGAAATAACCCTGATGTCCCGTTGGAACCCTTCGTGCGGAGTTGCGCGAATGTATTCGACTACTTCATCCTCGTCACGAAAGAACTTGGCGAAGTTGTAATGCTCTAGGTTGAGCGGCTTGGTCAGGACTAGGTATTCCATATTGGTTGGTAGGAGTTGGAGGAGGCTGGGGAACCATGAAAAACCAGCCCCCTCCTGTCGCCTATGACAAATTAGAATGCGTCTTCCTCCCTGCTCCTTGGCTGCTCTTTTTTCTTCCAAGGCTCGGATAGTTTTACGCTGTAATAAGGGTTGCCGTTCTTATCTGTTTTATCCCATAAAGCAATTTCAAGGTCTTTACCGAGGTATCTAACTGTTCCCTTTTTGTTTGGCTTGCTTTCTGAGTCTTTGAATTTATTGGGGAAGATTACCCCGCATCCTTCTTTATTTTCCATATTATTGATTTGGTTTGTGTTATTCTGCAATAGCCTTGTAGGTTATTATGCTTTTCTTGATGGCATCCACACCATCGAAGAGGAAAAGAGAAGCGGTGTTGTCGCTCATCTTGTAAAAGTCTTTGGCTTTAGCTGGGATACGCTCGTCTTTAGCGAAGTGACAGGCGCCGATAAACTCTTCGGGAGTGTAGCCTAGCTTCATAAGCTCTTGGAATAACGCTTGGTGATTCTCTCCGTTGAATTTGGATGCCGTTTCTTTTGCTTTAGGAGCCTCTGTAGCTGGCTTTTCTACTGGCTTGGCTTGCTCTACCTTAACGGTAGGCTTCGGCGATTCTACGGGCCTTTGTGGAGCGTTGTTATTCCGCCCCATTGCTGCCTCACCATCGTCGTCGTCTGGGCAGATCATTGTCACAGCTTGCAGGGCATAGCGTCGAGCATACGAGATCAACGAACCGATGCCTTGCGGGTCATCCTTCGCTGGCTTCATATATGTGCGGCTACGAATCCATTGTCCGCTTGAGTGCATCAGTTGAGTCTCGACATAGTATCCTGCTTCGTCATGCGATGGCATCTGGACTACGCTGAGTTGGTGCTTGGATAGGATGGGACGAGTGGCTTCCCATACCGCCGCGAGACTAGCATAGGATGACTTGAAGTATGGATTCGCTGAATCCTTGTGGACTGTGCCAACCTCCGCTTGTGCCTTTGCTAGAGCGGCAGCGAGGTCGCCGATGTTTTCAGATTGTGTGTTCATTGGGCTATAATTCTACTAGGTTTTTCGGTTGTGTCAAAATTATTTTAAGATTTTTTTTCGTATTCAACGCCATCGTGGATCGTGCTGAATCCAAAATACAGGTTCAATCGAACCCATCCTTCCTCTGGATTGTCATCAACGACTGCGGTGAATCCACCTGTGCTTGAAGTCCCGTTGCATTCGATAGCAGACTTCATCGTGCGCCTTGCTGACTGGCGAATCTCGTATTCTTCTGGAACTCCAGCGTCTCTCCATTCCCAATCTAGGTGTCGCATTACTGAATGGATTTTATCGAACTCGAAAGAGTCCATGATCTCGTCCATCTGCTCCTGAAGTGCTTGTTCTTTTGTCATTTTGTTTTCGGTTGGTATTTGTTTGCGAACTGCCAATACTTGCAGACATGAGTGAATGCTTCGTAGTTTGAGTCGAGAACCTTCTCGTCATACCACGCTTCACCGATCCTGCCGGGTTCTGTTGTGCTGATGTAGAGATTAACTCCACGCTTCGCTCCTGCGACTTTAGCATATGCCGCGATCTGCATTGGTTCTTTCGACCAAGGTTCAATCTCGTATTGCGGCTTGGTCTTTCTCGACTTGTAGTCCAGCACATACAACACACCGTCTTTTTCGACCAATGCATCTGTTGTGCCAGCATAGCCAATCTCTGGGTTGACCAAGCGAAGTTCGTGTTGAAGGAACTTGACTCGGTTATGCTCGACCCACTTCTTGACCGGAGCGACATACTCTTCCATCACGGGATCGTATGCCTCGCCTTGGAAATGGTTCTCAAGAGCTTTGTGGATTTGCGTTCCGAGGTCTGCCGCTTGCTCCACTTGCTTGAATGCGTCAGTCATAATGCGCGAGCAGTAGTCTTCATCGCTCTCATCTGGGTTGCGAGGTAGCGTGAGGCTTGCCATCAAGACCTGCTGTTGCTTCCACCTGTCCAATTCTGGAGATGCTAGGCATTTGAAGATTGTCGTAACTGAGGGGAGTAGCGATAGAGCTTTCGCGTCTCGCAGCGTTGTAGGGCGCATACCGCCCTTGCTTTTGTTTGGAACTTCAAAGACTGCTTTTCCGTTCTTGTCGTAGTAGTGTCCTGTATCTTTCATTTGTTTGTGTGTTCTAGTTGTTCTATGATTTTGTGTGCTTCGTCTCTCTGTTCTTCTAGCATCCGAACCATACGAAGAAGGTCGTTAGCTCTCTGGTGAATCTCGGCTCCAGCTAACAAGCGTTGCTCTACGATCTCTCGCAGTTGGTTTCTTTCACGCTCTAGTTTCTCACAACACTCCCTTAATACGAAGGACCATTGCCCCTCACTTGCTAGGATTGCCGCCTTTGTTTCAGGTGTGTCGCTCATTTGTTGCAGAGCGGGCAGAGTTGCGTGTTTGGTTTGGTTACTTCCTTCCAAGAGCAGCCGATCAAAAATATTGACAAGATGACTAGGAGGATTGCTTCGACCTTGAAAAGCCTGTCGATCATTCTCGGCGAATAGCGGACAGGATGTTGTCCAGTAGCAGGACGAGCATCAGTTGAAACATTAGCCACTCTCTCTTGATGTAGAGTAGCGTCAGCTGTAGGTGGTATTTCATGGTTGGTGCGGTTAGTATTTGGGTTCACTAGGTCTTGAATAATTCGACAGGTTTTGGTTTCGGTCAAGAGAAATTCTTAAAAAAGTTTTTAGAATAAATCTTCCTTGGATTTGATGAACTCGACTAGCCAGCGATCCTCTACGCTACCGAGGTAGTCACGCTCTATGTCAGTCCGGCCTTGCTCTTGGTGTAGCCATGTCCAGAAGTCATCGACCCACTCGTTGTTCTTGATCGTTTCGACTGGTGACTCTTGTTTGGTAAACACGCTTGATTCTTGTTTAACAATAGTCTCGTCCTCCCACCTCCGCTGGTTAAGCCATGTCGCAGGGTATGGAACAAACTGCGGGTCTTTCCAAGTCTTCTTGTGCTGTTCTAGTGCAGGTAGGACTTCCGCCAATACACATTTGTTTTTGCTCCACGCTTTCCTTGCTTGGGGTTTGGCTACCTTGCGAGGGTAGGAGAGATAGAAGGATTCAAATTCACTATCGGTATTCCCACACTGCGGCTTTTCCGTAGGGTGGCTTTTATCATCATTCACTTTCTGAGTTTTTGATTTCTGAATCTCTTCTGTATGAGTCTTTGTTATATTAGAAATAATAGACGCGCGCGCGGATCGTCCATTTTTTGCCTGATGGTCTGGCAAATCTTGGAGCATGGCATCTGGCAAATCTTGGAGGATGCCCCCCCATGTGGAAGAATCTTCCTGATGGGTCAAACGCTCACTTGTCAGCACAGTTTTTGCCACCTGACTGATGGTGTAATACTTCATCGCCTTTCCCTGCTTGATGTCTAATTGGGATGACTTAATCAGTCCCATTTTTTCAAGCGCACGGAACACATCGGCTATTGTTCTCTCGCTCCAGAATGGGAAGAACTCTTCCTGCCATCCCTTGTAGCTATTGTATATCCATCGCTCGTCATCGACCAATCTTCCGCACCTTTTGTTGGAACACAGGTAGTGCATACTCTGAAGGACGATTGCCTCAGATAGCCCGATCATTTTGGCAAGGCTTGGTTGAAACACCAGCGGCGTTTCGTCAATTAACAAATTCGATTTACTCATATTTTAGAGGGGCCGACTCTTCCCGTAGGGCAAAACCGTTTGATTGACGGGTGAGAATGAACTACGGGAAGCAGTCGATTTAGGTTGGTCGATTTAATTTTGCCTTTACATCTGTTCTCACGCAGATGGCTGTATCTCTACAGCGACTTGGACTCTACACTCGTTCGGTGTAGTGTCAAACTTTTGTTTATCTTTTGTTCAGCAGTTCAAGCATGGCTTGATTTATTTGTCATATTCTAATCGTGAGCTATATCCTGTTGCGTTATACCTCAACTTTTCTTTGGTGATGGAGAGATTGAATCTAGCGATGCCGACATGAATGTTGATCCACACCAGCGGCAGGATTCTATTACCGCCGGATTGCCGTCAACATCGTAATGCGTGGCCTTGTCGAACTCTGATCTCGGCTCGCTACACAACGGGCATTTCGTTTTCTTGTTAGAGAACAATTCATATCCCTCGCTGAACGGGCCTCGATAAATCTCCTTGCCATCCCCTGTCACGACGAACACAGAAGGCTTGCCAGAGTGATCCCAATATGACTTCAGCATTCCGAACCTTTCTTTTTGAGGAACTGGTAGAGTGTCGCAGCCTTCTCAAACTGATCCCAGCTTGCTGTCCTG
>Ga0315900_10008806_pt1 | contig 12908 bp, 14 predicted proteins | sample LakEriMetagenome_FD_203521 | JGI IMG/M metagenome (GOLD analysis project Ga0315900, IMG submission 203521) | Freshwater fungal communities from buoy surface, Lake Erie, Ohio, United States - Buoy 12 MA114 | ecosystem: Environmental > Aquatic > Freshwater > Lake > Lake biofilm | place: USA: Lake...
GCGAAAAAGGAAGAGGCGGCGCTGCTGGCCGAGTTCCGCTCCGGTCCGACGCCCGAGATGAAGCTGGCGGCGGAGTGACCGGAACCTCCCCGGTTCGGGCCCTTTTCGCGGCTTGATTTCTGCCGACGCCCGCACCACCGGAGTGGTGCCGGCCATCACGCGCCGTGCAGGGGCAGGATCGCCTCCGCCAGCGCAGGCGCCCCTGTCACCCAGCGCCTACCTTGCTCTCCTGTTTCATGGCAGAGACAGGACAACGCTTTGCCAACCGCCGGGATGCCCCATGACATCGCCCTTCACTCCCTCCCCCGTCGCCAAGGGCTGGGAGCGCGTTGCCCCTGCGGAGGCGGGGTTTGACGCCGGCAAGCTCGCCGCCGCGACCGCCTTTGCCGAGAAGGCCGAGAGCCCCTGGCCGATGAGCCTCTACTATCCGGACGGTCGCTATGTCGGCATCGTCGAGTGGAACGAGAAGGGCCCATGGAGCGCCATCGTCGGGCCGGTGATCCCGCGCGGCAATCCGGCAGGCGTCATCGTGAAGGGCGGGAGGATTATCGCCGAATGGGGTGACGTCAGCCGCGTCGACATGACCTTCTCCGTCGCCAAGAGTTACCTGGCCATCCTCGCCGGCATCGCCGTCGACGATGGCCTCATCCGCCTCGACGACCCGGTCTCGAAGACCGTCGACGGTCCGCATTTCGCCAGCCCCCACAACGCCCTGATCACCTGGCGCCACCTGCTGCAGCAGTCGAGCGAGTGGGAAGGCGTCATCTTCGACAAATCCGACCAGGTGGACCACAACCGCCAGATCGGCGCCGGCGCCGACAACAGCCGCAAGGGCGAGAAGCGCGAACTGAACACGCCTGGAACCTTCTACGAATACAACGACGTGCGCGTGAACGTGCTCTCCTACGCCCTGCTGCGCCGGTTCGGCCGCGCCCTGCCGGAGGTGCTGAAGGAGCGGATCATGGATCCCATCGGCGCTTCCGATACCTGGAAATGGCACGGCTACGAGAATTCCTGGATCGATCTCGGCGGCCGCAAGGTCCAGTCGGTGCCCGGCGGCGCGCACTGGGGCGGCGGCATCTTCATCTCGGCGCTCGACCACGCCCGTCTGGGGCTCCTCATTGGCCGCAAGGGCGAATGGAACGACCGGCAGCTGCTGTCGAAGACCTACATTGCCGAGATGCTCACTCCCTCACCCACCAATCCGGACTACGGCTTCCTGTGGTGGCTGAACCGCGGACGATCGCGCTTCCCCAACGCCACGGAGGCGAGCCACTTCGCCCTCGGGGCCGGCTCCAACATCATCTGGATCGAACCGGAGAACGACATGGTCGTCGTTGCCCGCTGGGCCGATCAGACGCAGTTCAACGCCCTGTTCGGCCACGTAATGGGTGCGCTTGTCTGAGACGGAGCGCAGCGTTCCAGCCGCTTTTGCCCCTTGCCGCATCTTGATCCCGTGACCATTTGTCGCCACAAGATGTATTTCAATGATGGGCGACTGAAGGATTGCCGATGGCCGCCGCCGGAACGACCAACTGGACCAACGTCATCAATGTGCTCGGTGCGACGATCATCGTCGGCTCGGAAGCCGTGGGCGCGGGTGGAGCGACCGGCTGGGCGCTGGCGAGCCTGATGAAGCTCGGCGATCAGGCCGTGCTCGTGGCGACCCTGGTCGGGGTCGGCCTCGGACTCGTCGCGACGGCGGCATTCCTGCGCTCTGCCCATCGCGCTGAACCTTTCAGCTGAGATTTCACGCGACCTCCTTCGCCATGTGCTGCGTGCGCCTGTCGGGCTTCACGTCCACAAAGGTACAGACGAACCCCTTTCGCTCGTACCAGGCGATGCGCTGGGTCAGCTTGGCGTGGGTGAACAGCGTCAGCCGTCTCGCGCCGAGGGCGATCAGCCGCTTCTCGGAGAACGCCAGGATGGCATCGCCATAGCGGCGTCCCTGATGGGTCGGATGCACGGCAAGCGAATAGATCACCCCGTCTTCGCCGGGTTCGATCACGGTGGCTGCGATGAGACCGTCCTCGCCGTCCGCGACCCAGATCTCGTGGGTATCGAGTATCTCGGCATAGTCGACCATGCGCGGCAGCGACGTCACCTCGATGATCTTCTCGTTCTCGGTGTAGCAGACGTCCTTCAGCGCCTTGATTGCCGGAACGTCGCGCAGCGTGGCCCGACGGAGATTCAGACCACTTTCCTCCCCGGTGATGGCGTTCATCACCGCCAGGCTCACCCGCTGGCGGCCTTCGGCATCGAAGTTCCCGGGTGAGAGCCAGCGCGAGAAGGCAAGGCGTCGTTGCGGCCACTCGCAGTCCAGCATCGAGTACCAGGCCGTGTCGCGGTTGGCGCCCTTGGCGATCATGTGCTGGCGGAAAAGACCCTCGAAGGTGAAGCCGAAGCGGACCGCCGCCTTCTTCGAGGGCTCGTTCAGATCGTTGCACTTCCACTCGTAGCGGCGGTAGCCGAGCGTCTCGAAGACGTAGCGCATCATCAGGAACTGGGCTTCGGTCGCCGCCGGGGTTCTCTGCAGGGCCGGCGTGTAGAGGATCGATCCCACCTCGATCACGCGGTGGGTGGTGTCGATGCGCATCAGCGACAGCCAGCCGATGGCACGGTCATCCTTGTCGGCGATGGCCCAGTAGACCGGATCGGTCGTGCCCGCCGCGATGGTGCGCACGTGGGCGGCAAAGTCGGCCTTGTCGGCATAGGGGCCGGTGAAGAGATAGGCCCATTGCCAGGCGGCTTCCGGGCCATGGGAAAGACTGTAGAGCCCCTCGGTGTCACGATCCGGGTCGAGGGGGCGCAGGCGGCAGTAGCGCCCTTCCATGACAACGTGGGTCGGCCGCGGAGCCGGGTGCGGATCGACGGGAAAGCCGAAAGTCGGGGCGTTCAAGGCGAGGCTCCGGTCAGGTCTGAGGATGATGGGTGCGGAAGAAGCTGTTGAGGGCGCCGAACGGCTCCGCATCGGCCAATGCGTGGAACGTCCCGTCGCCGGCGAGTTCGCGCGCGGCCTTGAGGAAACCGCCCCAGGCCGCCCGCGCCAGCGCCGAACCGAGCGAGATGCGGCGTACGCCCAGCGCGGCGGCATCGGCGACCGACAGGCCGATGGGGGCCGATATGATCAGGTTCACAGGCTTCGGCGCCACCGCCGACACCACCTCACGGATCTGCTCTGGCGTGCGCAGGCCGGGTGCATAGAGCACATCGGCGCCAGCCTCCGCATAGGCCACGAGGCGCTTCAGCACCGTCGCCTGCGCCCCCGGAAGACCGAAGAGATGCGCCTCGCAGCGAGCGGTGAGCATCACCCCGGTTCCCTTCAGCCCCTCTGCCGCAGCGCGGATGCGCTCCACGGCGAGGTCGAACGGGTAGATGACCTCCTCGGCGCTGTCACCGTGATCCTCGATCGAGAGGCCGGCAACGCCCGTCGCCGCACAGAGCCGGCAGCTTTCCGCCACGCCGTCGGGATCGCGGGCATAGCCGGACTCGAAATCGGCGTTCACCGGCAGGTCGGTCGCCTTCACGATCTCGGCGATATGCTCAAGTGCCATGTCGCGCGGCACGGCCCAGTCGGCATCGGGCAGGCCCCGCGAGAAGGAAAACCCGGCGGAGGTGGTAGCCAGCGCCTTGAAGCCGAGATGCTTGAGCATGATCGCGGTGCCGGCATCCCAGGGATTGGGAATGACGAAGCAGCCGCCCTCATGCAGGCGGCGGAAGACGGCGCGTTGCGGCGATGCGTCCATGGGGGCTTCTCCCTTGCTCCGGGAACGCAAAAGTCGCGCGGACAGGGCCGCGCGACAATCGCGTTTTTCGTGATGCCAGGGATCGACGGACGCGATGGCCCGTCAGTGATTGTCGCGCGGAATGCCCCGCTTCTGCGCGATCTTCTGGTACTTCACCGCCGGCTTGAGCACCATGCCGTCGGAAAGCTGGCTCACCATCGAGCGCTGGATCTCCTGCCAGGGCGTCTGGCTCTTCGGCACCTTGTAGCCGCCGTTCGCCTTCAGCTCCGCCATGCGCGCCGCGAACTCCTCATCCGAGATGAGGATGTTGGCCGAGCGCTTCTTCAGGTCGATGCGCACCCTGTCGCCGGTTTTCAGCACGGCGAGACCACCATTCGCGCCGGCCTCGGGCGATGCGTTGAGGATCGACGGCGAACCGGACGTTCCGGACTGCCGGCCGTCGCCGATGCAGGGCAGGTCGCGGATGCCCTTCTTCAGCAGGGCCGCCGGCGGCTGCATGTTGACCACTTCCGCCGAGCCCGGATAGCCGAGCGGGCCGACGCCGCGGACAAAGAGCACGCAGGTCTCGTCGATCTTCAGCGCTGGATCGTCGATGCGGTGGTGATAGTCCTCCGGGCCGTCGAAGACGATGGCACGCCCTTCGAAGGCGTCCTTGTCCTTGGGATTCGACAGGTAGCGCTTGCGGAAGTCGGCGGAGATGACGCTGGTCTTCATGATCGCCGAGTCGAAGAGGTTGCCCTTCAGGACGATGAAGCCCGCATCCTTGACCAGCGGTTTGTCATAGGGGCGGATGACGTCCTCGTCGGTGATCACCGCATCCCGGACGTTCTCCGCCATGGTCTTGCCGTTGGCGGTGATGGCGTCGCCATGGATCCTGCCGGCTTTCAGAAGCTGGTTCATCACGGCAGGAAGGCCACCGGCACGGAAATACTCCTCGCCGAGATAGGCGCCCGCCGGCTGCATGTTGACCAGCAGCGGCACCTCGTGGCCGACCTTCTCCCAGTCGTCGATGTCGAGCTTCACGCCGATATGCTTGGCGATCGCATTGATGTGGATCGGCGCATTGGTCGAGCCGCCGATGGCCGAGTTCGCGACGATGCAGTTCTCGAAGGCCTTGCGGGTGAGGATGTCGGAGGGCTTCAGGTCCTCCCAGACCATCTCCACGATCCGCCGACCCGTGGCATAGGAGATCTGGCCGCGCTCGCGATAGGGCGCCGGGATCGCCGCACAGGAGGGCAGCGACATGCCCAGCGCCTCGGCGAGGCCGTTCATGGTCGAGGCCGTGCCCATGGTGTTGCAATGACCGATGGAGGGCGCCGACTTGGTGACGACGTCGATGAACTCCTCATAGGTGATGGTGCCGTCGGCCTGCAGCTTGCGGGCCTCCCAGACGACGGTGCCGGAGCCGGCGCGCTTGCCGTTCCACCAGCCGTTCAGCATCGGTCCGCCGGAGAGCACGATGGACGGGATGTTGACGGTTGCGGCGCCCATCACCATGGCCGGCATGGTCTTGTCGCAGCCGGTCATCAGCACCACGCCGTCCATGGGATAGCCGTAGAGGATCTCCACCAGCGACAGATATTGCAGGTTGCGGTCGAGCGCCGCGGTCGGGCGCTTCAGCGTCTCCTGGATCTGGTGGACGGGAAACTCGAGCGGAATGCCGCCGGCATCGCGGATGCCGTCGCGGACGCGCTGCGCCAGTTCGATGTGATGGCGGTTACAGGGCGAGATGTCGGACCCCGTCTGGGCGATGCCGATGATCGGCTTGCCGGAGCGCAGCTCCTCGACCGTGAGGCCCCAGTTGACGGTGCGCTCCAGATAGATCGCGGTCATGCCGGGATTGTCGGGATTGTCGAACCACTGCCGCGAGCGCAGGTTCTGGGGCTTCATCTTCCGGCGGGCCATGCCCTTCCTCCCATGTTGCGCTGCGAAGCAATCAAATCGATTGAAGTGCCTGCCGCGTCGTCGTTTGGAACAGTTTGACCGCGTGCCTCGCCGGAAATCAATGCAGAAAGCGAAGGAGCCGTCATGCGATGACGCGCGATGGCCAGATGCTGTTCAACGGCCCGTTCTTCCGGCATAGGAAGGGGCAAGAAACGCCTTTGGGAAACGCGCCATGACCCTCCAGACCGTCGCCAATTTCGACCGCATCGGCGAGGAGAACGCCTTCGCCGTTCTCGCCCGCGCCACCGCGCTGATGCGCCAGGGCAAGGACGTCATCAACCTCGGCATCGGCCAGCCCGACTTCGCGACACCGGAGAACATCACCGAGGCCGCCATCAAGGCGATCCGCGACGGTCACCATGGCTATACGCCGGCCAACGGCATCCTCCCCCTGCGCGAAGCGGTGGCCGCCGACCTCGACCGCCGCTTCAAGGTCAGCGTTTCACCGGAAGAGGTCATGATCGTGCCCGGCGGCAAGGTCACCATGTTCATGGCGATCCTGATGTTCGGCGAGCCGGGTGCCGAGATCCTCTATCCCGATCCGGGCTTTCCCATCTACCGCTCGATGATCGAGTTCACCGGCGCGACGCCGATCCCGGTGCCGATCCGTGAGGAGAACGGCTTCGCCTTCTCCGCCGACGAACTCCTGTCGCTTATCACGCCGAAGACGCGCCTCGTCATCGTCAACTCACCCGCCAACCCGACCGGTGGCGTCACGCCCAAGGCCGAGATCGACAAGCTGGTGAAGGGCTTCGAGCGCTTCCCCGACGTCGCCATCATGTCGGACGAGATCTACGACCAGATGGTCTATGACGGCGAGGAGCACGTCTGCCTCCTCTCCTACCCTTCCATCCGCGACCGCACGATCCTCCTCAACGGCTGGTCCAAGACCTATGCCATGACCGGCTGGCGCCTCGGCTACTCGGTCTGGCCGGGCAAGCTTTATGAATATGCGCGCAAGCTCGCCGTGAACTCCTTCTCCTGCGTCAACGCACCCTCGCAGTTCGCCGCGCTGGAAGCCCTTACCGGTCCGCAGGACGCGGTGGGCAAGATGGTTGCCGAGTTCGACGCGCGCCGGAAGCTCGTGGTGGACGGCCTCAACAAGCTCCCCGGTGTCTCCTGCATCGTCCCGAAGGGGGCCTTCTACGCCTTCCCCAACATCAGCCAGACCGGCTGGAAGGCGAAGCCTCTCGCCTCGGCGCTGCTCGAGGACGCCGGCGTCGCCACCATCGGCGGACCGGACTTCGGGGTGCATGGAGAGGGCTATATCCGTCTCTCCTACGCCAACTCCTCGGAGAACATCCTGAAGGCGCTCGACCGGATGAAGGGCTTCCTCGAGCGTCGCAACAGCTGACGGCCCTATCCCCGCCCCGTCACCAGCATCACCGCCAGCGCGGTGAGGATCGGCAGCGGCAGCGAGGCGGCTACCCGTAGCCAGACGACGCGCGTCGGCATGACTGGCAGCTCCCAGACGATAAGCCGCTGGAAGGCGAACAGCGCCCAGGCGGTGACGTAGGTCATGACGGCGAGATAGCCGGCGCCGCTCTTCAGCGCCGAGGCGCCGATGGCAAAGCCGATGACGGGGCCGCCGGGTGTGATCGCACCCGCGACCGTCGCCAGCAGCAGTCCGGTGATTCCCGAGTCCGGCCCGAGCCACGACTGCACCACCTCCTGCGGCAGCAGCGCGGCGAGAAAGCCGGCACCGATCACGCCGATGGCGAGGCGCGGGATGAGGTACAGGAAGTCGAGCACGCCGCTGTGCGTCGCCTCCTTCAGGATCGCATCGCCCTTTCGCCAGGCAAGCAGGGCGAGCACGGCGGTGATCAGCCAGAGGACGAGCGTGACGGCAAGCGTGGCGCTCATCGCGGCCCTCCCGGCACGATGCGGCCGAGGGACTGCGCCAGGAAGCCCGCGAGGATCGGCAGAGGCAGCGACACCAGCATGCGCGTCGTGACGAAGTCGACGCCGAGGAAGGGCGCCTCCCAGATGATCGCACGGTTGAGGCCGATGAGGGTCCAGCTTGTCACGAAGGCGACCGCAGGCCCGACGCCAGCGCCGATGGCCAGCAGCGCCCCGGCAAGCGGATAGATGGTGAAGGGCCCGCCCGGCATGATGGCGCCGATGGCGGTGGCGATGACGAGGCCGGTCAGGCCTGAATCACCGCCGATCCAGCGCGACACGAGCTCGCGCGGCAGCAGCGTCGCCACCAAGGCGCCGATCAGGCAGCCGGCCAGCACCTTCGGCAGGATGTCGAGGAAGAGCCAGCTGTCCTCCGCCAGCACGTGCAGCACGCCCGGGACGCCGTCGCGGCGATAGACGAAGGCCGCGCCGAAGAGAACGAGCGCCAGCACAAACAGCGTCGAGCCGTCGATCAGGTTGCGCAGCTTCTTCGCCGAGGGATCGGGAGAGGAGGACAAGAGGCGGGCCGGATGTGGATGCGGGCGAGCCCCTCGGGGGCCCGCCCGCAATCTAGTCACCGGAGCCGTGGGCCGGAACCGCCCGCCCGGCGCATCAGGCGTGCATGCCGCGGTTAGGCGGCGCGCGCTGCCTTGGCTTCGGCCGCCGCCTGGTCGAGATGGGCGACGAGCTGCGCTTCCAGCCCAAGGGTCTGCGCGAAATCGCGCAGGAACTTCGCCTCGGCGGCGGTGTCGACGTTGATGCCGAGCTGGGCCGCGATATAGGCCTGCGCCTTCATCTCGTCGGTGGTGCAGGAAGCGGCAATGATCTTCATGCTCACGGGCGCCGCGAGCACGCCCTCGAGATAGCTCTTCTCGGCCTGGCCGAGACCCATGGCGTCGAGCTGGCCGACAATCATGGCGCGCTCGTCGGGGGACATCTCGCCATCGGCATAGGCCGCCGCCACCATGGCGCGGAGCAGGATCTCGGCGGTGTCCTCGGTCGTGCCGCCGGCCTCCGCGAAGCCCTGCGGCGCCTGCCCGAGACCGAACATGCCGGACACATCGTTGATCGTGCCCTGCACCACCGGCTTGCCCTGCTGGTAGTTGCGCAGCGCCACATAGGCGAGGCCGCCGATGGCGGCCAGGCCACCGATCTTCGCCGCCGTCCCGGCGATCTGCCGCCCGGCGCCCGTCCCGAGCAGCAGGCCGGCGAGCGTGCCAGCTGCAGCGCCACCGGCAAAGCCGCCGGCGTTCTTCTGCAGCACCTCGGCCGCCTGACCGAACATGCCACCGAGACCACCGCCCTGGGACTGCCCGCTGCGCAGGGCCCCCATCAACTGGTCGAGAAGATTGCCGCTGGCTGGCTGGCCCTGGGTGGGAACCGCACCCTGGGCGCTACCGCCCTGGGACTGGGCGTTCCGGAGCACGGCTCCGAGCTGGTCCATGAGGCCGCCACCCGACTGCGGCGCGCCGACGCCGCCCGATCCGCCGAGCCCGCCCGCGCCGCTCTGTCCGACCGGATTCTGCTGCCCGCCGCCCGCCATGCCGGCCAGTTGGCCGAGGAGACCGCCGGCTCCGCCCTGCTGCGTGCCACCCGAAAGGACAGCCGTCAGAATCTTGGAAATATCGGTCACTGGTCGTCTCCCTGAAGTCCCGGACCGCCCTGACGTATGCGCGATTCATGATGCAGCAAGTGCGACAACTTGGCCGTTTTCGTGTCGCTACCCAGGGACGGGTCAGGGCCGCAGCGCGCGGGCCGCCCGGGCAAGGGCGGTGATGCGGACGTAGTCGCCGGCGGCCAGCGCATCGTCCGGCACGACCCAGGACCCGCCGACAGCCCCGACATTGGCGAGCCCCAGATAGGCCGGAGCCTTCGCAGCATCGATGCCGCCCGTCGGGCAGAAGACAAGGCCCGGCAGCGGGCCCGACAGGCTCTTCAGGAAGGCGGCGCCGCCCGAGGGCTCGGCGGGGAAGAACTTCAGCGCAGCGAAGCCACGCGCGGCAAGAGCCATCGCCTCGGTCACCGTGGCGCATCCGGGAAGCACAGGAACGGGCACCCCCGCGAGCGCATCCGCCAGATCAGGCGGCGTGCCCGGCGACACGAGGAACCGCGAGCCGGCAGCCGTCGCCATCTGGATGTCGCCGGTGCGGGTGATCGTGCCGGCCCCGACGACCGCCTCCGGAACGTCACGGGCAATGGCGCGGATGGCCTCAAGCGCCGCCGGCGTGCGCAGCGTCACCTCGATCACGGGAAGCCCGCCGGCCACCAGCGCGCGCGCCAGCGGCACGGCCACCGCGGCGTCCCTGATGGTGAGCACCGGAATGACGGGCGCGAGAGCGAGGAGCGGGCGGGCATCGGGCGGCATGGGAGGTCTCTCTCTGGTATGGCAGAGACCTAGCATCCGGGCGCGCCAACGGGAAATGGCTTCAGCGTCGACGCGCCGTCATCGGCTGCGGATCACCGCGTCGTCGCGGGATCGTAGAAGAAGCGCTCCACCGCGATCCTGTCGCCACGCCAGGTCTGCAGCGCCATCTCGTCGAAACGGCGGGTCGTGCCATCGGGCAGCGTGAAGTCGAAGATCCAGTGGATGGCGACATCATCCCCGTCGACCAGGAAGGTCTTCACCTTGTGCGTGTGGACACCCGCCACCCGCGCCAGCGCAGCCTTCTCGTGGGCCACCAGCGCGTCGCGCCCGACGCGCGGGGGCGCGAGGTTCTCCTGCATGGAGGCGTCTTCGGCGTAGAACTCCTCGATCGCGCGAACATGCTCGTTCGCCTCGACAAGGGCGATGAAGCGCTCGACAGTCTGGCGGCTCGGCACTCTGCGCCCTCTCGATCGGTGACGGGTTCGGCGGTCAATAGCCGCGGGCGAACCAGATTGCGTCAGGAGCCGGCGCTCAGTTCCGGTTGGGCAGACCGTTCGCACGCCGCTGTTCACGGATCTTGTCGGCATCCGCCACGATCCGGCGTCGCAGCATATCCAGCCCCTCCCGGTTCAGCCGGACGGCATCCGGGAATTCACCGGGGGCGGTGAAGGTGTCGGGATAGGCAAGGTCGAAGGCGAGCACCTGCGCCAGCGTGCGCTCGAGGGCAGGAATGTCGCCGAAGGCATATTCGTTGATCGGCCGTCCCACCGATTCCGAAAGCGACGCAAAGAGCGCGGCATCGCCGCTCGGCGGCAGGTTGGGACGTGCGCGCAGGTGGCTGCGGTAGCGCAACTGCCCGAGGTAGAAGAGGAACACTGCTTCGTCCCGCCGCCCGATCCTGAACAGGTTCGCCGCTTCCTGATAGTAGGCGGCGGGGTGCTTGCCCGCGAAATGCGCCGCGACCCCCGCCGAGCCGGATGCCTGCGCCCGGACGGCCGAGAGCGGCGGCATCGTCATGCCAATGGACGCCATGGCTGTCAGAAGGGCACGGCGGGTGATGATGGCGGTGGCATGTTGCATGGGGCACTTCCAGATGGACTGAACCGCTCGATCCATCGCGAAGGCGCGTTTCAGTTGGATGGCTCAGCCACACGGGAACATGTCATTCATCGCCCGAGCGGCAGGCGCGGATCGTCCTTCAGTGTCTCCAGCACGATGGAGGACCGCACCCGCGCCACGCTCTCGTGCGGCAGCAGAACCTCGTTGACGAGGACGGACAGTCCCTTCAGGTCCCGCACCACAAGCTTCAGCAGGTAGTCGGCGTCTCCCGTCATGGCGTGCGCCTCCTGGACCTCGGGCATCATCCGCACCAGATCGGCGAAACGCTTCGCATTCAGCCCCGAATGGGTCGCGAGCGAGACGAAGATGTAGACGGTGACGCCGTATCCCAGCCGCGGCGCGTCGAGGACGGCGCGATAGCGTCGGATCAGCCCTTCCTCCTCCAGCCTCTGACGACGGCGCGACACCTGGCTCGGCGACAGCCGGACGATGTCGGCGAGCTGCTGGTTGGTTCGTGCGCCGTCGGCCTGCAAGGCCTCGAGCAGGCGCAGGTCAAAGGCGTCGACGGCGACTGTCTCATTCATCCTGACAGTCAATCACGCATGATTCGTGCATTCAATATCGTCCCGCCTGTGACATTCGCACGCCCTTTGCGCCCGACTCGCACGACACTGTCGGCCTCAGTCCTGTCCCCGGAGCAAACCGCCATGGGTCCGTTCCCCCACGATGCCCCGCCAGCCGAGATCAGCGCCCACAACCCCATGGGCACCGATGGCTTCGAGTTCGTCGAGTTCGCCCATCCCAATCCCTCCGCCTTGAAGACGGTGCTGGAACTTATGGGATTCACCGCCGTCGCGCGTCATCGCTCGAAGAACGTCACGCTCTATCGGCAGGGCGACGTGAACTACATCGTCAATGCCGAGCCCGATTCCTTCGCCGCCGGCTTTGCCAGCGAGCACGGCCCCTGTGCCTGCGCCATGGCCTTCCGGGTGAAGGATGCGAAATACGCCTATGAGCGCGCCATTGCCCTCGGTGCCGAGCCCTATATCGGCAAGGTCGGGCCGATGGAACTGTCCATTCCCGCCGTGAAGGGCATCGGCGGCTCGCTGCTCTATTTTGTCGACCGCTACGGCGACAAGGGCTCGATCTACGATGTCGATTTCGTCTGGACGGGCGAGCGCGACCCGCACCCCGAACCGGCCGGCCTTTATTACCTCGACCACCTTACCCACAACGTCTACCGCGGCCGCATGGACTTCTGGGCCGGCTGGTACGAGAAGCTCTTCAATTTCCGCGAGATCCGCTTCTTCAACATCGAGGGCAAGCTGACGGGCCTCATCTCCCGCGCCCTCACCAGCCCTTGCGGCAAGATCCGCATCCCCATCAACGAGAGCCTCGACGACAAGAGCCAGATCGAGGAGTACCTCGCGCTCTACAAGGGCGAGGGCATCCAGCACATCGCCTGTGGCTCGCGCGACATCTACGCGACCGTGGAGGCGCTGCGCGCCAATGGCCTGCCCTTCATGCCCTCGCCGCCCCCGACCTATTACGAGAAGGTCGATACCCGCGTGCCGGGCCACGGCGAGCCGGTCGAGCGGATGCAGGCCAACGGCATTCTCATCGACGGCGAGGGCGCCGTCGCGCTCGGCGAGAAGGAGGGGCGCATGTCGCGCGTCCTGCTGCAGATCTTCTCCGGCACGGTGCTGGGGCCGATCTTCTTCGAGTTCATCCAGCGCAAGGGCGACGATGGCTTCGGCGAGGGCAACTTCCGCGCGCTCTTCGAGTCGATCGAGGAAGACCAGATCCGCCGCGGCGTCATCGGCGGCAAGGCGGCCTGAGGCTGTTCGAAAGCCAGCACCGACCGGGCATGGCCGGGCGCGTCCCGGCCATTCACG
>Ga0315900_10008808_pt1 | contig 12908 bp, 10 predicted proteins | sample LakEriMetagenome_FD_203521 | JGI IMG/M metagenome (GOLD analysis project Ga0315900, IMG submission 203521) | Freshwater fungal communities from buoy surface, Lake Erie, Ohio, United States - Buoy 12 MA114 | ecosystem: Environmental > Aquatic > Freshwater > Lake > Lake biofilm | place: USA: Lake...
TGGTGATAGCGATATTGATCTCGAATGTGCGCACAACACCGGGTGCACCGCGATTTTATTTGGTGAGCATGCAACCACCCACCCGGACTACAGCAATAGCCATTATCTCGGCTTTGCCTACGACGCCCACGCCCACGACCACTCGCAGACGCTGGCGCTATTTGAGCGCGGTAAGCAGTGAGGCTCTGTCTTCCTGTGCCAGCAGGCTGCGCAGCGTGCTGAGTCTGCTCAGGTAATCAGCAAGCGAAGGCAGTATCACCGCGTAGTGATGGGAAATCCGCTCAATGTCTTCTTCCGGAAGGTCGCTTGCGGGGGCGGTGAAGTCCTTGAATCCCTGACCAGCAAAACGTGCCAGCGCAAAGCCCAGCTTTTTCTCCGTTTCCATGACGGTGGTGACGAGGCACGACGCGATGATGCGCGGCAGCAGGATATCGCGTGCATGCGCGGCATCATCTTTGCTGGCTTCGGTTTCAAGCGCATCAATCAGCTCGCGCTGGATGTGCGACAATGCATCCATGAACCGATCAAGCGCCGCCAGAAGCGGCTCGCGGCTAAGCAGAAATATCTCTGTCCATAGCTCGGGCGGTGAGGACTGAAGCCGTGCAAAACGCACCAGCGCTTCACGCTCAGGGGCGGCGCTGATGATGCCGCGTGCGGCAAACGCCAGCAGCTGCGGCAGGTGCGAAACATGGGCATAAATCACGTCATGCAGCTGCGGCGGCACGCCCTCGACACGCGCGCCCAGCTGTTGCCAGAAACGTGTCATCAGCTCGAGCATGCGGCCTTGCAGCGGCTCGGCAGGCGTCAGCACCACGCGCCGACCAGAAAATAAATCCGCACGGCCAGCTCGGATGCCGCCCTGTTCACTGCCGGCAATGGGATGGGCGGGGATGAAGTCAACACTTGCAGGCAGATGCCTGCTGATGGCTTCAATCACCGGCTGTTTGACCGAGGCGGTATCCATCACGATGGCATTTTTTCTCATGCCCGGGCGCATGCGCTTTGCAACCTCGCCCATCGCGCCTGGGGGCACGGCGAGAATGACTAAATCCGACTGGCTGACCGCAACCGCCGGATCGTTGATTGCCATATCAACCAGCTGCTGCGCGCGCGCGTAAAGCAGGGTGTGATCATCCTCATCACAGCCGACGAGCGTGGCGCACATTTCCTGCTGGCGGATGGCGCGTGCCAGCGAGCTGCCGATTAAGCCAAGACCGATGATGGTGATGCGTTCAAACAGATACATTAGCTGGCCAGAAATTCTTTGAGTGTGGCAATGACGGCTTTGTTTTCTTCCTCAAGCCCGATGCTGATGCGCAGATATTCCGGCAGGCCATAGCCCGCCACTTCGCGCACGATAAGGCCGCGCTCCATCAGGAAACTATTGGCTCTTGCTGCGTCATGACTGCCGCCAGGAAAGCGCACCAGCACAAAATTGGCAACGCTGGGCACAAACGCCAGACCGATGGCGGCTAATTCTTGCTGAAACCATGCCAGCTGCTGGTTGTTGGTATCACGCGAGTGGCGGATGAACTCTTCATCGCTGATGGCCGCTGCCGCCGCGGCGATGGCCGCGCTCGACAGATTGAACGGCCCACGGATGCGGTTTATCACCTGCACGATCTCCTCGCTGGTATAGCCCCAGCCAACACGCAGCGCCGAAAGCGCGTGGATTTTTGAAAAGGTGTGTAGCACGCACACATTGCCATGCGCCACCAGCTCGTGGCCATCGCTGTAGTTAGCGGCGGTCAGGTATTCGCTGTAAGCGCCGTCGATCACCAGCAGCACATGGCGAGGGATGCCCGCATGCAGCCGGTGCAGCTCGCTGCGCGGCAGGTAGCTGCCGGTGGGATTATTCGGGTTGGCTAGAAAAACAATGCGTGTGCGCGGTGTGATGGCCGCAAGCATGGCATCCACATCCGTTTGCAGGTTTTTTTCCGGCGCCATGACCACGCTGGCACCAAAACCCTGCGCGTAAATCTGGTACATCAGAAAGCCGTGGCGGCTCATGAGGACTTCGTCGCCTATGCCCGCATAGGCGTGGATGAGCAGCCCGATCAGCTCGTCAGAACCCGCGCCGCACAGTAGCTTTTCCGCTGGCAGCTGCTGCGTTTGCGCAATCGCCTCGCGCAGTTTTGATGCGCTACCATCCGGGTAGCGGTGCAGGGTGCTTTCGCATGCAGCAAAGGCCTTTCTGGCCGCAGGGCTGGCACCGAGCGGGTTTTCATTGGAAGAAAGCTTGATGGTTTTAACCCCCGCGCGTGCGGAGGATTTTCCGCCCACATAGGGGGCGATGCTGAGAATGCCGGGTTTAGGAGGAATCTGGTGCATGGTGCTTTATGGCGTGATGGTCAGTGGAACTGCGTAATGACCGAGGATATACACGTGCTGCGCCGCTGGTTCCAGCGACTTTTTCAGCGCCTGAAGAATGGCATCATCGCCGGCAAGAAAACCGCGTATGTCCAGCACATGCTGGCGTGTATCCGCATCAACACTGGTGCTGCCAAGCCACTGCGCATCCAGCTTTGCAGCATCCAGCGCCGTATTGAGCCGGTTCTGGCTGATGGTCTGGCTTGTTTCCAGCATGATGAGTGTTCGATCATTGCCGGTGGGTTCGGTTTCCAGGGCTGCAACCGCAAAACCTGATGGGGTTTGTTTGCCATCATCAGAAAAAAAACTGTAAGGAATGTGGGCGAAAACGCGCAGCGGTTGCGGCCGCTGCTGCATCAGCAGTGGCCACCAGCTTTCTGCTTCATCCGGATGAATGCGCGGCACCACACACACCGCCGCCCGCCCATCCGAAACCTCACCAATGGCGCGCCGCGCTGAAGGATGACGGCTGACCGGCAGGAAGGGGCCAAAATACTCCCGCGCCAGCCAGTAAAGCGATTCATCCTGTTCGATGCAGGTTGTGGCAATCGGCAGCGGGGCTTCCATCGCCGTCGATGCGCCGATTAAGGTGCGCCACAAGGTGGCGGCTGCCGCCGGGCTGAAATCACTGTCATCAAACGCCGCCGCAATGCGCGCCACCATGTGCGCTTCGCGCGCCGGGCGTATCGGGCAGATGCCGGGCTTCACACGGTGCTTGTAACGCCCGACCTCGCGGACGATGCCCGCGCGCTGCTTCAGCAGCGCAATCAGCTGGTCATCGATGGCATCAATGCGGTCGCGGAATGCCTTGAGTTCGGGCGGTGTGGTGTCGTGCTGTGTCATGACTGAGCGATAGTTCAGCGGCGCGAAAATGGCAAGGCCTTGTCCAAAAGATTCGCTGCTTGTTGATTGACCAGCCTGACGGCTTCCCGTATCAAAGACAGCATGGTGCAGTCTTTTTTTGGTGCGGCCTATCGGCAGGTGGAGGTTGGGCAGGTGGTGCGCCTCGCTCAGGACACGCCGCTGCGCCTTGAAAGCGGTGTCGAGGTGCGCGATATTCCGTTCGCCTACCAGACATTCGGCCAGCTCAACGATGCGCGCAGCAACGCGATCCTCATCTGCCACGCCCTGACCGGCGACCAGTATGTGTGCGGTGTTCACCCCGTGACCGGCAAGCCCGGCTGGTGGGATCGTATGGTGGGGCCGGGTAAACCCATCGATACGAACCGCTATTTTGTGATCTGCAGCAATGTGCTGGGCGGCTGTATGGGATCATTTGGCCCGAAGGAAACCAACCCTGAAACCGGCCTGCCTTACGGCCTTGATTTTCCGTTTGTCACCATGGGGGATATGGTGCAGGCACAGGCGCTTCTGCTTGACTATTTAGGCATAAAGCGGCTGTTCGCGGTGGTGGGCGGATCGATGGGCGGCATGCAGGTGCTGGAATGGTCGGTGCGGTTTCCCGCGCGTGTACTTTCTGCGGCGGTCATCGCCACCGCTACCCGCCAATCTGCCCAGAATATCGCCCTGCACGAAATAGGCCGTCAGGCGATTATGGCGGATCCTCAGTGGTGTGAGGGGGGGTATATCCACCAGCGGCAATATCCAAGCAAAGGGCTGGCAGTGGCGCGCATGGCCGCGCACGTAACCTATCTTTCCGAGACCATGCTGCAGCAGAAATTTGGCCGTAATCTGCAAGACAGAGAGCATTACACCTATGGGTTTGATGCTGATTTTACTATCGAGAGCTATCTGCGGCATCAGGGCATGAGCTTTGTGGATCGGTTTGATGCCAATAGCTACCTCTACCTCACGCGCGCCGCCAGCTATTTTGACCTAAGCAGCGGCGGCCAGAAAAACCTTGCCGATGTATTTGCCGGCACGCCGGTGCGCTTTCTGGTGGTGTCGTTTACCAGCGACTGGCTTTATACTCCGGCAGAAAGCAAGCGGCTGGTGCGTGCGCTGAATGCGGCGGCGGCGGATGTCAGCTACGCCGAGATTGAAAGCGACAAAGGGCATGATTCATTTCTGCTTGAATTGCCGGTGTTTGATGAAACGCTGCGCGGCTTTCTTGATGGTTCTGCCCGCAGGCTGGGAGGGTTATGAGCGAACTACGGCTGGATCTGCAGGCAATTGCCGCACTGGTGACACCCGGCGCATCGGTGATTGATGTGGGCTGCGGCGAGGGCGAGCTTCTGGAGTGGCTGTGGCAGCAGAAAAAGGTGAGCGGTCGCGGCATTGAAATCAGCCAGCAGCGTGTGAACCGTGCGATTGCGCGCGGGCTTTCGGTGGTGCAGGGCGATGCGAATTGCGACCTGTCTTTCTACCCCACACAAGCCTATGATTACGCGATTCTGAGCCAGACGTTACAAACACTTCAAAACCCGCGCGATGTGTTGGAACAGCTGCTGCGTATCGGTCGCCGTGTGATTGTTTCGGTGCCCAATTTTGGCCATTGGAAAAACCGGCTTTATCTTCTGTATCATGGCCGCATGCCGGTGACGCGTAGCCTGAGCTATGAATGGTATGATACGCCCAATATTCATTTCTGCACCATTCGTGATTTTGTGGTGCTCTGCGAAACGCTGGGGCTGGTGATTGAGCAGCGGCTGTGGGTATCGCATCAGGGTGTTCCTGCAGCGCATTATCGCAGAGAGTGGCTCGCCAATCTGTTTGGTGAGCAGGGTGTTTTCATGATTCGCAAATAATTTAGTGAAATCTTATCGAATCCTGCCTACCATGTTGGTATCTGAATATTATTTGCGCTGATCATGTCTGCCTCGTACTCGTCGATGTTTCGTAAACTGGCTGCTGTGGCTGCGGCATTCATGCTGCTTCTTGGCTTTACGCTGGTCGCGCAGGGATTTATCGACACCAAAGATTACCGCGAACAGATCATCCGCACGATCAAGGAACGCACCGGCAAGGATGTGGTAATCAAGGGGCGTGTAACAGCGCGCCTGCTGCCCGCGCCTGGGCTTTATGTGCCCGGGTTTGAGCTGCGCGGTGTGGATGATAAAGATCCAAGCCCGACGCTGACCGCAAGCGCGCTGACCATACGCGCTGACCTTTTGTCCCTTTTTTCAGATAAGCTATCGGTGTCATCCCTGATATTTGAAGGAGCGCTTCTAGAAGTGCGCCGCGCTGACGATGGCAAGGTGCATTGGGACTGGCTGGAAAATGACCTGCTGCAGCCGATGATGGCCGCTGGCAATCAACAGCATCCGATGACTGTGGCATTTATTGATTCAAGGATGTTTTATTATAATGATCAGGAGAATACCGCACTGCCTGTGAAACAGGTGAATCTCACGGCTGATATTGGCTCTGAATTCCATCTCAGCGGCAGCATGCAGGTTGGTAATCATATGCTAACGGTGGTCTCGCATCTTGGCGCAGCAGCCGGGCAGGCGCCGCGTCCCTTTAATCTGCGTCTTGGCAGCGAGCGTGATGAGCTTTCAATTAAAGGCGAGCTGACCTATGAAGAGCAGCAATTTAAAGTCACGGGCGGTTTTTCCAGTCAGGTTGCTGATTTGCGCAGGTGGATTGCTCCGACTTCTCCAGCTGATGTGACGGGTGGTTCGGTTGTTTCGCTACCGGTGAAACTGGAGGGCGGATGGCAGCAGCAGGGCTGGTCAGTAAAACTTGACAAGCTGGTACTCGAAGGGCTTGGCTCCAAAGCAACCGGTGACGCCGATTTCGTCTGGAAAAAATATCCGGATTTATCCATCCGGCTGGGGTTTTCTGAGTTTCAGCTGCAGGACTGGCAGGCGCTTGCGCAGCTGCTTGCAAAACAGCGCCAACCTGATGCTGCCGCGTTGATGAAGGATGATTTCAGCGAACAACAACTCACCCTGCCAGATGAAATCAGAGTTCTGGTGAAGGCCACGGCTGAAAAGATAACAGTGGGTCAGCAAATCTGGCAAAACGCCAACGTTTCGGCGGTGCTTCAGGACGCTGCTATTACAATTAACCAGCTGGTGGTGCAGTTGCCGGGGGACGCATCGCTGGCATTGTTTGGTATCGTATCGCAAGGGGCAGCCAAAAACCTTCGTTTTGAGGGCTCTGTTGAATCACAGGGCTCCAGCCTGCGGGATGTTTTGACCTTGCTGGATCCTAATGCCTCCGGGCTTCCAGATGCCGGGCTTGGTGCGTTTTCATTGCGTTCGAATCTGTTTATTTCGCATGAACAGGTGCGCCTTTCAGAAGCGGATGTAAAACTTAATGAGCTTAATCTCAGCGGCGGTCTGGTTGCTTATTTCGATGGCAAGCCACGCGTTGAGGCGGATGTAAAGCTGCGTGATATCAATTTCGACTATTTTCGCGATGTCTGGCGCGAAAAACGCAAAAATGAAAAAGATGGCAATTATTTCTTACGCTTTGACAAAGCAGCTGACTTTGGCTGGCTGAAAAAACTCAAAACGAATATCGATTTCAAAGTGATTGTCGATGGCTTTACGTTTATGGATAAGGCCGGTCAATCCGCCGCGTTTCGCCTGTTTGCTCAGGAAGGTGAGTTTGGCATTTATAACCTGCGCTTTTACTATCCCAATCACACCATCGAAGCTTCTTTTAACCTGAATGTCAAAAACGAGGTGCCTTTTATCAACCTGATGTTTAATGACACCAGCGATGTTGATACCCGCTATTTTATGGCGATGCCGGAGGCGCCAGTTCAAACAACAGATGCAGCAGCCGACGAAGACAAACAAATCACTGCCGCTAATGATGCGGCCTCCACAGAAACGGGGGCGCGGCCGCGCAAAGACTGGTCAGAAGAGCTGTTTGATACCGGCTGGATGGAAGGGTATCACGCCAACTTTGATATCAGTGTCGGGCGGCTGATTCACCGCGATACGGTGTTTCAGCGTTTTCGCATGAAATCAGCGCTTTATGAGCGCGTGCTCACCATTCAGGCGCTCAGCTTTGGCTATTGGAAGGGGCGCTGCGATATCACCGGATCGGTTTACGGCGGTAAGGTGCCGGGGATGTCGCTTGGATTTACCATCACAAACGCTGACATCAGCGACATTATCACCAGCGTCAGCAGCCGAAAAAATATTACCGGGCGTCTTGGGGTCAGTGGATCGGTGACAACCTCCGGCGTGAATCCGCTGTCGTGGATCCAGCAGGCGGATGCGAAGCTGACGCTCAACGGGGTTGGCGTGAATGTGGCTGGATTCAACCTGAAGGGTATTGTCGATACAGTGTTTGTATCGCGCACGACTGCGGATGTTGTGAATAATGTCAATCTGGTGCTTCCGACCGGTAGCACGGAATTTCTTTTTGAGGGCTATCTTAACATCAAAAACGGCATCGTGCGCACGCCGGGCATCACGCTTAAATCAGCGGGTGTAACGGGAAATCTGACAGGCGAGCTGCGGCTGATTCCTTGGACAATGAACCTCTCGACATTGTTTCAATTTCCTGCCATGTCTTCTGAGACCGTGCCAACGCTGAGTGTCCAGCTGACCGGCTCCGTTGATGATGCAGACGTGGCTGTGGATACCGATTCGCTGGAAGCGTATGTGTCGAAACGCATTATTGGGAACTAGACCATGACGATTGCGATTATCATGCGATCCGCCGAAGCTAAAATCGTGGACATGCTCAGCACCATCCGTGATCCTCAGGGCTGGCAGGCTGTTCATTTCAAACTCGCTGATCTGATGGAGCAGTATCAAAGCGAATATCAGGTCAAAATTGCTATTAATCTGATTAATGACCTGCTCAAAACTTATGAGGGAGGCATTTTTCTGCTGCAGGATCAGGGCATTATTGTGCTGGTGCAGCAGCTTGAAAAAACCATTCTGAACAAGCTGGTGTTCCAGCTGCGCTACCTTTACATGGATGACCCGCTGGCCTACACCGATGATGGCCACGAAAACCCGGACTTCTGTACCATTTACGATCTTTCCCGCGACTGGAACAGCTTTGCAGACATGTGCAATAAGCGCATGGCCGCCGCGGCCAGAAAAGCAACCCACAGCGAGCGTGTCGCTGAAACGGCTACACCCCGTACCCCCATGCTGGAATCGCCAGCAGGCGAGCGCAGGCCACAACCCTCACCACTCATAACGCCGGCGGCACCTGCCTCCAGCCTGTTTGAGGCGGTGGAGGCGGAGATCCGATCGGCCGATCTCAGCGCGGTGATGCGCCGGCAGCCGGTCTGTGTTGTGGGGCAGAATTTTTCCACGCGCCGATTATTTGACGAATGCTATCTGCATATTCCCCACCTGCGGCAGGTGCTCGTTGCTGAATCACACATGCTGACGAACCGCTGGTTATTCAAGTATCTCAGCTGTGTTATGGATGAGCGTGTGCTTGAGCTGATTCGCGGCGATCTTGCCTCGCTGCGCGTAAGCCCAATCAGCCTTAATCTGAATGTTGAAACGCTGCTTTCAGAGCATTTTGAAGCATTTGATGCAGCGCTTGCGCCTGAGCTGAAATCATCGGTGGTGCTGGAGCTGCCCGTGGTGGATGTCTTTGCGGATATGACGGCGTTTACGCTCGCGCGCGCACAGGTTCAGAAAATGGGCTATCGTGTTTGCTTAGACGGCCTCACCATCAGTAGTTTTATCAATATCGACCGCAAACGGCTATCGCTCGACCTGCTGAAAGTGCAGTGGAACGCCGATGTTGAAGCTGACCTTGCCAGCCGCCAGAATGTTGAGCTGGCGCGCGCTGTTGCGGAGTGTGGTCATAACCGTGTTATCCTCTGCCGCTGTGATAATAAGCTGGCGGTGGATTATGGTCATGGTCTGGGCATTACCCTGTTTCAAGGGCGTTTTATCGATTCTCTGGCAACTCCGACACTCGCTGTGGCTAACTGATGTTCAATCTGGTGTTTGAGGGTGTTCTTGGAGTGAAAGCAGGCTATGTGCTCAGCGGTGTAATCTGGGCGGTTGCTGTTGGTTTTGCGATTGGAAATTATGCCTGCAGTCTGGTGCATCGTCTGCCGCGCGGCCGCCTCATTCTGGATAAGCCACCTTACTGCGGCCATTGCGGCACGCTGCTGGCGACCAAAGATCTTTTTCCGGTATTTTCGGCGCTGCTGCTTCGGCATCGTTGCCGTTATTGCGGCACGCCGTTTCCGGTTTCTCACACCTGGACAGAGCTTCTGGTGGCGCTGCTGCTGGTGCTTTGCTATTTCAGGTTTAATTACGGCGAGCAGTTTCTGCTGGCCAGCACGCTAGGTGTTTTTCTGATTGTCCTTGCCGCAATCCACGCGAACGAAAACGTGGTGATGAATAAAATGCTGGTGCTGGTTGCGGTGTCTGGTGCGATGCTTCGCATCTTGCTGGATCAAAGCATTTATCCGGCGGTTGAGGGCGCATTTTATGCGCTGGTGCTTGCGGTTATCATCTGGCGCAAAAAGCTGACCAAAGTCGGGCATATTTACACCTTGCCGCCCGAGGCGCTGGCGCTGGTTGTGGGGGGGCTGTGTGTTGGTTCGGCGCTACTACCAGAATTCCTGGTGCTTTACGCTGCCATCTGGTGCTTTGGCGCGGCGCTTTCTAAAACGCGGCTGACCAGCGTGCGCTACAGCGTGGCGCTTGGACTTGCGGTGATGCTGTGTGTTCTATACGGCCCGGCGCTGGCGCTGCTTGCTTTGTAGCAGCATTTATTCAACCGTGACGGACTTGGCCAGATTGCGCGGCTGATCAACATCCGTGCCTTTGAGCACGGCGGTGTGATAGGCCAGTATCTGCATGGGCAGGGCATATAGCAGCGGGGTGACGAATGCATCACAATCAGGCATGATGATGGTGGCGCTTGCCATATCGGCGGTGAGATTGGCGCCCTGCTGGTCGGTGATGAGGATGATGCGCCCGCCGCGCGCCGAAGCTTCCTGAAGGTTTGAGGCCGTTTTTTCAAACCAGCTATCGCTGGGCGCGAGTACAATAATCGGCACCTGTTCATCAATCAGCGCAATGGGGCCATGCTTGAGCTCGCCTGCGGCATAGGCCTCGGCGTGAATATAAGAAATTTCTTTCATCTTCAGCGCGCCTTCCATGGCAATGGCATAGCTCGTGCCACGGCCGATATAGAGCATATCGCGCGCATGCATGAGATTGCTTGCAAGAGCCTGAAGCGCATGGTCGTGATGGAGGGCTTCGTTCATCAGCGCTGGCACTTCCAGCAGGCTTGAACACCAGCTTCTCAGCTGGCTCTCACTTGCGGATTGCTTGGCACGAGCAAGCGCCAGCGACAAGCAGGCGAGGGTGGCCAGCTGCGTGGTGAAGGCTTTGGTGGAGGCAACCCCAATCTCTGGCCCGGCGTAGGTGTGCAGCACAGCGCTTGCCTCGCGGGCGATGGTGCTTTCCGGCACGTTCACAATCGCCAGCACTGGCTGCGTTGGCTTCACCATGCGCAGCACTGCGAGCGTATCCGCCGTTTCTCCGGACTGCGAAATCACCACACACAGGCCGCTAGGGTCAATAATCGGCTGGCGGTAGCGATATTCGGAGGCAATATCGACATCCACCGGCACGCGTGCAACCGATTCGATCCAATATTTGGCAACGCTGGCCGCATAGTATGAGGTGCCACACGCCACCAGCTGAACACGGCTGACCGATGCCAGATCAAACGGCAGCTGCGGCATGCTGACGCTGAGGGCATCGGTGTTGCAATAAAGTTTAAGTGTTTCGCCAACCACGCCGGGCTGTTCGTAAATTTCTTTTTGCATGAAGTGGCGATAATTGCCCTTGGCCGTGGCGCCGCCGCTGTAACTGGATTGCAGAACCGGCCTGCTGATCGCCTGATACTGACGGTCGTATAGGGTAACCTGCTGCGGCGTGATGACCGCCCAGTCTCCATCTTCCAGATAAGTGATGCGGCTGGTGAGGTGGGATAGCGCAATGGCATCAGACCCAAGATAATTCTCGCCATCGCCCAGACCGATCGCCAGTGGGGGGCCACTGCGCGCAGCAATGAGAAGATCAGGATAATCAGCAAACAGTAGCGCCAGCGCATAAGCGCCGCGCAGCTGGCCAAGCGCTTCATTGACGGCATCAGCCGGTGAAAGCCCCTGTTTTAATAAATCCGTCACGAGCACCGGCACCACTTCGGTGTCGGTCTGGCTGTGGAATTGGTAGCCCTTGGCAATCAGCCTGTCTTTGATTTCTTTGAAGTTTTCGATAATGCCGTTGTGAACCACGGCGACTTTATCGGTGGCGTGGGGGTGTGCGTTGGCCTCGCTTGGAACACCGTGGGTTGCCCAGCGCGTATGGCCGATGCCGGTGGTGCCCGGCATTGGCGCACGCTCTAGCTCCTGCGCGAGGTTTTGCAGTTTGCCTTGTGCGCGGCGGCGCGCTAGCAGGCCGTGATCCAGTGTGGCGATACCGGCAGAATCATAGCCGCGATATTCCAGCTGACGCAGCCCTTCAAGGATACGAACTGCCGCAGGCTTGTTTCCTGCAATACCAATGATTCCGCACATATCAATTTTTCTGATGGCTTAGGTTGATAGGAAGGCAGCATGCCAACCTGCCACGAAATTAGACATTTTCAGTGGCTTGAATCAATAGGAACTTTTGAGACTTATGCGGCGGCTGTCTGCTTGCTTGCGGTATCGTCTGTTTGGGATAGGCAATGTGGGGCAAAGACCCTTTTCAAAAGGGCTAGAAATTCATTTGAAAGGCAATCGAACAATTAGGCGTCACAGGGCGCCCCGGATAGCTGAACGATGGTGTGACATTGGCGACATTGTACAGGCTGGGGTCGTCATCCGTTGCACAGTAAGGTGAATTGGCGCCGGCAGGGCCATAGCTGTGGTAAAGGCCATCTTCCCTCGCCAGCGATTCGTTTTCACGGTTTGGCATGCTCCAACCTTCATACACACTCACCAGCAGCACCTTGCCGCTATCAGGAAAACCATCGTCAAACTTGCTGTCTATCATGTAATTGATCGCAGGAAGAAATAAATTGGTTGCAAACGCACTGCCAGCAATGGTGGTGCCTGTACTGGTGCGTATGTAGTTCGTGGATCCCGTGTTATTTCCAAGCGCGCTGACAAGCAACCCTACCTGACCACTGATTTCACTGACCGGGTAAGCGTAGCCTGGCGCCGCATTATTTGCTGCAATGGCCGCAGTGGCTCCAGGATATCGTCCCTCGAGGAGCCCAGCTTCTGATAGCTGCAGCCAGAAATCAAATGATTCGCGTATACGATATTCGCTGGTGTCAAAGGCAGGGTTTGTTCTGCCGCCGATGGTGCCATTGCCGCACAGGCTTCCCAGTGCACTACAGCTGCTGGTAAATCCGAATTCTGTTGAGGCATTACAGTCGCCCGGTAAGCAATTATATTTATTTTTGAAGGCAAGGGCTGCGTTTTCATAGCTCTGCACTTGCGAGACGGTTGAGCGAATCTGTGCTGCTTTGATCAGATCCTGCCCCATCAGCACGCCGCCAATGACCAGCCCGATGATCGTTATCACGATGGCGAGCTCAAGCAGCGTGAATGCTGATATATTACTGTATTTTATGTTGTTTTCTGAATTCATGCCCGCAAAGTAAACTGTTATTAAATTTTA
>Ga0315900_10008810_pt1 | contig 12903 bp, 8 predicted proteins | sample LakEriMetagenome_FD_203521 | JGI IMG/M metagenome (GOLD analysis project Ga0315900, IMG submission 203521) | Freshwater fungal communities from buoy surface, Lake Erie, Ohio, United States - Buoy 12 MA114 | ecosystem: Environmental > Aquatic > Freshwater > Lake > Lake biofilm | place: USA: Lake...
ACCGCGTGGACCTGCTGGACGACGCGGCCGAGCACGCCGCCACGCAGCGGAAAACGCACGGTGAGATCGCGCACCTCTGCAACGGGTTCGTCCGCCTTCTGCGGTCGCTGAGGCGTCACCCCCAGCCGCGGCACGGCGGCGAGGAGGTCGCGCGTATAGTCGGCCGTGGGCCGGGCAAAAAGATCGGCGACCGGTGCCGCCTCCACCACCCGCCCTTCGCGCAGGACGATCACGCGGTCGGCCATCTCGGCCACCACGCCCATGTCATGGGTGATCAGGATGATCGCCGTCCCCGTCTCGCGCTGCAGGTCGCGCAGAAGGTCCAGCACCTCGCGCTGCACCGTCACGTCGAGCGCGGTCGTCGGCTCGTCCGCGATCAGCACCTCGGGCCTGAGCGCCAGCGCCATCGCGATCATCACCCGCTGGCGCATGCCGCCCGACAGTTCGTGCGGATACTGCCCCATCCGCCGCTCGGGCTGCGACAGCCTGACCGCCCGCAGCGCCTCCACCCCCCGCCGCCGCGCCTCTGCCCGGCTCACCGGCTCATGTGCGCGGATCGCCTCGGTCAGTTGCGCGCCCACCGTCATCACCGGGTTGAGCGAGGTCATCGGCTCCTGAAAGATCATCGCGATCCGGTCGCCCCGCACCGCGCGCATCTCAGGCTCGGCCAGCCGCGTCAGATCGGTGCCGCCCAGGATAACCCGCCCCCCCGTCAGCCGCACCGCCGGCGGCGGCAGAAGCCCCATGATGGCGAGCGACGTGATCGACTTGCCGGAGCCGCTTTCGCCCGCAATGGCCAGCGTCTCGCCCCGGCGCAAATCGAAGCTCAGCGCCTCGACCAGCGGCCGCATGCCGGCCTCGGTCCTGACCGACACGGTCAGCCCTTCGACCGACAGGACGATGTCCGGGACGGCACCCGCCCCGGACGCAGGCCCGGCACCGTCACTCACGCAAAGACGCTCCGCGGGAAATAGAAGCTCACCACCCAGTTCGGCATGTCGACGATCTCGGAAATCCGCAGGTCGCCGCAGGTGGAACAGAGCATGTAGGCCTCGACCGCGGTCATCTTGTGGGTGGCGGTCAGAAGGTCGATCATGCCCGCCACCGCATCCCGCGCCGCCGCCATCAGGTCGGGCCCGATCCCGGTCGTCGCCTCGTAGCCCGCCCCGTCCAGATGCCGCGTCACCGGCCCCGGCGTGGTAAAGCGCGGCGTGCGCAGGTTCGCCCCCTTCACAAGGTCAAGCGTCAGGACCACGTCCATCGGGCTCTCGATCGCGGTGCCGCAGACCTCGCCATCGCCCTGCGCGGCATGGGTATCGCCCACGCTGAAGAGCGCCCCCGCCACCTCGACCGGGAGATAGAGCACCGTCCCCGCCGCCAGGTCGCGGATGTCGAGGTTGCCGCCCACCCGCCGCGGCGGGACGACCGAATGCAGCCCCGGCGCGGCCGGCGCATTGCCGATCGTGCCGGCAAAGGGCTTGAGCGGGATGCGCGCCTGCGCCCCCCAGAGCGCGGGTTCCATCGTCGCCGGATCATAGCGCCAGACGATCAGCGCGGGATCGGTGAACTGGTCGGCCAGCAGGCCGAAGCCGGGGATGTTCGCCGTCCAGCCGAACCCCGCCGCGCCATGCAGCTGCGGGGCAAAGCTCTCGATCGTGACCTTGACGGCATCGCCGGGCTCGGCGCCTTCCACAAAGATCGGGCCCGACACGGGGTTGATCCGACCGAAGTCGAGGTTGACCACATCGGCAAGCGTGGACGACGGGCCAAGCTGGCCCGCCGAACTGTCGTGACAGTGAAAGAGGATGGTCGATCCGGGTGCGACCCTTTCGGCCGGGACATTGGAATTGTCCCAGCCGAAGTGGTGCTGCGCCCCGTGAATCGTATAATCACAGGCCTTGCACATCACGCTTACTCGGTCACGTAGACATAGTCGTAGTTGACCGGGATCGAGACCGGATCGACGTAGAGCGCATCATCCCCGCCCATCCGCGGCGACCGCATCGTGTAGCGCAATTCGTTGAAGACCGGCGCCCAGGGCGCATCCTGCATGATCGCCATGTAGAGGTCGGAATACATCTTGAGCCGCTCCGCCTCGCGCGCAGGATCGGTGATCGCATCCGCCGCGGCCGCCATGGCGTCCAGGTCCTCGCGGCAATACTTCGACCAGTTCCAGCCGCCCTCGCCCGCGCCAGCGCAGCCCAGGATCGGGCCATAGAAGTTCGCAGGGTCGGGAAAGTCCGCGATCCAGGCCATGCCGCCCGACCAGATCATCGGCGCCGTGCCCGCGCCGCCCGCCTCGATCACGTTCGCCTGCGCCAGATTCTGGATATTGGCCTTGATCCCGATCTCGGCCAGATCGGCCTGGATCGCCTGCGCGATGCGCGGGTTGGGGTCGGTGTTCATGACGAAAAGCTCCGTCTCCACCCCGTCGGCAAGGCCCGCCTCGGCCATCAGCGCCCGCGCCGCCTCGACGTCATACGAATAACCCGCGTAATCGGCCGTATAGCCCGGCATCGAATCCGGCAGCGGCTGGGTCGCGGGGTCGGCGCGGCCGTTGATGATCTGGATGATCCGGTCCTTGTTGATCGCCATGTTCACCGCCTGCCGGACGGCGACATTGTCGAAGGGCGGGATGGTGACGTTCATCGTCAGATAGCCCGTGTGCAGCTGCCCGCCCACGACCACCTCGGCGGCCTGCGCCGGATCGGCCATCACCTCCTGGAACTTGGCCGGCGGAATGCCGTCGCCCGGCACGTCGATCTCACCGTTCTGCAGCCGCAGAAGTGCGACGACCGGCTCCTGCCCCACCTCGAAGACCACCTGGTCAAGGTAGGGCACGCCCTCGCGCCAGTAATCGGCGTTCTTGGCAAAGACGAGCCTTTGGCCCAGCGTCCATTCCGCAAGGCTGAAGGCCCCCGTCCCGACCGGCTGCTTGCCGAAATCGTCCCCCGCCGCCTCGACCGCCTCGCGCGGCACGACCGAGGCGAAGTTCAGCGCCATCACATGCAGGAAGGTCGCATCGGGACGCGACAGCGTGATCTGCACCGTGAGCGGGTCGACCACCGTCACACCCGACAGCCCATTGCCGTCGCCCACCGCGTCAAAGCCCGCGATCGAGGCAAAGAAGCCCGCGCCGGGCGACAGCGTCGCCGGGTTCGTCACCCGGTCGAGCGAGTATTTCACATCCTCGGCCGTCATCTCGCGGCCGTTGTGGAACTTCACCCCGGGGCGCAGCTTGAACGTATAGGTGAGCCCGTCCTCGGACAGCGCATAGCTTTCGGCGAGACCCATGCGCAGCGTCGTCGTGCCCGGGACGTAATCCATGAGCCCGTCGAAAAGCGACTTGATCATCGACCAGTTCTGCCAGTCATAGCCGATGGCAGGGTCGAGCGTGGCCACGTCATCCTTGTAGGTGACGGTGATCGACCCACCTGCGACCGCATTGGGGTCGGGCGTATAGTCCTGCGCCAGGGCAGGCAGCGCGAGCGTCAGCGCCAGCGCGGTAGAGGTCAGGATATGTCTCATGTCTCTCTCTCCTGTCGGGGTGGTTGGAATTACCGCAGCGTGATGCGCGGGTCGATGAAAGGGGCGACAAGGTCGGCCAGCAGGTTGCCCAGCACGATGGCCGTGGCGGATATCAGCGTCACGCCCATGATGATCGGAATGTCGACGCGCTGGATCGCCTGCCAGGCCAGTTGCCCGATCCCGGGCCAGCCAAAGACGCTTTCGACGATGACAAGCCCGCCCATGAAGATGCCGATGTCGATCCCGATCATGGCGATGATCGGCAGGATCGAATTGGGCAGCGCATGGCGCAGCACGACCCGGCGCCGCGTCAGGCCCTTGGCGCGCGCGGTGCGCACAAAATCCTGCGCCAGCACGTCGATCATCGACGACCGCATCATCCGTGCATACCAGCCCGCGCCCAGAATGCCGAGCGTCAGCGCCGGCAGCACCAGATGCGCCGCTGTCCCGTAACCGCCGATCGGAAACCAGCCAAGCTGCACCGCAAAGACGTAAAGCATGAGCAGCGACACCACGAATTGCGGGGCCGAGACGGCGACGAAGGAGGCCAACATGAGCCCGTTATCCGCCGCCCCGCCCCGCCGCAGCGCCGCCAGCACGCCCAACGTCAGCCCGATCACCAGTTCCGCCGCGATCCCCGCCGCCATCAGCAACAGCGTCGGCGGCAGCCGCGCGGCGATGAGTTCAGAGACCTCGGTCCGTTGCAGGTAACTCCGCCCCAGATCGCCCTGCACCAGCCCCGCCAGATAACGCCCGTATTGCACGAAAAACGGCTGGTCGAGCCCCAGTTCCTTACGGATGCTCTCCACCGTCTCGGCCGTCGCGGCGCGCCCGGCGATCTGGCGCACCGGATCGGCCGGCAGGACATAGAGCAGGAAGAAGGTGACAAAGCTGATCCCGATCAGGATCAGGACAGACTGCATCAGGCGGCGCAGCAGATAGACGCCCATCACCCCCGCCCCCGCTGCAACGGGTCAAGCACGTCGCGCAGCGCATCGCCCACCAGGTTGAAGGCCAGCGCCAGCAGCAGGATCGCGGCGCCCGGAAAGAAGACAAGCCAGGGCGCCGCCTGGAAATAGGTCTGGTTTTCAAAGATGATGTTGCCCCAGGACGGTGTCGGCGGCTGCACCCCGATGCCCAGGAACGACAGCGTCGCCTCCAGCAGCACCGTCGTCGAAATCCCCAGCGTCCCCCAGACGATGATCATCGGCACCAGATGCGGCAGGATATGCCGCCACAGGATCCGCCCCGTCCCTGCGCCCAGCGCCCGCTCGGCGGCGACAAAGTCGCGCGCAGCCAGCGACGAGGTCTCGGCATAGACCACCCGCGCCGTCTGCACCCAGTTCACCAGCGCGATCACCATCGCCACGATCCAGATCGACGGCTCGAATATCGCGGCGAGGCAGATGGCGAGCAAGAGCGCCGGAAAGGCCATCATCAGGTCGGTAAAGCGCATGAGCGCGGCCCCGATCCAGCCCTGAAAGAACCCCGCCGTGATCCCCACCAGCGTCCCGATCCCGAGCGCAAGCCCATTGGCCAGAAGCCCGATCACCAGCGATGTCCGCGCACCGTAAAGGATGCGCGACAGCAGGTCTCGCCCCAGAAGATCGGTGCCGAGCCAGAAAGTCGCATTCGGCGGCAAGGGCGCGCCCTCGATCGTGAGCCCGTCGAAATGCTGCTCGGCCGGGTCGAAGGGCGCGATCCATGGCGCCAGCAGCGCGCCCCCCACGACAAGCGCGATCACGGCCAGCCCAAAGACCGCCGTCCGCCGCGCCAGAAGCCGGCGCAGCGCACCCTGCGGCGCCGCGGGCAGTGCCGGCGCAGTCATCGCCCCGCCCTGCCCATGGCACAGGCCCGGCTGTCGCGCCCCGCGCGCACAAGCCACATCCCGGTCCCGATCCGGAGCCGCATGAGTCCCCCAGACAAAAAGCCCCGCCGCGGCGGTGCTCCGCAGGCCGCAGACAGGGCGCGCTGTCTGCCCGGCCCAGCGCCGGACAGATTGAAACCGTGGCCCCGTTCCGCCCATCCGTCAAGAACAAGGGGCCGGCCCGGCCCCGCATCTGCCCGGAAAAGAGGCGCCCGCACCCCCCTTCGCCCACCGGGTGATGCTCCTCGCGCCGCTCTCTGTCCCGCCCCTGCCCGCCGGGCCCGGCTCAGCGGGCAACCACCAGCCGCAGCACGGCCCGCGCCGGCACGCGCCCCTCGATCCGCCCGCCGGCGATCCGCACCCTGCCGCCCGCGATCTCCTCGCCCGTCGCAGCCACGACCCGGACCGCCCGCACCGCACCGCCCGGCAGGCGCAGCGCAAAGGCCACCTCCCCCGCCGCGCGGTTGACGAGGCTCGCCATCACCTCGCCCCCGGCCAGCGGCCGCAGCCGAAGGTCGAGCCCCTCTCCCTCCAGCTCCACCAGCGGCACAGCCCCCCGCTCGGCTGCCTCGGGCGCACGCACGATCACCGGCGGCGTCGTCGCAGCCTGGGCGAATGCCGTGGCCGCCGCCCGGTCGGGCCCCGCCATCGGCAGAAGGTGAAAGCGGAAGGGAACGACGCCGGATTGGCCGGCGGCAAAATTCACATCCCAATGGTTGTTCATCACCCAGAACCCCAGCGCCGCATCCCCGATGACCCGCCCCCCTGCGGCCTCGGTCTGCGGGCCGAAGGGATGGACAAGAGGCGCATCGGGCGAGGCGACGACAAGTGCCCCGGCATCGCACCAGAGCGTCGCCTGCCGCTGCACCCCGGCCCAGGTGCGGCAGGCCTCAGGCAGAACCTCGCCGGCATCCACCGTCAGATCGCCGATGTCGAGGTCAACCCCCGCCCCCGCACCGCCCAACGCAAAGACGACAAACATCGACTCGGGCGTTGTCACCCGCGTCTTCACCACGCTCGCGCAAAGGTCGATCCCCGGCCCCGCCACCGGCAGGCGCCAGGTCAGCACCGCGCGGTCGCCATGCGGCCAGGACAGGTGCGCGTCGATCTCGGGGCCAAGCAGGGTCATCCGCGGCGCGCCGAGCGCAACCTGCGCGGCCGGTGCGCGGCGGAACCCCGTGGTGACCGGCGGCCAGATGATGTTCTCGGGCCGCGACCAGTCGTTGATCCCGTCGCCCGCGCCAAAGATCGCGGCCCGCCCCCGCCCGCCGTCCAGCGGCACCTCGTACAGCATCGCGCCCAGCCCCTGCGGCCCGAGCGCGACCTCGCGGCCCTGCGACAGGTCGGTCAGCCGCGCCACGGCCCCGGTCATGGGGTCGATCTCGATCCGCCAGCGGTCGTTGGCGATCCAGCCTGCGCCGCCCCGGCCGGTCGCGCCTTCGGCGACGGCCACGGGGCGCACTACCGCCTCGCCAAAGGGCGGCAACGTGACATCGATCACATGCGTGGCCGAGGGCAGCCGCCGCAGGCGCTGCACATTCATCCCCGGCATGAATTCCTCGGTCAGCCAGGCATGGAGCAGCGACGCGGGCGACGCCCCGCCATAATCGCGCGGCACCGGCCAGCGGATGCGCCGGGCCACAGGCGAGGGGTTGAAGACATAATACCCCTGCGCCTCGATCGGGACGGGCGGCGCCTCGCCCATCCGGATATGCCGGTCATTCTCGACCGCGCCACCCGTCACGGCGCGCGCCCGCGCCCGTGCCGCCCGCGTGGCCGCCTCCAGCGCCGCGGCAAAACCGTCATGGGCGCGATGCGTCTTCCATGATTCCTGAAACCGCGCAAACGGCGCATCCGGCATGGTGACCGACGAATAGGCCCCCCAGGTATGTTCGTCGTACAGCGAAAGGCTCTGCACCGCCTCGTCCTGCGCCTCGTCCGCCGGCAACCCGGCCGCGGCCGTCAGCATGTCGGTCACCGGCACGATCCGCTCTCCCGCCCGCGCGATCGCCGTCTCGAACGCGGTCGAGCCAACGCCATCGGCCCAGTAATCAGGCCAGTCACCCGACACCGCAGGCCGCGGCCCCGCGGCCTCCAGCAGCGCGTCCATCGCCTGGTCGAGCGTGCGGATGACCAGCCGCGGGCTGCGCCCCTCGCCGTTCCAGCGCAGGACGAAATCGCTCAGACTGTCGGTCGGATAGCCGTTGTCGGGCGAGGCGCGGTTGGTCACCTGCGCGATCATGACGCGATGCGGCCAGTCCGCCGTTCCGCCCGGCCGTGCCATCACCCGGGCAAGTTGCTCCTGCGCCGTGTCGGTGCTCGTCTCCGACAGATGCAGCGCCACGGCGCCATAGGTGTAATGCCAGCCATGCAGCGTCGGCAGCCGCCGCCCCGTCGGTGTCAGCCAGTCAAAGAGCCGCGGCGCCACCCGGTCGGGAATGCCGCGATGCGGGTTCGAGGCGACGACCAGCCGCCCGATCCCGGCATCGATCAGCACGTCCGTCCAGAACCAGCCCAGCCCGTTCACGTCGCATTGCCAGGCGGTCCTGACCGTCAGCCCGAAATCGGACCTGAGCGTCCGGACCTGGTCGAGCGAACGTTCCGCCAGCGCAGGCGACACCAGTGGGGTCCAGTGCACCGGCATGCCCGCAACCCCCATCAGGCCCTGCGCATGCAGCCGCAGAAAGCGGTCGATCTGCGCAGATGGCGCATGGCGGAACCAGTCGAGCGTGATCTCCGTCACCTCGCAGGTCCAGCGAAAGCGCGCCTCCTCGGGCAGATGCGCATGATCCTCGCAGACCTCGATCGCGCGGTCGATGATGCTGCGGTGCAGCCGGTAAAGCGTGGCCGGATAATCGGTATAGCCGAAATCCGTGTGGGTGTGGTTCACCAGATAAAGCGTGTCGAGCTGCATCCCTGTCCCCGCCTATTGCCTCGCTCCGGCTTGCCCGTTTCTACCATACCAGTCAAGTCACTGTCCTGATGTCCGACACCAATGCTTTGGCGGCGCGACGGCTCAAGTCAGACGTTTCGCGGCTGACATCTCTGACTTGACGGATAAACTGGTATGGTAGATCATCGCGTCGCGTCTAAGGGGGGACTTCCGGTGAATCGCCGTGTGACCGACTCTGCCGCCGGGGGCGCGCGTCCTGCGCGCGGACGGTGCCTGCCATGACCGCTGCTGCACATCCGCGCGTCTCGACCCGCATCGTCGATCTGAAGGCGGTCACCGTCACCATGCCGCTTGAAGCGCCGCTCCGGCATTCGAACGGCGCCCACTGGGGCCGCTTCGTGCGCACCGTGGTCGAGGTCGTGGGCGACAACGGCCTTTCGGGCTTCGGCGAAATGGGCGGCGGCGGCGCAGCCGCGACCGAGGCGTTCACCGGGCTCAAGCCTTATCTCATCGGGCACGATCCGCTCCAGCTCGAACAGCTGCGCTGGAAGATCATGAACCCGGTCGGCAGCCTCTACAACGCACGCGCCCAGATTCACGCAGCCATCGAAATGGCCTGCATGGACCTTGCCGGCAAGACGCTGGGCCTGCGCGCCTGCGACCTGATCGGCGGCGCGGTGCGCGAGGATATCCCCTTCGCCTCCTACATCTTCTACCGCTACCATGACCCCCGCACCGGAGCGGGCGGCGAAACCGAACCCGACGACATCGTGGCCCATGTCCGCGCGCTCAAGGCCGCCTGCGGCTTCACCACGCACAAGCTCAAGGGCGGCCACTTCCACCCCGACCACGATATCGAGGTGATGCGCGCCCTCGCCGCCGCCTTTCCCGGCGACCCGCTCCGGCTCGACCCCAATTCCGTCTGGTCGGTCGAAGAGGCGATCCGCGTCGGCCAGGCGATCGAACCCCTGCGCAACGACTATCTCGAGGATCCGACCTGGGGTCTCGAAGGCATGCGCCGTCTGCGCCAGTTCATCCGCATCCCGCTGGCCACCAACACCGTCGTGGTCAATTTCGAACAGCTCGCCCAGATGGTGCGCCACGACCTGCTCGATGTCGTCCTGCTTGACACCACCTTCTGGGGCGGGCTGCGCCAGGCGCACAAGGCGGGCACCGTGCTCGAAACCTTCCAGTACGGCGCCTCGGTCCATTCCTCGGGCGAACTCGGCATCCAGCTCGCCTCCATGCTGCACCTTGGCGCGGCGCTCCCGAACCTGCGCTTTGCCGCCGACGCGCATTACCACCACCTGACCGACGACATCATCGTCGGCGGCCCGATGCGCTATGAGAACGGCTGCATCCGCCTGCCTGCGGGCCCCGGCCTCGGCGTCGAGGTCGACCGCGACAAGCTCGCCCGCTATGCCGAGCTTTACCGCGAACTCGGCGGCTATGCCTATGACCGCGACCCCGGCCGGCCAGACTGGTACTCTGTCTTCCCCGAAAGCCGCTACGCCGACCCCCGCGTCAAGTCTCTCCCCCCCGGGACACCGCGCTGATGGCCGAGGTCCGGCTGACCAACCTCGTCAAGGCCTACGGGCGCCAGATCGCCATCAAGGGGATCAACCTCACCATCGAGGACAAGTCCTTCGTCGCCCTCGTCGGCCCCTCGGGCTGCGGCAAGTCCACCACGTTGCGCATGATCGCCGGCCTTGAAACCGTCTCCTGGGGCGACATCCGCATCGGCGGAGAGGTCGTCAACGACATCCCCTCGCGCAGCCGAGGCGTGGCGATGGTGTTCCAATCCTACGCCCTCTATCCGCACATGAGCGTGCGCGCCAACCTCTCCTTCGGGCTGAAGATCTCCGGCCTGCCCCGCGCCGAAATCGACCGCCGCGTGTCCGAGGCGGTGGAGGTTCTCGAACTCGCCCCCTATCTCGACCGCCGGCCCAGCCAGCTTTCGGGCGGCCAGCGCCAGCGCGTCGCCATGGGCCGCGCCATGGTGCGCGAACCGCGCGTCTTCCTCTTCGACGAACCGCTCTCGAACCTCGACGCCAAGCTGCGCCACCAGATGCGGGCCGAGATCAAGAAACTCCACCGCCGCCTGCGCAACACCGTGATCTACGTCACCCATGACCAGGTCGAGGCGATGACGCTGGCCGACAAGATCGTCATCATGCGCGACGGCCGGATCGAACAGGCCGGCCCCCCGTCCGAGGTCTTCCGCGCCCCCGCCAACCTTTTCGTCGCAGGCTTCATCGGCGCGCCCCAGATGAACTTCCTGCCCGGCCGTGTCACCGCCGACGGCACCATCGCCGTCGCCGGCATCGTCGAGCCGATCCTGCCACCCGCCGGCCAGTTCGACCTGCCTGCCGCGGGCAGTGCCGTCACGCTCGGCCTGCGCCCCGAACATATCGTGCCCGACAACCACGGCATGGTCCCCCGCCGCCCGGTGACCGTCACCGCCCAGATCACCATGTCCGAAGCGCTCGGCAACGAAACCCTCCTGACCGCCGCCTCAGGCCCCATCGAATTCGTCTCCCGCATGTCCGACCCGCGCGAAGTCGAGGACGGAGAGACCATCGCATTCCGGATCGACAGCGACCGCATCCACCTGTTCGACCCGGTGACCGAAGGCACGCTCCGGCGCCGCCTGCCCGAACCAGAACCAACATGAGGAGGACCACGCCATGATCACGACACGACTGAAAACCCTTCTGACCGGTGCGCTCGCGCTGACCGTCGCCGGCCCTGCGCTCGCGCAGGACGTTTCGCTGGCCCATGACAAGCCCTTCTGGGAGGCCGGATGGGCCGCCACCGGCGCCGAGGCTGGCTTCACCCCCACCGCCTACCCGACCGACCAGTATGTCGGCTTCATCCAGTCCTCGGTGACCGCCGGCACCCAGCCCGGCCTCTTCACCTGGTGGACCGGCCGCGCGCTCGAAGACCTCGCCAAATCCGGCGGCATCGCCCCGGTCGACGATGTCTGGGACGCGGCCATCGCCGCGGGCGAATTTCCCGCAGGCATCCGTGACCTCTTCTCGGTCGACGGTACGGCCTATGCGATCCCGGTCAACGTCGCCCGCTGGGTCGTCCTCTACAACAAGACGATCTTCGCCCAGCACGGGATCGAGGAACCGACCACCTGGGCAGAATTCGAAGCCGTCATGGCCAAGCTCAAAGAGGCCGGCGTCACCCCGATCAACGCCACCGTCCAGGATGGCTGGCGCGGCTTCATCTGGTTCCAGGAGCTGATGATCCGCACCAATCCCGAAGCCTATGCCGGCCTGCACCGCGGCGAGGTCGCCTACAACTCGCCCGAAGTGAAGGAAGTCTTCGACATCTGGACCGACTGGGCCTCCAAGGGCTATTTCAGCGACGCCCGCTCCACCACCGAAGCCGAGGATTTCGCCGGCGGCAAGGCCGGGATGTATCTCATCGGCGAATGGATCATCGGCGGCCTGACCGAATCCGGCATGAACGTCGACACCGATCTCGGCGTCTTCTTCATGCCCAACCGTGACCCCGCCGCGCCCAGTTCGCTCATCGTCGAAGGCGGCCCGCTGGTGCTCTCGGCCAAGGCGACCGATGCCGACCGGACGGCCTTCAATTACTGGACCACCGCCGGGGCGGCCAATACCTGGGCCAATTCGATGGGGCTCTTCAACGGCAACCTCAACGTAGCCCCGCCGAACCCCGTCGTGGCCGAAGTGACCGCCGAGATGAGCGAGAAAGGCACCATCGCGATCCAGCGCTGGTGGGAAGCCGTGCCGACCGACATCCGCGGCGATCTCGTGGCCGAACTGTCGGGCTTCCTCCTCAACCCGACCGCCGAACAGGCGGCGACCGCGATGGAGAACATGGAAGCGCTCAACGCCGATTACTGGGCCAACCAGTGACGTATCGGGCGGCCGGACCCGTTCCGGCCGCCCCCTTCCCGCCCCGGGGCAGGCGCATGACCGACCGCAGCATGACCGATGCCGAACTGGCCGCGCTCGACCGCGCGGGCCTGTCACGCGGCGACCGGCGCGCGCGCCGCCGCAGCGGCGTGACGGGCGCACTTTTCGCCCTGCCCGCGCTCTTCTTCGTCACGGCCTTCCTGCTTTATCCCGTTGCGGTGAACGTCTGGTACAGCCTGACCGCCTGGAAGAAATTCGAAGGCTTCGGGGAGTGGGCGGGCCTGGCCAATTACCGGCGTCTGTTCACCAACCCCAATTTCGAACAGGCCGCCCTCAACACCGGCATCTGGGTCATCGCCTCGCTCGTCCTGCCCGTGGCGATCGGCCTCTTCTTCGCCGTCCTCTTGAGCGGGGGGCGGTTTTCGGAAACCGCCAAGACGCTGTTCTTCCTGCCCCGCGTGCTCGCCCCCACCGCCGTGGGCGTGATCTGGTACTATGTCTATGCCCCCGACGGCATGCTGAACTGGGTGCTGGCCGGCCTTGGCGGCCCCGCCGACCGCGGCTGGCTGTTCGAGGAAGCGACGATCACCCCGGCCATCATCGCGGCTTTCGTCTGGCAGACGGTCGGCCTGCCCATGGTGCTTCTGCTCATCGGCCTGGCCGCGATCCCGCGCGAGCCCATCGAGGCCGCGCGGATCGACGGCGCCTCGCCCTGGCAG
>Ga0315900_10008816_pt1 | contig 12900 bp, 10 predicted proteins | sample LakEriMetagenome_FD_203521 | JGI IMG/M metagenome (GOLD analysis project Ga0315900, IMG submission 203521) | Freshwater fungal communities from buoy surface, Lake Erie, Ohio, United States - Buoy 12 MA114 | ecosystem: Environmental > Aquatic > Freshwater > Lake > Lake biofilm | place: USA: Lake...
GGTCGCCGATGAGGACCACCGGGTAGGCATGTCCGTGGTAGACCATTGGAGGTTGCCGTACCTGTGCCACGAGGTCGATCGCTGGGGGCATGGATGCCAGAAGGAACATGATGCGCCACATGCCCTATCGTGAAGCCGATCTCGTGCCGATCATCAACGCCAAAGGTGGTGTTCTGACGATGTGTCCGTACGGTGGCCAGTAGAACAACTGCTACCTCAACGAAGGGTGCCCTCGATCGTGAGGACCACACGGCACTCTATCGGGGATCATTCGTTGACCAAGATCGTGGGGCTGGAACCCTGATCGCCGACCTTGGCCTCAGCCGTTCACGGAACGCTTGGTGAGCAGATGAAGAGGAGAGTTCTTCGGATCAGCGCCTGATAGGTCCTTATTCCTTCTGCAGTCGAACATTCCCCCAGGTGCCGTGGGGGCCTCTCCAGGTCAGCGTGTACTGGCCACCCGGTACTTCCCCCACCGCCAAGATCAATCGGCGCGTTTCCGGTGAAGTGAACTCCACCGGCCACTCTTTGCGCAGCTGGCCACTGGCATCCACCAGCTGCAATACGGTATGGTCGGCCTGTGCTGCGGGCAGGTCCACGGTCACGATAGTGGTGAAGGGGCATCGGCTCTCACCACTGAGCGAGCGGGAGGCTTTGCGCAGGCTCCCTGAAGACTGATCGCTCCGGGATCCCGGTCCGTCATCGGTTCCTCACGGTCGGTCACATTTCACGGCGTCCATCCCGGACGGCTACCCATCTTCACACTGTCTTGCGAGCATGACCCTGGCATTGACCGGTGCGCCCGCCGGACCACCCGCTGGGTGGAACGTATCGCCGGGCCCTTCATGGATACCCGGATGATGGGTCCCGAATGGGTTGGGATCAACAGGAGGCCCGCCGCAAGGCGGGCCTCTTCATTCCGGCCTATTCCGAGCGTGTCACCTCCTTTCCCGGTCCGTCGTTCGTTCCTGCGGTTCCGTCGGAGCGCGTTGGTGATCGGTCGCGCGCATGGCCAGCTTTGACCGCTCGAACACGATCCAGGGCATGATGCGTATCGGCGATCTCACGGTGATGGACCAGCACGATGAAGTGCTGCTGGCACTTGAATCACGGGACCTGGAGTACCTGCTGGAGCTCCCCGAGATGGAGCGACTGGGTCACATCGTAAGCTTGAACCGCACCCCCCGTTACGCCAACCGGCTGAACGCGTTCGCGTTGCTGGAGCGCCTGGCCGCACTGCGTGCTCCGGCCGGTATGGGGGGCGACGGCAACGCCTGAGCCCCGGCCGCCTGATATTTGCACATGCCCGGTACGAACCGCCGGCGCTGGTCGCTGCTGGCGCTGGCGTTGCTGCCCCTCGCCCTTCACGCCCAGGACTCCACGCTCTACGTGTACGGCAAGGTGCGTGAGTACATCATGGGTGGCTCGGCATGGCCCTTCGCCGTGGTGGCCGTGGACGTGAAGGACAGCACCCACCGCGTGCAGGCCCGGGCCAATGCCGAGGGGCGGTACGAGCTGGTGCTGCACGCCGGGCGGCTGTACGTGGTGGCCTACCATGGCCGACGCATGCTCACCAAGTTCGTGCTGATGGATACACGGGGCCCCACCGCGCCCCAGTGGAAGGACGGTTTCGGCATGCAGGTGGACATGATGCTGCTGCCACCGGTGGAAGGGGTGGACGCCTCGGTGCTGAAGGAGCCGGTGGGGCGATGCGCCTTCAACCGCAGCACCGGCCGGTTCGAATGGGACCGCGCCTATGCGGAGGCGATGAAGCCGAGGTTGTCACGGCTGAACGCCGAATTGGACAAGGTGCTCCTGCCCGACTCGATGCTCGGTCCTCCGGTGGTGGGGCCGGAACGACCGCCGCCGCCCGGCCAGGCGCCTTAGCGCTCAATGGATGCCCTTGGCGGCGAGGTAGCGCTCGGCGTCGAGTGCCGCCATGCAGCCGGTGCCGGCGCTTGTGATCGCCTGCCGGTACACCTTGTCGGCCGCGTCACCGGCGACGAACACGCCGTGCACGTTGGTGTGGGTGCTGTCGGGCTTGTGCTTCAGGTAGCCGGCCTCGTCCATGTCCAGCCAGCCCTTGAACAGGTCGGTGGCCGGCTTGTGGCCGATGGCCACGAACAGGCCCGTCACATCGAGCTTGCGCTCTTCACCGGTGCTGTTGTTCACGGCGATGATGCCCTCCACGGCATGTTCGCCCAGCACGTCCTTCACCTCGGTGTTGAAGAGCACCTCGATGTTGGGCGTGTTCTCCACGCGGTGCACCATGGCCTTGCTGGCGCGGAAGGTGTCCTTGCGCACCAGCATGTACACCTTGGGGCACAGCTTGGCCAGGTAGGTGGCCTCCTCGGCGGCGGTGTCGCCGGCGCCCACCAGGGCCACGGTCTGGCCGCGGAAGAAGAATCCGTCGCACACGGCGCAGGCGGTGACGCCGCCGCCGAGGTCGCGGAGGCGGATCTCGTTGGGCAGGCCGAGCCACTTGGCGCTGGCGCCGGTGCTGATGATCACCGCGTCGGCGTGGATCTCGGTCTTCTCGTCCACCCACACCTTGTGCACGGGCCCGGCGAGGTCCACCTTGGTCACCCAGCCGCTGCGCACATCGGTGTTGAAGCGTCTGGCCTGCGCCTTCAGGTCCTCCATCATCTCGGGACCGCTGCGGCCGTTGGGGTAGCCGGGGTAGTTGTCCACCTCGGTGGTCTGGGTGAGCTGGCCGCCCGGCAGGGGGCCTTCGATCATCACGGGCTTCAGGTCGGCGCGTGCGGCGTAGATGGCGGCGGAATAGCCGGCGGGGCCCGATCCGATGATCAGGCACTTCACATGTTCGGGAGCGGTGCTCATGGGGCGTTCGCTGATGGTACGCGTTTGCGTTGGGGCCGCGAAGTTAGCGGCATCAGCGGTCGCCCTGCGTGACCATGATCACCCGGGCAGGCCGGCGATCAGGGCTGGCACACGACGGTGTCGTACGTGTAGCTGTAGCCCGCCCACACCCCCAGCCCGTCGGTGATGTTGCTGCGCGCATTGGCCGGGTTGCTGAACAGGTCGCCCTGTGAGGCCACGTTGTTGTACCAGGTGTTGTAGAACTGGTATTCCGGCTGCCCGATGCTGGCGAAACGCACCACCACGGTGTCGCCCACCTTGAAGAAGCCGTTCTCCACATCCTCCACATCCACTTCGGCGAAGGGGTCGCTGCCGCGGTTGTAGTTGAAGTCGAAGGTGAGGCCGTTCACGTATCGGTCCTCGAACACCGAGAAGAAGGGGGCGATGAAACGGTCGTCCTTGTCCTCGCCATCGGTTCCGTCGTTGATGCGCTTGGCGTACCAGCGATAGGCGTTGCCCAGGGTCGGTGGGTCGCTCAAGCGGGCCCAGACCAACCCGAGGGTGTCGTCGTCGGGCTCGGCCTGGGCCAGCCGGAACCAGGTGGAGTCGAGCGCCACGGGGGCGGGGATGGTGGTGGTGCTGGTCACCGTGTCGCCGTTGGCCACGATGAACAGGGAATAGGTGCCGCCCGATACGCCATCGAGCTGGCCGCCAAGGTCGGTGTACAAGCAGATGTCGGCGCTGGCCAGCAGGGCGGGGTCCAGGCCCGTGGCCGCCGAGGCCTCATCCAGCAGGGAGTCGGGGATCGCCGAGCTGCACACCTGGTCGAGGGTGTCGATGGTGATGCCGTCGGACACGATCACCAGCGCGTCCTTCACGAAGATGGACGCGATGCTCTGCAGGTCGGTGGGGGCGAAGTAGCTCTGGGTGCGGGTGAGGATGACGATGGCCGGCGAACCTTCGGCGATGGTGCCCTCCACCACCAGGCGGGGCTCGGTCACCGGCAGGTCCACGGTAATCTCCTTCTCGCAGGCGGTGAGCGCCAGGGCCAGGAGGGCGATGAGGGGGGCGGTGCGGCGCATCAGAAGCTGAAGTTCCAGGTGACCGAGGGGAGGATGGAGAACAGCGACACCTGCTTCGCCACGACCTGGAAGGTGCCCTGGGAGGGGATGCCCTCGTTGTCGAAGTAGATGAAGTAGGGGTTCATGCGGTTGTAGACGTTGTACACCGAGAAGGTCCAGCTGCTGCGCCACTTGCGGGGCACTTCGGTGAGCTCGCCCGTCACGGGGTCCTTCACCTGCTTGGTATTGCGGTTGTTCAGGGTGGCGCTAAGGTCCAGGCGGTGGTAGGGCGCCATGCGGTAGCCGTTGCGCTCGGTGAACTCGCTCACCAGGCGGCCCTCGATCCAGTAGCGGTTCACCGGCAGGGTCACCGCCTGGCCGGTGGCGTACACGAACACGGCGCCGAACTGCCAGCGCTTGCTGAGGTCGTAACCCAGCACCACGCTCAGGTCGTGGCGGCGGTCCCAGCGGCTGGGGAACTCCTCCCCGTTGTTGATGTCGGGGAAGATGCGCATGGTCTTGCTCCACGTGTAGCCCACCCAGCCGTTGAGGCGGCCGGTGCGCTTCTTAATGAAGAGCTCCGCGCCGTAGCTGTAGCCATCGCCGAACACGAGGTTGGCGTCGTAGTTGGTGTTGCCGTTGTCCTGCGGCTGCACCCCCTCGGCGTACTCGATCAGGTTGTACATGTCCTTGTAGTACACCTCCACGCTGGTCTCGAACATGCGGTCCGCGAAGTCGCGGAAGTAGCCGGCGGCATACTGGGTGCCGATCAGGGGCTTCACATTGCGGCCGCTGGGGATCCACACGTCGGTGGGCAGGGCCACGCTGCTGAAGCTGGCCAGGTGCACGTACTGCTGCCCGCGGTTGAAGCTGGCCTTCACGCTGCTGTTGCGGTCGATGGTGTAGCGGGCGGAGAGGCGCGGCTCCAGGGCGTTGTAGTTCGCGATGCGCTCGCCATCGGCGAACTCGGTGGTGCCCACGGGGTCGCCGGCCTCGTCGAAGAGGTACTCCCGGTAGCTGCCCACGTGGGTGAATGTGCTGAAGCGCAGGCCCGCGTTGATGAGCAGGCGGTCGGTGGCCTCGAACTCGTCCTGCACGTACAGGGCGCCTTCATGCGCCTTCAGCTTCGAGGGTTCGTCGATGTCGAAGGCCACGTCGCCGCTCTCCACCACCACGGTGCTCGGGGTGTAGATGTGATGGATGTACTGCCCGCCGTACTTGAGGTTGTGGCGCACACTGGCGTACTGGCTCAGGTCCACCTTCAGGCCGTAGTCCTGGATGCCGCTCAGCAGGCTGAAGCTGAACTGGTCCTGCTCACCGCGGAACTCGAACTGGTAGTCGCTGAAGGTGGCCGTGGCGTTCATGAAGAGCTTGGGGCCGAACACGTGGTTCCAGCGGGCGCTCACCGTGGCGTTGCCCCAGGGGATGCTGAACGAGGGGTCGCCGGGGTCGGCGCCGCTGAAGTCGAACACGTCGCGGCCGAAGTAGCCGCTGAGGTACACGCGGTCCTTGTCGCTGAGGCGGTAGTTGGCCTTGGCGTTGAGGTCGTAGAAGTAGTAGCCGCTGCCGGCGAAGTTGCTGCCCTCGTTGACCAGGGGCTTGGTGAGCACGTCGATGTAGGTGCGGCGGCCGCTCACGATGAAGGAGCCGCGGTCGCGCACCAGGGGGCCTTCGAGGGTGAGCCTGGAGCTGATGAGGCCGATGCCGCCCTGCCCGTGGAAGCCCTGGTCGTTGCCCTCCTTCATGGTGATGTCGAGCACCGAGCTCACCCGGCCGCCGTACTGTGCAGGCATCCCGCCCTTGTAGAGCTCCAGGTTCTTCACGGCATCGGCGTTGAACACGCTGAAGAATCCGAAGAGGTGGCTGGCGTTGTACACGGTGGCGTCGTCCAGCAGGATCAGGTTCTGGTCGGGACCGCCACCCCGCACGTACAGGCCGCTGTTGCCCTCCCCGTTGGTCTTCACGCCTGGGATCAGCTGCACCACCTTCAGCACGTCCACTTCGCCGAACACCGCCGGCAGCGTGCGCAGCTTCTGCACGTCAACGTCCACCCGGCCCATGTCGGTGCTCTCGGTGTTGCCCTTGCCCTTGCGACCGATCACCTCGGCCTCGCGGATCACCGTGGCGGCATCCACCAGGTCGAAGTTGAGCTTCAGGTCGCTCGACAGGGTCACCTTTCGCACCACGTCGCGGTAGCCCAGGTAGCGCACCACCAGGGTGTGGTCGCCCTTGTCCAATGTCACGCTGTAAAAGCCGTAGACGTTGGCCGGCACACCCTTGCCGATCTCCTGAACGAACACGCTGGCGCCGATCAGGGCCTCCCCGCTGGCGGAGTCGGTGATGTAGCCACTGATGGTGAATTTGCCTTCCTGCGCCTGGGCCAGGGAGGTGACCAAGGCCAGCGCGGCGGCCATCAGGTATCGGAGGAACGGGGTCATGGGACGATCGGCGGGCAAAAGTACCCGGGGCGTCCCCGGTAAACACGCCGCTCGTCCCGTTGTTCACGCCGCTGGTCGGGATCAAGCTTCATGTTGGATTCATGCCCGGGCCAGATACGGGGGCGTCCTTCGCACCACCGAAACGACCCGCCATGCAAGCCCTCATCCGGAAGTACAGCACCGGACTTCTTACGATCGTGATCTACGCCATCATCATTGCGTTCTCCGTGATCGTATCGCTTGACCTGATCTGAACCCGCATCCGGACGGCGTAGACCCGGTTCCTTCGTCCCGTCCCGCCTTGCGTGCGAGCACTCGGTGGTCTGGAACGAAGAAGCCCGCAACTCACGGTGCGGGCTTCATTCACCGGTCGGGGTGACTGGATTGACCTCCCTGCGGTCGGTCTTTCCAAGAGGGGGAGGCCTCGGTGATGAAGCTGGCGGCCCTTCGTGCCGCTGGGTTCCTTCGTCCCGTCCCGCCTTTCGTGCGAGCACGAGGCGGTCCGGAACGAAGAAACCCGCAACTCACGTTGCGGGCTTCATTCACCGGTCGGGGTGACTGGATTCGAACCAGCGACCACTTGCACCCCATGCAAGTGCGCTACCGGGCTGCGCTACACCCCGAGGGGCCGCAAATGTAAGGATCCATCCCATGCGAACACCATGAGGTGCACCAACGCGCTGCCGCCGCCATGGGCGAACGGCCTGTCCCATGAAGATCAGGGAGTTGACGGGGCCGGTATGGTTTTCAACGGGCGTACCTTTGCCCCTTCTGCAAGGAACTTTCATGCAATGCCTCTCCTCCTTGGTGGGGGCGGTCACCTTCGGCGTCCTGGTCCTGACCGGATGTGGCGACCGTACCCCCCCCGCATCCTCCGCCGGTCCGGCGCAGGAAACCACGTACATCGTTACCGACCCCATGGACCCGCATAGCCACGCCCGGCCCCGGGAGGCCCGGATCACCCACCTCGACCTCGACCTGAAGGTGGACATGGAGGCCCGCCGCATCCTTGGTACGGCCACCTACGCCATCGAAGCCGCCGATGCCGACAGCATCGTGTTCGATACCGAAGGCCTGGAGATCGATGGCGTGGCCCTGGCGGACGGCACCCCATTGGACTATGCGCTGGGTGAGAAGGACCTGCTGGGCCGCGCGCTCACCGTACGCATCCCGAAGGGCACGCCCCGGCTCTCCATCCGCTACCGCACAGGTCCCGAGGCGCGCGCGCTGCAGTGGCTCTCGCCCCAGCAGACGGGCGACAAGCGCAAGCCCTTCCTCTTCACCCAGGGCCAGGCCATCCTCACCCGCAGCTGGATACCCATCCAGGACAGCCCGGGCATCCGCATCACCTACAACGCCACCGTGCAGGTGCCGCCCGACCTCCTGGCGTTGATGAGCGCCACCAATCCGCAGCAGCGCAGCGCCGACGGCCGGTACACGTTCAGCATGAAGGAGCGCATCCCGCCTTATCTCATCGCGCTGGCCGTGGGCGACATCACCTTCAAGCCGCTGGGGCCGCGCACCGGTGTTTACGCCGAGCCCGGCATGGTGGAGAAGGCGGCCTGGGAGTTCGTGGACATGGAGGCCATGGTCACCGCGGCCGAGGAGCTCTACGGCCCGTACCGTTGGGGGCGTTATGATGTGATCGTGCTCCCGCCCAGCTTCCCGTTCGGGGGCATGGAGAACCCGATGCTCACCTTCGCCACGCCCACGATCATCGCCGGCGACCGGTCGCTCACCGCGCTCATCGCGCACGAGCTCGCCCACAGCTGGAGCGGCAACCTGGTGACCAATGCCACCTGGGACGATTTCTGGCTGAACGAGGGCTTCACGGTGTACTTCGAGAAGCGCATCTGCGAGAAGCTCTACGGCAAGGACTATGCGGAGATGCTCGCGCTGCTCGGCCGCCAGGACCTGGAGCGGACGATGGCCGACATCGCCCAGGGCGCGCATCCGGAGGACACGCGTCTCAAGCTGCACCTCGAGGGCCGCGACCCCGATGATGGCATGACCGACGTGGCCTACGAGAAGGGCTACGCCTTCCTGCGCACCATCGAGGAGAAGGTGGGTCGTGAGCGGTTCGATGCGTTCCTGCGGCGCTACTTCGATGAGCACGCGTTCCAGAGCATGACCACGGAGCGGTTCCTGGCCCTGCTGGAGGAGGACCTGTTGAAGCCCGCGGGTGTGGCGTACAACACCAATGCGTGGATACTGGGGGATGGCCTGCCGGCCGATGCGGAGAGACCGGTGAGCGACCGCTTCATCAAGGTGGAGGCCGAGATCGATCGGTGGGTGAAGGGCACGCCGGCCGGGCAGCTGGCCACCACGGGGTGGAGCACTTTCGAATGGCTGCACTTCATCCGACACCTGCCGAGCGGGTTGGACCCGGTGCGCATGGAGGAGATGGACAGGGCCTTCCGCTTCACCGGATCGGGCAACGCCGAAGTGGCCGCCGCCTGGTACGAGGTGGCCATCAACAACGGCTACCGCAAGCCCTACCCGGCCATGGACGAGTTCCTGGTGACGGTGGGCCGCCGCAAGTTCCTGATGCCGTTGTACACCGCCCTGGCCCGCACCGAGAGCGGCCGGCAGGAGGCCCTGGCCATCTATGCCAAGGCCCGACCCAACTACCACAGCGTGAGCGTGCGCTCCCTCGATGAGCTGCTCGGCTGGGAGAAGGTGAGCAGCGTGACGATGTAGGCTCAGCGCGTCAACAGGTCCTTCAGCAGCAACGGGTCGAAGGCATGCGCACCGTTGTACCCGTGGAAGGCATGGGCCACGCCGGCCGCCCGCAGGGAAGGCTCCTGCCGGCGGACCTGCTCGGGCGTGACGAGCGTGTCGCGTTCGCCGGTCACCAGGTCCACGTGCAGCCCGCCCCAGCATTGGCGCATGTGCGCGATGTCGATCTCGGCGGGCAGCGAACCGGCCCACAGCACGAGCCGCTTCACACGGGTGCGCCCCAGCATGCTCCAGCGTGTGGCCGTGGCCACGCCCTGCGAGAAGCCGAGCACCAGTCCGTGCTCCGCATGCGGGCTCTCCTCGCGCAGCTTCGCGGCGAGCGCGTCCAGGTAGGTCACCTGGTCCTGGATCTCGCGTTCGCGGTCCTCCCGCGTCATCCACGTCGCACCCACGCGCGTATGGCCGGCATCGGTGTAGAAGCGTGAAAGGCCTTCGGGCGCCACGAACAGGCTCTCCTTCTCCATCCCCTCGAACGCACGCAGGAAATAGCGGGCCAGCTGGCCGTAGCCGTGCAGCACGATCCACACGCGCTTCGCCGTGGCGGGGTCGCCCAGCGTGTGGTAGCGCGCGGTGCGCGGCACCGTGAGGTGATGTTCCGTGAAGGAGGCCATCAGTAGGCGAGCAATGCCCCGAGCGCCGCGCCCACCTTCTCCGCGCTGGGGATCATGGTGGCCTCCAGCGTGCTGTTCAGCGGGATCGCGGGCATGTCCACCGCACCGATGAAGCGCACCGGTGCATCGAGGTGCTCGAAGCACTGGTCGTTGATGCGGCCGGCCACGGCCTGCGCGAAGCTGTTGGTGAGCTGCTCCTCGGTCACCACCAGGCAGCGACCGTGCGCACGCACCTGTGCCATCACCGTCTCCTCGTCCATGGGCACCAGCGTGCGCAGGTCAACGATGGTGACGCGGCCGGGGAAGTTCTTCGCGGCGCCCTGCGCCCAGTAAACGCCCATGCCATAGGTGACGATCACCGCCGCCTCGCCGCGCTCCACGTGCCTCGCTTCGGCCTGCTGCACCAGGCGCGCCTTGCCGAAGGGGATGATGTAATCGGGCGAGGGCTCCACGCTCTTGGCGTCCTCGGTGCCCTTGATCTTGCTCCAGTAGAGGCCCTTGTGCTCCAGCATCACCACGGGGTTGGGATCGTGGTAAGCGGCCTTCATCAGGCCCTTGAGGTCGGCGCCGGTGCTTGGGTAGGCCACCTTGATGCCCTTGATGTTGCACAACACGCTCTCCACGCTGCTGCTGTGGTACGGACCACCGCTGCCGTACGCGCCGATGGGCACGCGCAGGATGCAGCTCACGGGCCACTTGCCGTTGCTGAGGTAGCAGCTGCGCGCCACCTCGGTGAAGAGCTGGTTGAGGCCCGGCCAGATGTAGTCGGCGAACTGCACCTCCACGATGGGTTTCAGTCCCGCGGCGCTCATGCCCACGGTGCTGCCGATGATGAAGGCCTCCTGGATCGGGGTGTTGAACACGCGGTGGTCGCCGAAGTCCTTGGCCAGCGTGGCGGCCTCGCGGAACACGCCACCAAGCCGCGCGCCCACGTCCTGCCCGTAGAGCAGGCAGCGCGGATCCTCCTGCATCAGCTCGCGGATGGCGAAGAGCGCGCTGTCCACCATCACGGTGGGCTCGCGGTCCGCCGGGGCACGCTCGCCCTTCTCCTCGGTGACCGGGGTGGGCGCGAACATGTGCGTGTACAGGTCCTCGGGGCGCGGGTCCTCGGCGTTGCGGGCCTCCTCGAAGTCGGCCTTCACGCGGGCGATGGCCTCCTGTTCCAACTTCTTCAGCCCGTCCAGCTGGAAGCGCATGTCCAGCAATTGCTGCATGAAGCGCGGGAAGGGGTCGCGTTTGCGGTGCTCGGCGAGGTTCTCCGCACTGCGGTAGAAGTCCATGCGCACACCGCTGGTGTGGTGGTTCAGCAAGGGCACCTTCGCGTGCACCAGGAAGGGTCGGCGTTCCTGTCGCACCGTGGCGATCACCTCGTTCAGCGTGGCGTAGCAGGTGGGGAAGTCGGTGCCGTCGAGGGTGCGCACCTCCAGGCCCTTGAAGCCCCTGGCGTAGTGCGTGGCATCGCCCGCGCGGATCTCGTCGGCGCTGGCGCTGATGTCCCATTCGTTGTCCTGCACCAGGTAGATGATGGGCAGCTTCTTCAGCACGGCCATCTGGAAGGCCTCGGCCACCTCGCCCTCGGTGATGGAGGCATCGCCGAGCGAGCACACCACGACGGGCGCGTCGTTGTCGGGGGCACCGTTCAGGTCATGCGCGATGCCGGCCTGCTCCTTGAACCACAGGCCCAGGGCGATGCCGGTGGTGGGGATGGCCTGCATGCCGGTGGCGCTGCTCTGGTGCGGGATCCGCGGCATGCCTTCCCGCTTCAGGCTCGGGTGGCAGTAGTAGCTCCGCCCGCCGCTGAAGGGGTCGTCGCGCTTGGCCATCAGCTGCAGCATCAGCTCGTAGGGCCGCATGCCGATGCCGAGCAGGATGCTGTCGTCGCGGTAGTAGGGGCTCACGAAGTCCTGCGGCTTCAGCTGCAGCCCCAATGCCAGCTGGATGGCCTCGTGGCCGCGGCTGGTGGCGTGCACGTACTTGCTGGTGAACTTGAAGTGCTCCTCGTAGATCTCCGTCATGGCCTTCGCCGTGCACATCAGCTCCCAGGCGCGGAGCATGGTTTCCGTGCTGGGGGCGGTGGCGGTGCCGGGGATGGCTGCCGTGGCGGTGGACATGGGGCGGTGGCTTGCGGAACGGCGAATTTACGGTGTGGGCGGTGGGTGGAGCGGTGGGTGCCCCGATACCTTTGTCGCATCACATTTCCCCCATGACCCAACGCAGCGCGCATGAGATCGACCACCGCGTGGTCGGCGACGACATCCAATGTGTGGAGATCACGCTCGACCCGCAGGAGACCGTGATCGCCGAGGCCGGCAGCCTGATGATGATGGACGACGGCATCCAGATGCAGACCATCTTCGGCGACGGCAGCGGGCAGGAGCAGGGCATGCTGAGCAAGGTGTTCAGCGCCGGCAAGCGGGTGCTCACGGGGGAAAGCCTGTTCATGACGGCCTACACGAACATGGCCACGGCGCGCAAGACCGTGTGGTTCGCGGCGGCCTACCCGGGCAAGATCCTGCCGCTGGACCTGCGCAACTACGGCCAGCGCCTCATCTGCCAGAAGGACTCCTTCCTGGCGGCGGCCAAGGGCATCACCGTGGGCATTGAGTTCAGCCGCAAGCTGGGCCGAGGCCTCTTCGGCGGTGAAGGCTTCATCATGCAGAAGCTCGACGGCGACGGCATGGTGTTCGTGCATGCCGGCGGCACCATCGTGCAGAAGGACCTGGCCCCTGGCGAGGTGCTGCGCGTGGACACCGGCTGCCTGGTGGCCATGACCGTGGGCGTGGACTACGACATCCAGTTCGTGGGCGGCATCAAGAACACGCTGTTCGGCGGCGAGGGCCTGTTCTTCGCCACGCTGCGCGGCCCCGGCCACGTGTGGATCCAAAGCCTGCCCTTCAGCCGCCTGGCCGACAACATCGTTGCCGCAGCACCGCGAGCGGGTGGCAGCGGGCGTGAGGAGGGGTCGATCCTCGGCGGGCTCGGTCGCCTGCTCGACGGGGACAACTGAGAAGGGTCAGGTCACACGTGTCAAGGGACAAGTGACAAGGGTCGTTGAGCCCTTGGTCCTTGTCCCTTGTTGCCTGACACTTATTGCTGCTGCTGCGCGTTCTGCCCGCCGTCCAGCGCGTTCAGGAAGCCCTGCACCACGCCCATCAGCAGGCTGAAGCCGAGGGCCCACCAGAAGCTCTCGACGACGAAGCCGGGCACCAGCTTGGCGGCGAGCAGCACCAT
>Ga0315900_10008819_pt1 | contig 12899 bp, 9 predicted proteins | sample LakEriMetagenome_FD_203521 | JGI IMG/M metagenome (GOLD analysis project Ga0315900, IMG submission 203521) | Freshwater fungal communities from buoy surface, Lake Erie, Ohio, United States - Buoy 12 MA114 | ecosystem: Environmental > Aquatic > Freshwater > Lake > Lake biofilm | place: USA: Lake...
TAGATTCAATGAAGCGCCTTACGCAAAAAAAGTCGCAAAATGGTTGGGCACTAATCACCACGAAGAAATTATCAGTCCCGACCCAACATTAGTAGTGGAAAGAATTGCTGGCATACTGGATCAACCATTTGCAGATTCCTCAGTAATTCCCACGTATATTTTGGCCAACTTTGCTAACAGGAATCTGACCGTCGCTCTCGGTGGTGACGGAGGTGATGAAATTTTTGGAGGTTATGACCGATATTTAGCCAACTTATGGCTTCAAAAAGCAGGACCAATTGTGAAAATAGGTTCACCTGCAATTCAATTCATCGCTCAGAAAACCAATAGAAAACGATTCGGTTCAAAACAAATCACATCTAGTTTGCTGAACCATAATTCACCATCATCTCGATACATGCACCTAATGTCTCTAGCAAAACAAGAAGATCTGACCAGACTCTTAAATCCAGAACTAGTAAGCATAAAGAACAGAACAACTTTTCACGACTTGTATGAAAACAACAATCTAACCCCATTAGATAAGATGATAAATATTGACATTAAGTCGTATTTACCAGGTGACTTATTGGTTAAAGCCGATATTGCAACCATGGCTGCATCCCTGGAACTGCGATCTCCATTGCTCGACGTTAATGTTGTCGAATGGGGATTGTCCATGCCTGATAATTTTCGAATAAAGGGCTTAGAAACGAAGCGCCTACTAAAAGACGTAGCGAGATCTCTTGTTTCCGCCGAATTGATTGACCGTCCAAAAATGGGATTTGCAATTCCCAGGGCAGAGTGGTTGCGCACAGACATGAAAGATATGATGGTAGATCTTTTAACTGATCAGACAGCTTCAAATCGAGGCTGGTTCAATTCTCAAGAAGTCAAGAAAGTCATCAAAAATCATCTAGAAGGGAATGACGAAGATAAAAAAATCTGGCCCATGTTAATGCTTGAGCTATGGGCAAGAAACTGGCTTGACAAAAAATGAGAAAAGTAAGCACTGATTCGATCTTAAACCAATAAAACTTTTCAATCACGGCGATATCATCATTTTATACAATTGTTTCGAATTTAGTCCAGATTGTAAGATGCGCTTAAACTATCCACAACAGAAAGAAGAACAGCTTGACGCATAGCATGTTTCAGCATTTGAGAATCTTGACATCACCGCTAGCCCTCTTCAGTGCTTTCGTTCAACTTATTGAAATGAATCTAAGAACTTCGAGAGATGTTGTGTTTATTGCTAGCCCTGTCGATGTTCAAACACCATTAGGTAAACGATATTTTCCAGATAAACTTGAAGGTGTAATCAAGGTTGTTGAAGATCATGAATTAAGCGTCTTGTATGCATTTCACTTATTCTCAATCAAAAGAAAATTTGAAAGGTCATCCGATTTCAAAAGACTAGAAATTCTAATTCCCCTAATAATTATTTCACATCCAATTACGATTATCAAAAATTATAAAATGATTAAAGAGGTTTACGTAATTCGGCAGTTTAATTCTTTGAAACAAAAAATTCGCGCCAGCCTATGGGTGTCCCTTTTCTTAATAATCAAGCCTAAAATCATATTTGGTATCGGTATGGATCAAGTTATTTTGACTGTATGCCAAAGAATGAGGATAGAAACTGTTGAAGTAATGCATGGTCTTTTCGACTCGCTGAACCCACCATTCTCATTCAGAATTGAAGCCGAAACGGTTAAACCTGGACTATTCTTAAGTTGGCACGAAGATTTCACAGAAATAATTCAAAAACTAGGTATATCGGCAGTAACAATTGGATACCCAAATACTCTTTTTCAAAGTTTTGAACTGCCACTTGCAGATTCAAAAGGGAACAAAATACTCGTTAGTCTGGCATGGGGTGATCAATCATCTATCGATCCAAATGGAATCATGACGTCCCTCTTGTATAAGCACTTAAAAGAAATTCCGTCCAATTCTTTAAGATTCAGGCTACACCCGGTCTCTTGCAACAGCAGAAAACAAATTTCACAAAACTCAAGGTGGTTGAAAAAAGAATTTCCTGGCTGTTCTCTCGTATTGCCATACAACGAATCTCTATTCAAATCCCTATCTACTTGCTCCTTCCATGTCAGTCATGAAAGTTCAACTTTTTTTGAAGCAAGCTTATTAGGAAAAAAAACAGTGCTTCTACAATCTAGACAGAACTTCCACATGCCTGTCCCAGACGAAATCTTTGAATTCAACCTATTGAATTTCGCAGCGAATTTACCGCATACAAAACCCAAAGAAATTCATGAAATCAACTCATCTTCAAGATTCATGGCTCCATTCAAAAGGATAGAGTTAGAAAAAATCCTAATAGCGGCAAATTTAATTCATTGATTCGCGAGCAATTAAACGATATTTACGTTTCAGCGAAAATCGTTTCCACAAGGTTAAAACAATAAAAATTCGTGCACCTAGTTCTTTGATAAATCCACGTTCTTCAATCGACGATGTCATTAGATTTAAATTCTCGAATCCCGGTTTTTTTCGAAGGGAACGGATAGATGAGGGAACTAATAGTAAAACCCATTGAAATAAACGCCGAATTGATTTAAAGATTTTATGGTAAAAATCCAATAAATTTTGGTCGGATTTAAAATGTGAATGAAGAACTGGAGGGCGCGTTAGGTAATCATCTAGGTCTTTCCGAGTGAATCCCATCTTCTTTAAAAAATATGCAATGTCGTTTTCAAGGGTCGTTTCCGTGTGGTAAGGATCTTCTTTCAGTAACTTCAGCGCGTCATCTCTTAATAAATCTCCAGACATTATGAGATTTGACAAATGAACCTTACTCTTATCTACACCAAATTTACGGGGCAACAAATATCCTTGGTAAAAACGAGTAAAAAAGGATTCATAATGTTTATAGGGATATGGAATAAAACCATACTCTTTTTTTAAAATCTTAACCGCTTCTGATTTTGAATAATTCATGGTGTCAAGAATTGAGGCCCACCTAATTCTCCGACCGTACATATCAAATACATTGTCAAACATTGAATAAAAAGGATATGTTGAAACACTACGTCCACTTCCATATCGAGCCCAAATATCCAAAATATTAGTTGAATCTAATTTGTTTGAATAAGCAAAATTCAATGGCATTGCAAAACCTTCAGTCGCCTGATTAGTACCGGCAATTATAGTTCTGACATTATTTTCCCGTGCAACCTTAAACAAAGTTCCGTACACTGCTTGGTCATATAACATTTCAATATCAAGTACATCGGCTGCAAAAAAAGCTTTTTGAAGATCTCGATACTCGGGCCATGAAATTACGTTGGTAATTAGTTTGGTAGATGTTTTTGAAACGATATTTTCAATATTTATCTGGGCTAAATTCGAATTCCAACCGTTGTCCATATGCACAGCTAAAACATCTAAGCCAGACTGCGTAGCCAAGTGTAATGAAAATACACTATCCAAACCACCGGATACACCAATTACACAATCGTAGCTGGAATCTTTTGGCTTTCGAGATTTGATTTTTGAGACAAACTGATTCAAGCGAAATTGATCATTGTCTGGATCTAACTTTAAATTTTGGTGGCGATCCTGTTTAGTCTTAAATTCATCACAAAAGTTACACCCTGCTGAAGTTAAGGTAAAATCTTTTGCAGAAGAATCCATTACGCACCGCGAACAAATATCTAAGAACACCATGAATTACGACCCTATTCTAAATTTCTCAGGATACCTAATTAAAATCCCTAAGCTATCATCGTTTGTAAAACAAATTTGGCTACCTAAGATCACCCCGTCAACTTCAAAGGAGTCCTGACACTCTCTAATGATTGATTCAGTTCGGACCCCGCTGCTTATCAATATCTGCATTTCTTTCTTTGCATCAATAAAGTCAAATGAATTGAAAAAAGAATCAAGTAACCCAATTGTATTTTTACCGTCATTGCCATCTATGTTTTTAACCTTAATATGAATCTCTCCTATTTTAAGCGAAATTGCATCATCAATTATCTGATTAATTCCGCTATCCACTCTCTTTGTGCCTCCTCGTACAAGGGGAAACCAGTTGAACTTGTCATCACATTCCACATCTAAACTAAATGCAATTGAACTCGAACCAATTATTTCCGAAATTTCTTTCACTTTTTGAGGATTTTCATAGAAAAGCGAGTTGATTCCGATGCGTTCTACTCCTGCGGCCATCAAGTTCAGAACTTGATGGACATTATTTATCCCTCCAGAGTATGTGAAGGGTACAGTAGATTCTTCAGAAATATCATTGATTAGATCCAGGTTTATCTGATTTGATTTCGTACTACCGATATCAACAATTAGAATTTCTTGCGCTCCTTTGGCGTTCAGAATTCTAACTATATTCATGGGATCCCCGACATACGCTGGGTTGTCAAAAAACTTTGTTTTAACTGCATCTTCGCCAACTATTTGTATAGATGCAAGCACTCGAAACATCAGAGCCATCCTAAAATAAGGTTTTTAAGAAAAAGTCTTCCCTGATTATGGCTTCGTTCAGGATGGAATTGAATTCCCGCGATTTGTTCAGTTCTGAAATGTGAGATTGTTGTGGCATCCTTAATTACATTCAATTCCTGGAACTCATCTTGATTGAGAAACGTTGTGGATTCCAAGCCATAGCTATGGGTAAAGTAATAATAACCTTGCAAGTTGTCCGTTACGTTTTTTAATTTTGATTCTGTTTCGAACCATCCAGTATTTATCTTTGAAATAGATTTAGGAATCTGATGACTAGAAACTCGAGTTATCTTGCCTTTGAGCACTCCCAGCCCTGTTCCTGCACCCTCAGCGCTACCCTCAAAAAGAAGATGCATACCCAAGCAAATTCCAATGATTTTAGTTCCGCTAAAAAACTTTTCCTGAATGCCAACTCCCAAGTTCTCTCGCTGCAAACTAAATGAACCATGCGTAAAGTGCCCAACTCCAGGAAGAATCACCAGATCAACTTTTGTAGAATTAAGTTCTTTGTAAGAATTTATGACTCGCACATCTACACCTTCGAGCAAAATTGCACCAAGTACCGACTTTAAGTTTGCAGATCCATAATCAACTAGAGCAATGCGTGGCTTCAAATTCACATTAATTCTCTCTCAAAACCAAACCAAATGCACGAGAGAATTCATCAGCCACATTCCCCCAGGAGTAATCTTTTGATTTTCTTTGTGCATTTCTGCCAAGAAGAATACGTAAGTCGCGATCTGAAGCTAACTTGTCGATTGCCAGTCCTAAAGATTTAACGTCGAATGGTTCCACTAAGATGCCCGTTTGATTTTCAATTACTAACTGGTCCAATCCGGGTATATTAAAGCTAATCACAGGCAGACCAACCGACATAGCTTCTAGCACCGCGTTCGGAAACCCCTCATGCCTAGAAGGTAGTACCAAAAAATGAGAATTCAATAGGTGAAAAAAAGGGTTTTCAGCGCGTCCATGAAAAAAAGTTTCTATATGTCCAGAGAGTTTAGATACGGCTTGTTTAGTGGACTCTAGTTTTGGGCCATCACCAATAAAGTGAACTCGAATTTTCGTTTCAACTGACATTAACGCTTCAATAAGTAAATCGTGTCCCTTGTAAGGCTGAAAATTAGCCAATACTGCAATTGTTGGAACTCGGCCAGAGAATGGTTCTCTTGAATCTTGTCGATCAACTGCATTATTAATGGTAATAATTTTGGTAAAATCATTCAAAGAATTGGGAATATTCTTCATTAAATGGCTGGAATTTAAGATAAGTAAACTAGCCTGATTGACGGTGCGAAGAAAAAGAAAATCAATGAGGGCATTACGTAATGGCAATAAGCCTCGAATTCCAACAACATGGAATGTGCGCTTAGAGAATAGTTTAACAAAAAAATAGCCAAAGATGTTTGATTCAAGCAAAAGAGAATACAGAATCGCTGGCTTCATTCGAGCGACGAATCTACCTGCAGAAAAAAATCTTATAAGACCTTTCAATGGGTTCTTGCGCATATTCACTTCAAAACTTTTCCAAGGGACTGAGTTTTTATCTAAAATTTCCGTCCAAACACCTGGTTTATTCAGAATCAAAAAAATAGGATTCCAGCCACGATTTCTAAGCATTAACGCCAATGAAATAGATTGTGACTCGCTTCCACCAACATCAAGCGAAGGCAAGATAAAAAGTATGGTTTTAACTTCAGAATCACGCTTCATTGCGCAACTCCTTTAACATCAAATTGGCTTGACTCTGCCATTTCTGAACACCAAAATGAACATCTACAGTGGCATGAGCATTTAAAGCAAGAGTTTGGCGCTCTTCATCTTTCAAGTTCAACATGTGTAAAATGTTTGCCTTTATACTTTCTATATCTAGTTCACACACATTTCCAGAAATCTGTGGCACTACTAAATCCTGAACACCCTCAGCATCATTAACTAATGGAACGAGACCAAGACTCATTGCTTCTAGCAGGGAATTATTCCCGAAAACATGATCCGCGAGTAATACGAAAAATCGAGACTTGAAGAAAAAATCTTTAATCTCCCCAAATGGCTTGAATGTAATGCCAATTTTTTCTAAATCAAAACGATCGTAATTGATATCAAATAACCAATCATCTATCTCTTTCTCTGAATTAAACAATCCGATAAACATACAACTAATTCTTCTATCTACACTTAAATCCACTAATGATTTTATAAACAGTTCTGGATATCTAGTTGTGATATTTCGATTAGCCCAAATGAAGTCAAATTCCTTAGTCTCCTTGTTAATTTGCCAATTCAAGTCTAAAGGCACGGAATTGGGCAAGTAAAAAACCCTAGTAACGTTATTCCTTAAGAGCAACTCTTTCATATAGGGTTCTTTATACCAGACAACATCCGCATATCGCATGATTCTTAAATAAAATAGCCTTGTAATAAAATCACGTTCATGAATCTCATAGAGATCACCCCACTCAATTGCGATTACTCTAATTTTGTATAATTTTGCAAGCACTAAATATACAACCGCAAATCTTCCTGCAGGAGCAACTAAGATTGCTGCTGGTTTTTTTGCCTGGACGCAGAACCGGCGAATTTGAAATAACCGAATGATGAAATTTTTATGAAGTAACAAAAATTCATTTGGAAAAACTTTCTTTTGAGCTTGGAAAAAAGCAGTCTGAGTTGTTACAAAAACTTTAAAGAATTCACACTGGTTTCTAAAGTGATTCAGTTGATAGGAGTTTTTTTCTTGGATAGCACTCCATCCAACCACAAAAAGTGAATTGAAGTCGAAAGAATCTTTCACCGTCGCAGTATAACTAAATCCCTGGAAGACGTCGTCTATAAGGTTGTTTTCTCGGAGTAAGTCATATAAATTTTGAAGTCCTTCTTCAAAGGAATTTTAGATCGAATGAAACGCATTTTACTCGCTGTAGATTTAAGAGTATTTAGACATGGAGCAAAAAATTCTAGAGGTTCTTTGATTTTCCATTCTTCTTGTGGTCTGTCAAACAATGACTGAACGAGCGATTTCTATCTGATTCTTTTTGTGTTAGCTGGTAGTTAAAATCCTAATAGTGGCGCAACTTTTTGTTGAAAAACGCAAAAGTCTTAATGTCTCAAAGATATACTCACCATATGAAATTTGTGAAAATCCTATTAAGAGACGGACCAATTTCCCGTTGCTTGAGAATTCTAAGTAAGCGTGATCAGAGAAAAATCTTTTACATAACTATTATTCAAACTTTAATGTCGATTCTAGACTTGTTGGGTGTTGTTGCGATTGGTTTATTAGGTGCGGTGTCGGTATCTAGCATTCAATCTCAACCAGTTGGTAGCCGAATTAATTTTCTGTTAAGTTTTGTCGGATTGCAAAATTCATCTTTTCAGACGCAGGCTTTAGTGCTGACTCTACTGGCGGTATTTCTCTTAGTTGGACGTACAATTTTATCTATTTTTTTTACCCGCAGAATTATTTTTTTCTTAAGTTACAAAGCCGCAGAAATTTCTGGAAATCTGATATTCAGTTTATTGTCAAAGTCATTAATTTCAGTGCAGGAAAAGACCACCATGGCAACTCAATTCGCCGTTACTAGAGGAGTTGACGTTATGATGATTCAAGTTATTGCAACATGCACTGTTCTGGTTGCAGATGTTTCGCTTTTGTTGGTCATGGGGGCCGGATTGCTTTATGCCGATCCAGCGACCGCTATTGGTGGCTTAATTCTTTTTGCGATTGCAGGTTTAATCCTGCATCAATTGTTGCAAGTTCGTGCTGGAAAACTTGGTACAAAGCATTCGGATCTCACTGTTCAGGTTAATGAAAAAATCAGTGAAGTTATCTCATCCTATAGAGAAATTGTTGTTCGCAGTCGTACAGAGCATTATGCAAGAGAAATTGGTCGGTTGAGATTAGATTTTTCAGCGACCTCAGCAGAAATGAATTTTCTACCGTATGTGAGTAAATATGTTATTGAGACGACGGTTATTTTGGGTGGATTACTCATGGGCTGTGCCCAATTTTTGTTGAATGACGTAATGCATGCTGTTACGACACTTGCAATCTTTTTTACTGCGGGGAGTAGAATTGCGCCTGCTGTTTTGCGTATTCAACAAGGTTCAATGCAGTTACGAACAGGCATTGGTCAGGCTCTACCAACGCTAGAATTGATTGATAAAGTTGGATTTAATGCAATGCCTAAAGAATCACCAGATTCTTTTAATCTTGTTCATGAAGGATTTAACCCAGAGATAATCGTTAGCGGAGTCTCGCTCAGGTATCCCAACAATGAAAAAATCGCACTCAATAATATTAGTCTTAGAATTTCAGCGGGTTCAACCGTTGCAGTCGTTGGTCCATCGGGGTCAGGGAAAACGTCACTAATCGACATTTTACTTGGAGTCGTTGAACCTGATGCAGGATTTGTTTCAATTTCTGGACTAGCACCTTTAGAAGCTGCAAAAAAATGGCCTGGTGCTATTTCTTATGTCCCCCAAGATGTTGTTATGACATCTGGGACTATTAGAGAGAACGTCTCTCTTGGGTATCACGCAGAAATTGCGAGTGATGAACTTGTTTTTGAAGCGCTTGTGTTTGCGCAACTCAAAAAATTTGCTGACAAGCTTCCTGCAGGATTAGAAACTAAAATAGGCCAATCCGGTGGATTGATAAGTGGGGGAGAAAGGCAGCGCCTAGGGGTAGCGCGAGCAATCTTCACTAAACCACGTTTGCTTGTACTAGATGAAGCTACGAGCGCTTTGGATAGCGAAACTGAAAGTAGTTTATCAGCTGCGATTGAGAAACTAAGCGGGAGTACAACGGTAATAATGATTGCACATAGATTATCGACCGTTAAACGAGCTGATCTCGTAGTTTATATAGAAGATGGCGAGGTACTCGCAAAGGGAACATTTGATGAGGTTAGGGCAATTATCCCTAACTTTAATTCACAGGCCGAAATTCTGGGACTTCCTAGGTCGCTCAACTAGAGATTGAAACTTAGATGAAGAAACAACTTATCTAGGCCGTCTACGTCGCTGACTTGAATTAGGTCGCGGGCGCTTTCCACCACTTCGTGAAGGTCCACGGTTTTCAACAATTGGGGCGACGTAAGGGATGCCGCTTGGTTCTTGGGCTCCGGTGATTGTTATTAGTTCGGCATCATTTGGTTTTACGCCAACGAATTTAGGTGTGACACCGGCGCGGGAAGTTAAGCCCTTAACTGAAGTTTGTTGTTTCGTTGTCGCAAGAACAACTACTCCACCGGCTTCGCCAGCACGTGCTGTGCGACCGGAACGGTGTAGATAATCTTTGTGATCTGTTGGTGCGTCTACGTGCACAACGAGTGAGATGCCATCGACGTGGATACCGCGGGCGGCTACGTCAGTTGCAACAAGTGCAGCGTTATCTTGCTCTTTAAACAGTTTGAGTGTGCGAGTACGGACTGCTTGTGACTTTCCACCGTGTAGGGCGCCGACTGGAACGCCAGCTTTTGCGAGGTTGTCGGCAAGACGATCTGCGCCGCGTTGGGTTTTAACAAAGAGAATTGTTTTTCCATTGCGTGCTGCGATTTGAGCGGTGATTAAATCTTTATCACCTGGGTGCATAACAAGAACGTGGTGTTCCATAGTTGAAACGGATGCACGGTCGTTTTGTAGTGAATGTGTCTTTGGGTTCTTAAGGTATGACTTAACGAGTGAGTCAACACCGCGATCAAGAGTTGCTGAGAAGAGCAGACGCTGTCCGCCCATTTTTCCTTGATCAAGAATCTCTTTTACAACTGGCAAGAAGCCCATGTCAGCCATTTGATCTGCTTCATCTAGGACAGTGATCTCGAGGTTATCGAGTTGTACTTCTCCGCGATTAAGTAGATCGATGAGGCGACCAGGTGTTGCAACAAGAATGGCAGTTGCTTTGCGCATTGCAGTGATCTGCTTGGCATATGGCATACCGCCGGCGATGACAACTGATTCGTGACCGATTGCACGAGCAAGTGGTGTTAGAACTTCATCGATTTGCTGTGCAAGTTCGCGAGTTGGTGTGAGTACTAAAGCTAGTGGTTTGTGGGGCTTTGCTTGCTTATTTTGAAGGTTATTGAGAAGTGCTAAACCAAATGCAAGAGTTTTTCCTGATCCTGTTTGTCCGCGACCCAAGATGTCGTGACCTTTGAGCGCATCAGGAAGTGTTGCGATTTGGATTGGAAATGGTGATGTTTTTCCTTGTGCGTTAAGAGCGTTGACTAGCGGCGCTGAAATACCTAATTGAGTCCAGGTTACGTCTGTGTCAGTGAGCGTTGCGCTGGTTGATGTTGTGTTGCGTGACTTTGTTTCAATGACATCTTCGGTGATGTAGTTATCGTTCACACCAAAATCAACAGCTTCGCGGGTATGTGTACGTGCGTGTGACTTGTTTACTGTGCGTGAGTCAGTTGTGGTGCGTGGTTTGAAAGTTCTTTCACTTCTGTTATTTGCACGTGTTGTGTCTGGGCGTTCTGTCTCTGGTTTACGTGGCTTTTGACCAGGGATCCACTTGGTGCGCTTTTGTGGGACAAAATTTGGACGACCATCATTGGCAGGGTCTGCCTTCGCCGCTTCGCGGCGAGTTGTTGGACGTGTGTCTGACTTTGTGAAAGTTGTCTTCTTGTATTCACCGGAGCGGTATTCAGTCTTCTTAAATGTGCGCTCTGTTTTTTCTGGGCGTGCTGCACGCTCTGGACGCTCAGCGCGTTCTGTGCGCTTTGCTACGAATTCATCAGCACGTGAAGTTGTCTTGGCCTTTGGTGCAATCTTTTCTTGGTAGCGCTTTGCACGAAGCTTGGAGCGTTCTAGATTGCGCTCTTCTTTACGTGTGGGAGTTCCCTTTGGACCATCGCTGTAACGGCGAGTTGTCTTTGGTGCTTCTTTCTTAACTGAACGTGATTCAGTGCGTACTTCTTTATCTATTGGGTTAAATGTTGATTTAGTGGATTTAGCAGCGTTCTTCTTTGTGCGCGGCTTTCCAGCTGATGCTGCGCGGCGGGCTTTTCCAGGGGCAGCAGTACGTGGTTGTAGAGACATGATTTTATGGTTACCAATCGAGAGACAAGCGCGTCTCGATCAAGATTGGTGCTTAAGACTCGCAAGTAAGTGCTATTTAGCACTTTGGGGGGAAGTACTTTCTTTCGGATGAAAGAACGTGCCAAGTATACCGTGGATTCTTGGTTGTATTTACCAGGGGTAATTCGGCGTTATGCGATTGTCTTTATGCCAGTGGTATACCTTGACCGTCTTTTACATTTTTTGTTGCTACCAGTATGAAATCAATTAATGCCCAGACACCCAAACCGCCGAAGGTGAACAACTTACCAAGCCCGACACCTACATGACCTAAGTAGAATCGATCTACACCCAACACTCCAAAGAAGAATGAAAGAAGCAAAGTTGTAACATATGACTTGCTAGAAAAAACTCCAGGGATTTGCTTTGCCTGGTATGCATAACCTGTCGCAACTTCTGTGACCATAGTATCCGCTTTTACAAAACCAGATTTTGCCCAATTCTGTAAAGTGGCCGTATCAACTGGATTCTCTGGTTGACCAGGAATTCTGACTGTCCACGTCGGAGTATTGCTCTTCATAGTTTTCGATCCTTTTCCTATTACGTAGGTTGAATTATCCAAACTTGTATTAAACCCGACGGGAATGTTAACTCCTGTTGCAAGACTCTTTTTTATCTTTCCTGACAGAATTAAGTGAATTAGTAATCCAACTTGAATCAGAGTGGTTAAGAAGAGAAAAAGGATTGATTCAGTGCCCGTAAATCCCAATAATAGCCACGCAAGAAGTGGAAAGATAAAGATTGTTAAGCACACAAAGAACCATAGAATAATTCCGATACTAAATCCATCCCACCAATAATAGAACTCTCCAGTGATGTAAATGAATAACAGGAAAGAATTTACTAACAGCCCAATTATTGCCATCTTATTCGGGAGGCTTTCCCCAAAACGTGGAGATAGATTAAGAAATAGAAGAATAGGAAGAGACAGCATAAGAAGATATGCAACAACTCGAACTACTTCCAGTCCCGAAAACAAGGGGTTAAAATTGTCCAAAGTGTATGCTGGTTCGAAATTACCATATTCAGAACCAGAAGATATTACGGCGAAAAAAAACAACCTCAGAATTGAAATGCAAGCTATCAGTACAAAAAATGCTTTACTTTTCAAAAAGTTCATTTGATTCCGTTCAGAACTCGTAGATCCAATTGTGTCGCTAATTCTAATTTGAATGTCACTGTCGTCAAGGATTATGTACTAAATAGTTCACTTGAAGGATTACAGGAGTCTATATCAGGCGTCCAATTCTTGAATTTCCCCTGTTCTTCTAAATCATCTTCCTTATATTTGGGTGTGTTATGCGCGCTGGGAGATAGAAAAGCCAACAGGTAATTCGAGTCTGTTGGTTTTA
>Ga0315900_10008820_pt1 | contig 12897 bp, 9 predicted proteins | sample LakEriMetagenome_FD_203521 | JGI IMG/M metagenome (GOLD analysis project Ga0315900, IMG submission 203521) | Freshwater fungal communities from buoy surface, Lake Erie, Ohio, United States - Buoy 12 MA114 | ecosystem: Environmental > Aquatic > Freshwater > Lake > Lake biofilm | place: USA: Lake...
ATTCTCGAAGGGTCCATCCTTCATGCCCTCCAAGAGGTTGGCGATGTAGGTGGCAGTGCCACCCATATTCATCCGGGCGATGAGATGGAGTATCCGCGGGCGAGCCACGATCTCTAGTATCTCGACTTCACAGAGATGAGTGGAATCCAATCAGGGTACTTCGCAACTCGATTCACCGTGTAGATAGGACCACCTCTCCACCCACTCAAATCAAGTACATCGTGCACCACCAAGACCAAAACCAAGTCCGCATCACCAAGAGGGGAGCTCTGCTCGCCTTTCCACTCCTTGACCACGGGATCGTGCCAGGTCACCTCGGCTCCTCGATCTCTCAAGAGGTGCACCACCGCCTCTGCGGGAGTCTCACGAGTATCGGAGATATTTGCCTTATAGGTCACACCAATTACCTGGATTCGAAGTCCCGCCAAAGACTTCCCTATCTCCTCCTCTAGACGATCCACTACGAACTTCGGCATCGACTTGTTCAGTTCATCGGAAACTTGAATGTACTTACTCGAAAGGCCAAACTCACGTGCCCTTGCCTCTAGATAGAAAGGATCCACCGGGATGCAATGTCCGCCGATACCGACATTGGGGTGGAATGGCATGAATCCATATGGCTTAGTCGCAGCAGCAGCCAATGTCTCATCCGCTGGGATGCCCATCGCTGCCATCAATTGTGCAAATTCATTCACAAGACCGATATTGATGAACCTGAAGGTGTTCTCAAAGAGCTTTGCTGCCTCCGCTACTTCCGGCGAAGACACCTCAACCACATGCTCACAAAACCCTTGATAGAACGCCACTGCCTCGTTGCGCGCAGCCTCCGTCAATCCACCAACCACCCGCGGGGTATTGCTTGTCCCAAAACTCTGATTACCTGGATCAACTCGCTCAGGCGAGACGGCGTAGTGATGTTCCAAACCAAAACCACCAACTATCGGAGCGATTACTTCCCTTAGTGTGCCTGGGTAACTCGTGGATTCGTTGATGATCAAGGCGGGACTCTTCAGAGCCCGACCTACCATCTCGGAGGCCTTGCGCAGCAAGGTGAGATCTGCCTTGCCCTCTTCATTCAAGGGTGTCGGCACTGCGATGACCACGACATCCGAGGAATCAAGCGATGCGGGTTCACTACTCACACAAAAGCGTCCAGATTCCAAGCCACCTTGAAGTACCGACTCTGAGATTCCTTCGATATGGGACCTACCTTGCGAAAGCCCCTCGACTACCGCCTGATTGATATCGAAGCCAAGGACAGCATGGCCAGCCCTTAAGGCCCCCTCTGTGATGGTCAAGCCCACATAGCCCTGGCCAACCACGGAGACGCGCATCGTCGAAGGATACTCGCGAAAAAGAACTAGGGCCCGGTCCTTTCGGAACCGGGCCCTAGTTAGCAGAGCTAGTTAGAAACTAGCTAGTTAGAGCTTTACTCCAACTCGCTTTGCAACGCGGTTGAGCAACTTCTGGAGAGTTGCAAGCTGTGCAACCAGCTTGGTTACCTCTGCAGAGAGTGCGGTCACAGCGTCAACTGCAGCCTGTGCAGTCTCCTGAGCAGCGACTGCTGCAGAAGCTGCCTCATCGGCGGCTTCCTGAGCGAGAATCGCAGCATCAGTTGCGGCGATCGCAGCATCAGTTGCTTCTTGTGCGGCATCGAGAGCTGAGTTAGCAGCTTCCTCTGCGCCGTCGAAGACTGTTGCTGTGATCGTATCCCATGTCTGACCAGCAGTTGGAAGACCAGTTCCACCTCGGTAGACAGCAGTGAAGGCTCCAGTCAACTGTGAAGCTGTCGCTGTCAACGAACCTACTCCATCAGTAAGAGCGACAGTGGTATCTGCCAGATCTGTACCAGGAGTGAAGTCCACGCCGGCACGCAACAGGTTTGCAACTGTCTGTGATGGAACGACAAAGCCGTTCGCATCTCGGGCAGTCACGCTGAGAGTAATTTCCTCACCCTTTGCGTAGACAGACTTGTCGAAGGCGAGCTTGACAGTAGCCGCTGCACCAACAACACGAAGATCCAACTCATTACTTACGATCTGAGTTGCAGGCAAGCTCGCTGCGGCAGTGCCAAATGCGAAGTTTGCCAACTTGATCTTGGTTGTGCCGGTGTCACCGACGGTGATACCGCAAGTCGCACGAGCGGTTGCAGTGTTGTAGGCATAGAGACATCCGGTGGTGGAAGTCGCGTTGGAAACAACTGCGGTGTCAGAGCTATGGACAAACCATGAGTCTGATGATGCTGGAAGGATATTTCCTGCAGCATCCGCAATCACAAGTCGAACGATGGTCTGTGAATCCGAAGCTAGCTTCGAAGTCACTGCCTTTGCCAAGGTGAGAGTTGCAGTTGCAGCCCGACCTGAGAAGTTGACCGTCTCTGTTGCCAGAATGGTTGATGTGACTCCCTTGTAGAGGGTAATTGTCGCCACTCCACCGGTTCCATCACTGAGAACTTGAATATGCTCCAAGCCACCAATAATCGTTACTGAACGTGCTGCAGTGCCAGGGTTTGCATTGTCTCCATCAGCTGAACGCAAGATACCTGGACCAGTGATTACCGCAGTGATTGATTCGGTAAAGGATGCTGGAGAGAGCTGTGTTCGAGTCTCACCCGCGGCATTCGTCGGCCTCACGAAGATACTTGCAACATGAGTTGAGAGGCCCAGACCATTCACAACGGCCACAGAGTCACTTGCTTGGGTATCAATGTCACCCGTAGATGTGCTCACGACTGAAGTAGCTGCTGTCATCACACGATCTGAACCCGTTACTGTGAACGTATAAGTCACAGCGGTAGGAGCTGAAGGTGCTCCCGCAGCTGCATTTGGATAGGACGCAAAGAACGTATAGGTGTACGTCCCTGGAACCGTTGGTTGAACAACATCAAAGCGACCAGTGAAGGTCACAACTCGGCTACTAGTGCCTGAATACACAGCCCTGATGGTCTCTGATTCGTTCGCAACGCCAGATCCGAGTCGCTCCAGAACGGTCGCTCCAGATGAGTCAGCAGTTGCAGGAATCCTGAAGCCAATAAAGGTTGCTCCAGGGCTTGTGGTTGATGTCCTCACAGCTGTGATGACTACAGAGTCAACGTTAGCCGGAGACCCCTGCACAGAAGTGAATGAAAACGCAACAGTTGCGGATGCGGTTTCGGTTGTCTTCACCGATGTATTCACTGCTGTCGCAGTCATCGTGGCTCCAACCTGAATCACTGCACTGGAAGGAGCTGACGCAAGAACGCCAAACCCAAGTGCAGTAACCACCGCAAGCGCGATGCGCTTGAAGTTTGTCTTGTTAGACATTTGTTTCCTTTCAATAGTCGTCACAGAGACGTTCTCTGTGGCGGCTTTGAGATGGGTCGCACGTGCTGACTCATCTCCATCCCCACCCCGTTTCCGGTAGAGGTGAGGAAATCTGAGTTTCGAACCCCCCAATTATGCCCCATCTCCCTGGGAATCTGCTGATACCAAGACCACTTGAGCAAGAATCTTGGTCTTGGACGGGTCCAAAAGCACCCGGGTAGCTATGACTCCAGGGGTGGAGGTGAGGTCGGTTCCAGAGGTGCTTGTAGGCACCTTGACGGTGGTCTCCAAAGCGGAGTCCACCACCATAATCGCAGCGAGGAGGTAGTTGCCTGAGGCAAGTCGCTCCACATCGGTAGAGACGTAGGAGAGGCGGAGTGGCCGCCAACCTCCATCAATCCCAACCGAAACTTCAGCAACATAGGAAGTCCCGAATGCATCGACAAAGATGGATTGGTTGATCAATACATTCGTGGCACCAGATTTTGTGCTCACGATATTTGAGAGCATCAGACCTGATTCAGTGACTATAGATTTCTGTTGTCCTGCGAAGAGTGAGCCAAGAGATCCGAGAGAGTCGGCAACAGTGAATCCGGTGGGTACTCCTTCGGCATCAACTCCTAAGAAGGTCAAATCTGAGGATACTTGTGAGAATGTGCGTGGAGCAGATTTCTCTGACACTCGGATGTCGCGCTCCTCAGGGTCAGCGGATTGAGCCCCTGATTGACTCTCATCATCTGCATTTGAAGAGGGAGTGTCAGTAAGAGAATTCTTCTCAGACCCTTGGTCTGTTATTGAAACTGTCTCTGCGGAGAGAAAATCCGCGTTGGTCAGGGAGTTGAAGCCCACAAATGCAGAGAGAACAAGGATGAGTGAGAGAGCGACTCGTGAAGACTTTTGTACGCCTCTCTCAAGTTTCCTGAAGGTGACAGAAAGGAGATCCAATGCAGTCAATCCTCGTTCTTCATCGACAACTCGTTCTGCGAGGATGCGCTTCAACCCGGCGCGAGCTCGAGCAACTGTGTGGCGAACGGTCTTCTCGTTTATTCCGAGCTCCCTCGCAATATCTGAAGTCGAGCGACCTTCAAACTCCCACATGATTAGGGCTGCGCGCTCTGCCGGGGAGAGAAGTGAGATGGCCTCGCGGACAATCGCAGCATCATCCGCCGCCGCGACAGCGTCAGCGTGGTCCGCATCATGATGCCAGGAAGCTTCTAATTCGCTCGTCGCGTCGTCTAGGACTACGAGACGTGGTCGTCGCTGTTCTCGGCGATGCAAGTCGATGCTTAGGTTCTCAATGACCCGATGAAAATAAGACCGGGCGTGATCCGGACTCTCGAGTTCCGGGCAAGCCAGCAGAACTCGAACCAATGCGTCTTGGACAATCTCCTCAGCCTCAGCAGAGGATTGCACCACCCGACGAGCATGGGAAAGGAACTCAGACCGATTCTGAACGAAGAAAGCCCCAAGTTCGGCCGCGGACCAAAGTCCGGGCGACTTGCTCGACGGGGTCATCAGGGTCCATCCTCGTTATCGGGCTAAATGAAAACGCTTCCACCCTCCACAACGACCAGACCTACTTGATGTTGTTGGAAAAGGACAAATCGGACATCAACCTATCCAACGCGTTGAATGTTGGGATTGAACGGATCCATCTCCTTCAACCGACCGTAGGCCTCTTCGCGATCTTGAGGAGATGCACTTGGAAGAACTTGTCGCACCTGCCACCCCATAAAGTCTCTGGGATAGCGATTGAGAAGTTCCTCAACGATCTCCCCCACCAGGGGCTCGTTGTTCGCCTTGATGGCCGAATCTAGAGCCAACTCCATGTGATAGGCAGTTGCTCCAACAGCCTTTGCTCGGGTCAATTGCTCCACTGGATTTCCGGACTGTAGCGCGTCCTTGAACTTGGCGTCGGCATTGAATGGTAGGAAAGCCGACAGGAAACCAACTCCAACGCCCGCGATTCCCAGGAGTGAGACCGAGGCGGGAAGCTGAGAACTATCTATCCTTGACTTTCGTTCGGCACGGGGAGGCGGACCTTCTCGGGTGGCTATCTCATATCCAATCAGAGCCCCTGTGAACAACCAGCCCCAAATTCCAACTCCAATCTGATTGATACTGATCGCGGCTTGAATCAGATATGCAACCCATGCCGAGAACAAAGCTACGAAGTAGGGGTTGAAACCTTGATTGCGTCGCATGAGATGCCAGGCAGCACGCAATGCGTAGCCCAAGAGAACCAAATAGGCCACAATCAGCGGAAGCCCGCCGGACGCCGAGATGTCCAAATAGATATTGTGAGCCGTATTCGTGATGCGATCGGGATTGGTCCTAAGAGTCGCAATCTCGCCTCGAACCTCGCGATACCAGTCGCCATAAGAATCAAGTCCGACACCAAATATGGGATTCTTGACTGTCATTGCCCATCCTGCATACCAATAATCAAATCGAAACTGGATCGTGTCGCCGAAGACAAATCGTGCTAATGGTCCGACGTTGTTTAGCGCTAATGCAGTCAGTGCAAAGCCGATCAAACCAAGCAGAAGGTATGGCACGCGAAGTATCCTGAGCGGTTCATAGGAACGTACGAAGAAGTAGCCGACCAGACCCATGCCAGCGATGTAGATCATGAAACCTTGTATGGATCCAGTCTCAAGAATGATGAAGAGATCAATGCCGACCATCACGAGTAACAGAACGCGGATGTAGAGGTTCTGTTTCGGAGCGAGCGCCAAAACAGTTGCGCAAATTGATGCCAAACCAAAGAAAGCCGAAGAAAAGTTGACGTTTCCTAAAGTTGCAAACGGCGCCATCAAGCTCCATGAGATTGGGTCTCTACCGGCAATCTGGAACATCGCATAGATCGTTGTAGGTACTGCAGTCAAAACTAGTACATCCACCAGTTTGTGGTAGAAAGACTTCTCTTGAATCATGGCAGTAGCCAGGAGAATGATTACAAGACATAGATAACCCAAGTATCCGTTGTTCCGTCCAAAGACCCCCCAGAATTGTTGGTTCATCGGAGCACCGCTGACAAACATCACCAAAGACATCCAGAGTATGAATGCAAACGCTGCCATCCGGACCCCTCGTGGCAACCTCAAAAGATGACTCTTGATGTTTGGGAGGAGAAGGAACAACAGGCCAAATGCGCAACCTGCCACGAACACCATCTTGATCAGATTGATTGGATCAAAATTAGAAAATGGGGAAATTGCGAGTGTGGTAGCTGGACCTACAGAGAGGAGAGCAGTGGCGGTTCGCCGCAAGGTTGCACTCAATTTTGCCTCCTTAGGTAACTCTTTTCACACCGAACTATAGGGGTCACAGACATGACAACCGACTATCGTCATCATGGCGTGGTAGAACATGGTCACTTTGGGCCATTAGTCGCATCCTTGTGCTAGCGCTTGTTCAGGTAGACCTCCGCAAACCTGTAGGGGAAGGCTCCGATTTCTTTATCTACCTCTCTATAGTTCAAGCTTTTGCCAGAAGTATTGTCTTTCGCGCGAATCTCAAGAGCATAAAGTCTTCCATTGAACTGTAGAGACTCAGAAAAGTAGCTTGCCTTACTCAGAGAGGAAAGCACTAATAGGGGGATGAAGATCAACATGCATACAACTTTAGAAAATCTACTAACAAGAATGAACTTTGAACCGACAGCGACAAGGAAAATGCAGAGAAAGATGTGACTGTTCAGAGTAGTCAGATAGAAAGGGTATGCAAGCGACCAATCACGGTACCTCTGTGTCAGAGATAGCAGAAGGTTTGGCAAGAAGATTAGAGAAATCAGAACAATCCAACAGAATCCTGACATAACACTCTTGGAGATATCCGTTGAAAGCAAAGTCAGTGAAGAGAGGATCAAGAGAGTGAATACGATTGCGGCCAAAAGAACAGTCCAACTTATCGAACCTATCGAAACTAAGCCGGTAATCTCTATCCCAGCTGGTTCCTTCACAATAGTGTGAATCCCCGAGAAGAGTGAAAGTGGAATCGCGCCCAAGGAAAGTAACATCAGTGTTGAGGTAATCGCAATCGGGCTCAAAGTCGTCACATCTGTGCCTCCGTATGTCCCTGCTGAGGAGAACATGAAGGTCAAATAGGCAACAAGGTAGAGCAGAATCAACAGCCACAATATCCAGTAGTGCCTCAGTTGGTTCGCAGACCAAGAAGCTCCCGTTCTCTTTTTCACGTGACTTCTCTGCATTCCAATAAGCAGCAAGAGAGCAACACTGATCCCAACATACATTTCATAAGAGAGAAGCGAAACCAAGAAACCGGCATAAAAGAACGCTACTGAAAGGCGGCTGATCCTCCCCCCGTCTAGGAAGATCCTAAGGAATTGATCTAGAAAGACAAGAAACGCAACTGCACCAAGATTGAACCAACCGGGTAGGTTCGTCAGAGTGTTGTAGCCCAGTAAGGGGTAAGTCGCGACAAATAAAACGACAGAAAAGAGCCCCAGGCGTACTCCGAGGAACCATGACCCTATTCGGAAGACCAGGAAACAAATTGCAAAAGTCATGAGAATCTTCGCGAATATCGCAAGAGCTTCGCTTCCTAGGACTATTTGTGTGATGGAGTAATAGATCACCTGGTAGAAACGGTCTTGACTTCTTGCTTGCTGAATTGACGTCGTTAGGACCGCCTGCTCTTGAATAGGGCTGATTCCGAGGCATCCATCTGCAAAGAATCTTGCGCTATAAGCACAGAAATCGTCACCAAAGAAGCGTCGAAGTGAAGAAGCAATCGCAAACATCGAGACTATGAGTACAACAGGAAAATACTGCGATCGTGAGTTGAGTCTGGGTAATCTAAACATCTCTAGATGCGACATCCCATTCGGCAACAATCAACATTTGTCCAGCAAGAAACTTGAAAGGAAGACTCAGATACATCTTCATGAGAAGTCTCGGCAAAGGGATGGGAAACCGAGTCTTCACGGTCAACGGCAAGAATCGCCGATGAACCTTTGTTACACGCCATCCGAGCGCCCGGAGTTGATCGCTGAACGAGACGTCCGTCCAGATACTAAGGTGCGTATAGTCATCGAAGTACTGTCTTGGTTTTGATCTGAAGTTTGGCTGCAAGACAACTAAACGTCCGCCAGGGACAAGTATCTTGCTCAACTGCGTCAAGAGTGATCTTACGTCATCCTTTTCCAGATGCTCGAAGAAATTTGAAGCGAATACCCCATCGAAGGTTCCAGTTACGTCCTCTTCAAAAGCAAGGCAATCAGTAACTAACGTCTTGACTCCATGCTTAGCATATTCAACGAATTCAGGATTGGCATCTACGGCAAGCACACTGCAGTCTTTGACATTATTGGCAAAGAAACACTGCCCAGCACCTAGGTCAATTAGGCTCTTACAACCTGGCAAATGCCTCGCTTGGATGTATGGTGCTAGTTCTCGCCAAATGTGTTCTCTTCTCGCTTCGTGATTCAATCTAATCTCAAAGTATCTATCTTTCATTTGATTTCCATCCGAAGAGGATTCCTTTTAGCATACGAAATCCAACCCGTAACGCGATCAAATTACTTTGGTTTCCACCCTTACTCTTTCCAATCCTTGCGCGAAAGTTTATTGGCACCTCCAATACCCGGACATTATTGGAAAGGCAACGGTCCAAGAAGTGAGCATTGAACTCAAGATTCACTTCTGGGTTGAATAAGTGGAGGTTTCTTTGCATTGATTTGGCATGAACTAATTTATAAGTTGTACCCAAGTCAGTGAAGGTGCCTTTACCTAAATGCTTTACTTCTAAGACCTTTGCAGCAAAGAAGTTCCCAAAGAACATGAAATTGGTCAACTGAGTTTCGACCTCTCTTAGCTGCTCCACAATCCGAGTTCCATTGACGACTGAAGCTTCCGACGTATACTGAAGAAGTTTATGAAGATCTCGTGCCAGGAAGGTGCCGTCGCCTTCGCAGAGAGCAAACCAGTCGTGTTGTCCAGATGACCCCTCACTGAGCGCGCGGAAGACCACCTGCCCATAGCCGCGTTTCTTTTCGATAATTACCTCGGCACCGGCCGCCAAGGCCTCTTCACGAGTTCGATCGCTTGAATCGTTGTCTATAACAATAACGCGTCCTACCGATTGTATTTCCCTGAACTCTCTTACTACGTGTCCGATGGACAATTGATCATTCCAAGCGGTTAAGTAGACATCAACCTTTGCCAAGTCAGTGTTCTTGATATGAGGTGATGCCTGATTTAGAAAGTCACTCCGAATGGATTTGCGATTTTGGTCATAAACCCTACGTATTCTGACGAGGAGTACCAAGAGAAGTGATGCAAGGAGAACAAGGATGCCGATTAGAACCACAGAATCGTCCCAATACGCATTTGAAATTACTCGTCTCTACGGAAGAAGCGAAGGAACCCACCGGCGAGGAGTTTACATGTGGGCCCTGTCGGGCTCGAACCGACGACCCACGGATTAAAAGTCCGTTGCTCTACCGACTGAGCTAAAGGCCCCGCCCCAATCTACCGGGTTCTTGGAGACCAGAGTTGGCATTCCTGCGCTTGATCTATCCAACTATTCAGTCTTTAGGGCGATGTTCGTGATTTCCGTGCGCACACTCCACAATTCTGGAAAGAATGTGAAGGTATTCAATCTGGACAACACCTCTACAGGAGTTCCTTGGGTACCTTCGACATCTTGGCCAATACTTCGTGCCACAACCTTAAAGTGTCGGCTTCTCCACAATGCAATGCGCTCATCAAGTTCTAATAGCCATTCTGCTAACTGGTAGAGGTCCTCAAAGATTCTATCGTTGAGAAAGAGTGTGATGAGGTCGATTTTCTCTTGCTTCAACAAGCGATGGAACTCGGCACCAAGGTCAGGAATCAATTTCCTAAGTCGATTGAATCCCGGGGAATCGAAGCCAGATCCATGCCCTAACGCTCGACGTACCTGTTGGTAATCCCAAGGTGACATCTTCTCTAACATGTCTAATGCATTGTGTGTTTGGTAAATACATAGAACGGCCCTGCTCAAAAGGCGCTGTGGTTCGCGCAGATTGTCCTTACGTAACTTTTCAATCGCCTCAGCTACTTCGGAACTAGCCAACTTCAACCAAAGTTCTGACGTTTGATGCACAATCGTGAAGAGGAGTTCGTCTCGATGTTCCCATTGGTCCGAGTTTTTTTGCAAACTTAGTAACTCATCCGTCCGAAGATAATTCTCGTAGTCACTCTTGCCAGAACCGGCAAGAACGGGTGGTTTCGCGTAACTCACAGGAAGAGACTAACTGACGTAATCCGACGCAAAAAGAGCCTTGTGCTCAGACAATGACTTCATGAGTAGCTCGACATCGACTTCGGTGTTATAGAAATGGGGGCTAATCCTCAGATTTCCATCCCGCGAGGAGACGACTATCCGATCCTGATCTAAGCTAGATACAAGTTTGCTCTCATCGACTGATTTGAAGGCGATCATCCCTGCATGCGAAGAGGAGTCTTCCGGAGTCACGAGGCTTGCTCCAAGGCGGACCAGTTCCTGTCGAAGCATCTGATGTACGTAATCAGTCTGATTCCATGATTTCTCAAGCCCAACATCAAGTAACAATCTCAATCCTGCAGCAGCTGCGAAAACACTTGGAATAGGAGGTGTTCCACCCTCAAATCTTCGGGCATCGATTGCAGGGTCATACTTATCGATCTCCATAGCGAATACATCTCGAGCAGCAAACCAGCCAGTTTGTGTGGGAACTCTCGAAGGACCTTCTTTGGCAAGAAGGAATCCAATTCCTGGAAGTCCGAGCATGTACTTTAGAAATCCTCCGACCAGAAAGTCTGCTCCCACGTCATCGAAGTCGATTGGAATGGAACCGGCCGATTGGTAAGCATCGACCATGACAGGGATGCCGTGCTTGTGTCCTAGATGGCTTATTGCCTTGATGTCGGACATTGCGCCAGTGCGATAGCAGACATGGGTGACTGCTAGGAGGGCAACTCGTTCATCAAGCTGAGCCTCAAGCTTTTCTAGACTAAGGGTTCCATCTTGCTCCGCAGCCACATGAACTACCACTGCTCCCCGACGCTCTTGTGCATGGAGAATCTGACCCATAGTCGGGAATTCGAGATCGGTTGTGACAATTCGCTTTCTTGGTCCAGAAAAATCAAAAGATGAGAGGACTGAGTTGATTCCCGCTGATGCATTCGAAGTGATAGCAACATTTGTTGGTTTGGTCTTGAATGCCTGAGCTACTAACTGTCGTAACTCTTCCTGCTTCATGACCCACTCGTCCCAGAGTGAACCTTTCTCATACATTCCATCGAGGTACTGGTTGAGCGCATCGCGAACTGGAATTGCGAGCGCACCCTGCGAACAGGAGTTGAGATAGGTCACTCTTTCGAAGACCGGAAAGAGATGGCGATACTTCGATGCAATGTCCATGGCTAGGCCACCTCGGATTCTGAATTTAGCAGGAATATAACTCTAAACTGGATTGTCTTCTGCATCCCCTAAGGAATAATCCCCTCATGGATGTCTACCTCGCCGAGGCGGCCCGAACTCCTTTTGGATCCTATTTTGGCTCCCTTTCGGGAATCAGGGCAGATGATCTATTGGCAAGAACCATCAAGGGGCTTCTCGCTAAGGTTCCAAATCTTGAACCTACGTCCATAAATGATGTGGTGGTTGGAGACTCTAATGGTTCCGGGGAAGACAATCGAGATGTCGCTCGTATGGGACTACTTCTCGCTGGACTTCCGGTCACTGTGCCAGGGGTAACGGTCAATCGCCTCTGCGGGTCCGGAGCTGAAGCGATCATTCAAGCAGGAAGAGAAATACAAACCGGCGATGCTCGATTCGTCGTGGCAGGTGGAGTCGAGTCCATGTCACGCGCTCCTTGGATCGTAAAGCGCACGACCAAAAAGACTCCGGAAAGTGTCTCGGTAGAGGAGCTCCACCAATCGACTGTCGGTTGGCGAATGGTCAATCCAGAATTCCCAAGTGAGTGGACTCAGGGCCTTGGACGATGTGCTGAATCTGTCGCGGAGAGAATTGGCATCTCACGAGCAGAGCAAGACGAATGGGCTCTTCGATCTCACATCCGTGCGATGGAGGCATGGCAAAAAGGAATCCACTCAGGTTTTGCCTTTGACTTCTCAGGGCTGACACGAGATGAATCCATTCGCCCCGAGACATCTATCGAGAAACTCTCCAGTCTTCCTTCTGCTTTCTCCGAAGGTGGAGCAGGAACTGCTGGGAACTCGTCACCCATCAACGATGGATCCGTAGTCACGCTCCTTACGACACGTGACGGCATCAAAGAGTTAGGAATCGATACCAACAGTTCTGGTGGTTACGGCAAGATCTTGGGAAGCACTGTTGTTGGGCGAGCGCCACATGAATTCACACTTGCGCCCGTTGATGCAGTGAATGCACTCATGACCAAGTTGAACCTCAAATTCTCAGAGATCAAGGTTTGGGAAATCAACGAAGCATTCTCTGCGATGGTCCTCTCAGTTCTCCATGGTCTGCCAGAGATAGATCGCGAGAGGGTCAATATCAACGGTGGCGCAATCGCGATGGGACACCCAATCGGAGCATCGGCCGCCCGTGTCATCGTCGACACAGC
>Ga0315900_10008822_pt1 | contig 12897 bp, 10 predicted proteins | sample LakEriMetagenome_FD_203521 | JGI IMG/M metagenome (GOLD analysis project Ga0315900, IMG submission 203521) | Freshwater fungal communities from buoy surface, Lake Erie, Ohio, United States - Buoy 12 MA114 | ecosystem: Environmental > Aquatic > Freshwater > Lake > Lake biofilm | place: USA: Lake...
TTTAAGAATCGATGACTCAAACAAACTATATGTAATTCAACGCTTCATCTTCCTTCAATTTACCCATAGGGTATTTTTCAACTATTGTTAACGGTACAATTTGTTACGGAATTGTATGCTGATAATTGATTAGAATCACCTTATCACGTTGGTCGATACCGGTTCTGATCTGCTGCTGTAGTAGATATCCAAGTCCGATGCTGTTCCGTTTATTGATTTTATACTCACCCTCCAGAATAAAACGCCAATCCTGAAATTGAAGAAAGGCCTCTTCACTTAGACCATGGAATAATTCGTATGAAACACAGGGGGTAAATTTCTTAATTCTGACATAGTTTAATGACAACTTGTTTCTAAAGCTGGAGTTCAAATCCGCATCTCTTGTGCGCGTTTGGCCGGAGAGGGTAAACTGAATTTTTGTGGTATAACCAATTCTGAAATCGCCAGGCTTCCACTTCTTTCCTCCGTTAAACTGAATTCTTTGCCGAGGTTGCCAGCCGCTGTTCCGTTGAATGGCTCCGAGCCGGAGTGACATACCAGCAAAATATCCTCTTTTAAGATCATAACGTGCCTTCAGATCAACCTGCCGGGTTCGTAATCGTGTCAGGTCCTGATCCCAACGTAATTCAGGAGATAATTCAAGGTCTACTTTCTTTAGGCCCTTGTAAACAACCGATGGGTTCAGCCAGAGTCCTCTGTCAATTTCCTGTGCAGAGGCAGTGATTTCAATCATAATCAAAGCCGCCACGAGATAAGAGACTAGATGTCTCACGTAATTCTCGAACGTAATCTTCATATAACGTTTAACAAAATAGGCGCCGGAAAGTTCACGATTTTTCACGTCAATCATGTATCTATGTTTAACCCTGCCCTCCCGTAAAGACCATACCAATCTGCATCTCGTATTCCTCAAAACCCGGTGAAGATGAAGGGGACCTCACCTCAAAAAACCGGATCGATTTAAAATTAAAAAATCGGGCAATTATGAATAAGCTAACACTATGTAATTATCCGGAAAAAAACATCAATCTGCCGCTATAGGACCAACATTGTATATTTGGGCAGTATTATCGACCTCCCTTCAACGACATTACGATGAAAAAGCACCTGTTCGTTCTTTTCTTATCCCTCTATCTAACGTTTCAAAACGTCAGCGCGCAGCAAATCGACTGGGCGATTTACGACACGTCGGACTACGCCCTCAATCCGTCCTACCTTGCTGTTCCTATTGCTGCAGATGGCAACGAAAATGTTTACACCGCTTGGCTAATGGAGTACGATCAAACTTCAAGTCAACATGCGTATGGTAGACAGGTCATCTCCGGGTTTTCTGCTCAAGGATCTGCGCTCTTTCGTCATACACTGGGGAATAAAGCAGAGGTGTCAGCCTTGGAAAAAACCCCATCCGGTGAACTTATTATTATCGGCACGTTTATGGATACCTTGTCGTGGGACAGCACGTTGCTACTTACGGTAAACAATCCAGCACCCAACTCCCGCAACGCCTTTCTACTTTTTTTGGATTCCACCGGCTCAGTATTGAGATCGAGAAATCTGACCTTGACGTATCCGGACCTTCAAGAACCTTTCCATTTGGATATTGATCCCTATGGAAATGCTTGGGTTGCTTTTTTCTCCTGGACAACCGGCTATGCCATTGGGCTGGATGCTCTCGGACAAGATTCGGTCGTTCGGAATTTATCCGGAATGCAAGCCATCATGAGCGATTTTGCTGTGGATGCTTCCGGTTCAGTATACGTAAGCGGAGGAATAGGATTTGGCAGCTTTATTTTTGCCGGATTACCGGTAAATGTAACGGACAATTACAGCTCGTATCTCGCAAAAGTTGATGCATCCGGCAACGGTAGCTGGTTCAAGACTATTCCCGATATTACGTTTCAGGATTCCAAAATTGGGGTAAGTGGAAACTGTATTTATTTTACCCGTTCGCTATCTGATTCTGTAACGGTTGAAGGCTTTCATTTGGATGGTCCACAGTGGGTGTATGATGTACTCACTGTCAAATACGATACGGCAGGAAATGTCATTTGGGCAAAAGACATCCCGGCTCAGCCGTCTATCACCGGTGACCTGAAAGTTGGTTTTGGAAATTATCTGGTCGCGGACAATTCCGGAGGTTACTATCAGTTGATGGACTACCGCGGACAAGTTGATCTCGGCAACTTCGTAGTTGTTGGTGCTCCGGGAACAACAACATCACGCGGGGCCACACTGGTCTATTATGATGGAAATGGATTGCCGCAATTTCATTTGGATGTTTCCGGAGTGAATGGGTTGTTCTCTTACTCCGTGGCATTATCCAGTAATAACACAGGATACTTTTCCGGAACGGCTCGTGGCGGTGCTCAGATTGGATCAACAGCTATCGTAACACCGGATCCGTTTGATTTCGTTTCGTGGGTGGCCAAGTTTTCACAGACGGGAACGTCGGTGTCTAGTCTTAATCCGGAATTACTTACCATTTATCCGAATCCATCATCCGGTGAGCGTGTCTGTTTTACGACTCCCATGGGAAAAGGAATCCTTACAATCCTGGATGTGCAAGGTAGTAAGGTCAAAGAGATTTTGATCAGCGAAAAAACAGAGTGCATTTACGTAGACTTACCCAACGGCCTCTACATGGTGAATGTGAATTCCTACGATGGCTCTTTTACCAGGAAGCTTATCGTACAGTAATCCGATACCTACCATTGATAATTGGCACGTTTTGATAGAGACCACCCGATTCATCAAGGACTCATACCACCCGATGGGGAGCATATTACAAAATCAATTCGGTGTCACTTTAATCTTGTAATCGATTCGTGGAGTTGTTTTCTTCTCAAATTTATCATTCAACAACTTTGCATATTCAAAAATGGTTTTTACGTTTTTCGGAAAGAAGGAGAAATCTTCACTTTCAAATTTTACTGCCAATTCCGGATCGTCTTTCCTGATCCAATCGGCTACTTTTTTAATTGCTTCTTTCCTTCCAAAAAAGAAGCCCGTAATTTCCCCATCATAACCCGACGAAAAATAAATTTGTTCAGCGTCGCACATTACATCCGTGCTGTCTTTTTTGTTTATTTTCAAAATCCCTTTGTAATACACGACAAGCTTGCCGGTTTCAATGATAACATACGCCTGTTTATTGTAAATTCTCCAATCGTATCCTTTGTTGTCATGAAAACCCCATTCCGTTAGATCACGGCACGGATATACCGCATTTTTACCACCACTTTCAAAAATTACTTTGTTGATGTCATTTGCACCAAATGTTCCTGCACTCTTAATGTTTTTTGATTCGTAATCTTTTACGGTAACATAAAATCCGGGGCTGACAGGGTTTACTTGTGATAATGCATTGAAATATGTAATCAGTAAGAAAACAGTAATGGTTCTTGCAGGGTTCATCTTAATTCGATTTTAAACAATATTACCATTTTATTCGAAAGTTAATTTTCCATCCCGCACGGAGCCACCAATATTTTGCCTGTTCAGAACAAGTTGTGGCTTTCGCAGGAATTTTAAAGGTGTAATTGTATGCTTATCATGGCGACAGCCCTCAAGGTTCAAACGGCCTGAAACATAGTGGTGGTTCGATAGGGTGTGTACGAGACTTCATGTTCCATTCAGGAATCAATCAAGTCTATTTCAAAACGAATGTGGGAAGATGGTAGAGCAATTGTGGCTTAACGCCAGTGTGTGTGCGGTAAAATTTTCTGCAAGTTTCTCGGCCAGCATATCTATTCACTTTGATTTTCTAAGATGAAGTTGGTTCCGTATCGCTTGTCGACACAGGATAGATTGCATATAACCGGTCTACTTTTTTTGGGAACTGGCAGTGACTCTTTTTGATGTCCAATCTCATAGATTTAAACATGCATTGAATAATTCTGAGGGGTCTATTATCCGATCTTTGAACCCGATTCATCTAATCACGCATTTCAAACGATGAGAAGCACGCTACACTTCGCATTTGCCCTGTTTACCTGTTTTTCACCGGCTTCTGCCCAATGGTCCCAGCTCCCTTCCGGCACCACCTCCATGTTGCAATCTGTGTACTTTACGGATGCACTTACCGGTTACATTTCCGGGAATGGAGGGCTGATTCGCAAAACCACCGATGGAGGGCTAAGTTGGTCGGCACAGGTGAGCGGCGTGACCGAAGATTTGTTCGAAGTTCACTTCCCTGCTGCTGACACGGGATATGCAGTGGGCTGGAACGGCAAGGCAATAAAAACCACCAATGGCGGACAAACCTGGGATACGCTTTCAACGGGAACCACACTACAGTTCAATGCTGTTTTCTTTACGGATGTCAATACCGGATACGCGGTGGGCGGTTCGGGTTCACTCAGCATAGAACTCATCAAAAAAACGACCGATGGTGGCCAAACTTGGATTCAGCAAACCAACGGTCAGTACAAACAATTGTCAGGAGTTCATTTTCCTTCTCCCGATACCGGATGGGCAGTCGGAAATCAGGGCGTTATTTTGCATACCGTAAATGGAGGTGCAATATGGACTCCCCAAACCAGTGGAACTCCCCAACTTTTGCGATCGGTATATTTTACAACCTCCAGTACTGGAATAGCCGTTGGCGGAAGCGGTACCATCAAGCGTACCACCGATGGCGGCCAATCCTGGGTTTCAGTAGCAAGCGGTACGTTCAACACACTGTTTTCTGTAACCTTCAGCGATACACTCAACGGGTGCATCGTCGGCGATAATGGCCATATTTTGCGCACGAATAACGGGGGTCATAGTTGGTCACAGCAATCGGGCGTAAATAACAACACACTGCTTTTTGTGAACTTCACCTCCGGAAATGCGGGATACGCCGTAGGATTCAGCGGTACCCTGATCAAGACCACGTTGACAACCGGAAATCAGCAAATCGCTGCCCCCACGCTGCGTGTTTATCCGAATCCGGCCAATGACAGGTTCTTTGTATCATTCAGCGGCACAATCCATGAGCCTGTTGTGCTCAACCTGTATAACAGCATGGGAAGCCGTGTTCAATCGGAAACAATGAATCCTCCATTGATCGATCCTTGCCCTGTTGCTGGCCTTACTCGAGGTCTATATTTTTTAGAGGTCATTTCGGAAGGCGTTATTCGTATGGAGAAGCTTGTGTTGGAATAGAGCGGAATACATGTGTCATCTATTGACAATCCATGGTCAGGTAATGGCCATGCCGATTCGTTATGACCTGAAACTTCTTCTTGTTTCACAGCGTAAAAGTCCCTGAAATGCCTTACTTTTAATTGTCTCGATCAGACGGACAATCGTTAGGCACTATCCCGGCATTATGCATTCCACCCCGGCACTCACTCTGGTCATTCCGGCCTACAACGAGGCGGAAAACCTGAAGATCATCCTTCCGGAGTTGATTCAGGTTGCGGAACAGCGGAATTGGAAGCTGATCATCACCAACGATGGTTCGCGTGACAACACCCGCGAAGTGCTGAGTGGATTCGAATCTTCGGGGCGCTTACGCGTGGTGCATCACAAGCTCAACAAAGGGTATGGCGCGGCAATCAAGAGCGCTATTCAGGCCTGCGATACGGAATACCTCATCACCATCGATGCCGACGGGCAGCACAGGTTGGAGGACGTGGACAAGCTGTTTGCATTGGCGAGGGAGCGCGATGCCGACATGATTGTCGGTTCACGTAAAGGAACAAAGGATGCGAGCCGTATGCGGTCCATCGGGAAGTCAATCATCCGCTTTACCGCAAAGCTCCTGCTGACGGTGCCTGTGCATGACATCAATTCGGGCATGAAACTGTACCGGACCGATCTGGCCAAACGGTACCTGCACCTCACGCCCAACAACATGCCTTACAGTGATATCATCACGCTCATTTTCATCTCCAACCGACACCTGGTGTTAGAGGAGCCGATTGTGGTCCGGGATCGCCTAAAGGGTGAAAGCACCATCGGCATACAGACGGCCTTCGAAACGATCATGGAGATTATCAACATCATTTTCCTGTTCAATCCGATGAAGATTTTCCTGCCGATTTCCATCGTTGCCTTTCTTGTATCCATGGCATGGGGTTTGCCCATCATCCTCAAAGGGAATGGTGTAAGCACAGGCGCCTTGCTCGGGTTCATATCTTCCATGATTTTCTTTTTTCTCGGACTCATCGCCGAGCAGCTAACGCTGATCCGTAAAAACCAGGCTCCACCCGGTCATTAATCTGCAGCGAAGCGAAGTTTCGACAACCGTATTTCATGATGAAAGAAGGCGTGTTTTTAAGTATCATCGTTCCTGTTTACAATTCAGCGGGCACCTTGGAAAGTTGCTTACGGAGCGTGTTGGAACAGTGTGATCCGGGTATTGAACTGATCGTCGTCAATGACGGATCTACCGACGGGCCGCAGCGCGTCATTGAGCATCTGACTACCGAGTATCCCGGTAGCATCCGGTACACAAGCATCGAGAATGCAGGTGTAGGCTTAGCGCGCAACACGGGTATGAAAATGGCTTCCGGTCAGTACCTGACCTTCCTCGACAGCGATGATCATCTGGCCACAGACTATGTTCAGACCATCAGAACATACGTACATCAACACCATCCTGATATGCTCTTCATAGGCTATGAGCGCAAGTATGCATTCAACCCCGGCTTGCTGGAGCGCATCCACAAGTTCGGCACATGGTACGTATTTGATCAGGTAATCCGTCCCGAAGCGTATCCCGACATGATTTGCCGCGTGGAGGGCGCGCCCTGGCTCAGGGTGATCCGTACAGCGCTTATCCAGGACAACGAGGCCTTGCATTTTTCCGCTGTTCGTTTAGGGGAAGATCAGGAGGCAAGTTTGAAATGGTACTTGCATGCATCCAACGTTGTCTTTTGCGAAAAACCGCTGTACCAATACACGGTCAGGAATCATTCCTTGAATTTTTCCTCAGAAGGTATTCTCGATTTCGAAAAGGTAATGTTGTCTGTTTGTGATCATTATCGCCAGAAAGGGAAATTTGAACACTTCAAAAGTGAACTGGAAATCCTGTTCATACGCCAGATGCTGATTTCCAATATGCGGCGCCTTCGCAAAAGCAGTATTGAGGATAAATACAGCTTGTTCATGAAGCTCCGAACGGTTTTATCTGAAGCCTTCCCTTCGTATACATCCAATAATTATTTACGCTCAGAGCCCTTGTACATCCGGGTGGCAGTCTGGCTCGCTTCGAAGTATCCGTTCATCTATAAGTTCCTTCTCTGATAGTCCCTCGTTCTCCCCATCCATTCCCCTGAAAAACTCGTCTACAAACGTACGCATACAATGAAAAAACCGAAGTTGACCGATGCTTCTGTAAAAGGCGGCGCTCCTGCAGGGAAAAAATCCGTACAATCAGCTGCTTCAGGCGGCTTTCCCGCGCTGGCGGGTATAGCCCTGCTGCTCTTGCTGGGCCTGGGCATCTATTCGAATTCTTTCGATTGTTCTTTTCACCTAGATGATAAGAACAGCATCATCGAGAATCCGAACATCCAGGATCTTTCGCGTATCGATCAGTTGTATGCGTTTAACAAGAGCCGATTCATTCCTTACCTGACCATGGCCATGAATTACCAGTATGGTCAATTGGATGTGTGGGGATATCATGCCTTCAACCTGCTGGTCCATCTCATCAATGCACTACTGGTGTGCTGGCTCACCCTCCTTGTGTTTTCGACCCCTGCGGTTCGCGATCATCCCCTGGCCAGACACAAAAATGCCATTGCACTCATCACCGCCCTGTTGTTCGTGTCTCATCCGCTGGCCACACAATCGGTCACCTATATCGTTCAGCGTTTGGCCTCGATGGCAGCGCTGTTCTATTATGCCTCCATGGCGCTGTATCTCAAGGCGCGGTTGACGGAAAAGTACGGGCCGCTTAAAGTTGTGTTGTTTATATCATCCATCATTATGGCCGGTTTGGCTCTCTTTTCAAAAGAGAACTCCTACACGCTTCCGCTGGCCATCCTCTTGATGGAGGTACTACTGATGCAAAGTGTTTCACTCAAACAGCGTTGGACCGATTACCGGGTCCTGCTGGTGGCTGGTTCGATGCTGGTACTGGCCTTGTTTGTATACATGCGCTTCACAACAGCCGTTCTGAAGCCTATACTTCCTTCCGGAGGTAATCCTTACACGGTCACGTCCACCAACTACCTCTTTGCTCAGTTTCCTGTGATCCTGACCTATATCCGACTGCTGGTGTTGCCTTATAATCAGAATTTGGATCACGACGTTGCGCCCATCGAAAGCCTGTTTGATGTGCGGTCGTTGATGAGCCTGTTGGTAATACTTGCGCTCATTGTTCTGGCGATACGACAGGTCAGGAGGAATCCCGTTTTTTCTTTCGGTATCCTCTTTTTCTTTTCGGCACTCACCGTTGAGTCGAGTATCATCCCCATCAACGATCTGATGTTTGAACACCGTACGTATTTGCCCTCGTTCGGATTTTTCCTGCTGATGAGTTCGCTGGTATTTTCCCTGTTCTCCGAATCCAATAAGCGGTTGGCTATGTTGGTCCTGTTCGGAATCGTCGGCATCAATTCCGTACTCACGTATCAGCGAAACAAAGTCTGGAAGGATGAGCTCAGTTTATGGAGCGACGTTGTGTCCAAATCACCCATGAAGGCTAGGGCCTACATCAATCGGGGCGTAGCGCACTGGACTGCCGGTAATAAACAACAGGCGCTTAGCGATTATACGAAGGCCATTGAGTTGAATCCCAACTACTCTTATGCTGCATATTACAACTTGGGTGTGGTGCAATCGGATTTCGGCCAGTGGGACAAGGCGATTCAGAGTTTTGACCGGGCCATACAACTTTATCCTGGATACTATGCAGCTATTTCCGGACAGGCAATCGCCTACGGAAACAACAACAATCCTACGGAAGCGTTGAAGGGCTTTCAAAAGGCGATTGAACTCAATCCGCGTGATGCAGTCAATTATTTCAACCGCGGCAATGTGCGGATGGCTGTCAAACAATGGCAGGAGGCACTCGATGACTATAGTAAGGCCATCGAACTTGACCCGAATTACCTCGATGCCTATTGCAATCGTGCGGTAGTGTACGGAAACCTGAGTCAGGCCGAAAATGCGATAGGAGATTGTTCAAAGGCCATTGCCATCAATCCGTCCTATGCCAAGGCCTACAACAACAGGGCGATCTCGTATTACAACCTGGGTAAATGGAACGATGCCATTCAGGATTATTCCGCTGCCATCCGGCTAGCGCCCACCAATCCGAACGCATATTATTACCGTGGCATCGCCTACATGAATTTGCAGCAGTGGGATTCTGCCATAACCGATTTATCCAAGGTGCTCGAATTGAATCCGTCGAATCAGGCAGCCTTTAACAGCAGAGCCCAGGCCATGGCGATGCGGGATAGGTTACGGAATTGATGGATGAATTTCCTGCTTACCAATACGCATTATTGCGCTTTACTGATCCGCATCGAATCCCATATAAAGCTGAATTTCGCAATCAGTTCTTCGCGTGTGCTGAGCTCCTCAGGCAAGCCCCGTTCCGTGATAGTCAGCAGATGGTATTCCCCTTTTCGGTGCAGGTCGTTGGTGCGTATGAAACAACTCACCGACCGTACATGCAAGTGATCCGCGTTTCCCTTGTTGCGTGCGGTAGTGTTTTCCGATTCCGAATACACGGCTTGTCCCGGACCAGGAATGTCGACCGCATCCCAAACCAGTAATTTGTCCTTTACACAAACACCCGGCGTTCTGTACTATTACTGCATAGTCACCACAGCCTCTTCAATCTGTTTGTTGCTAAGTTTTACTTCAATAGCGGCCCACCTTCCATCTCGTAGTCGAACAATCAAATCAGCTTCAACTCCACTTTTGTTTCGGTAATGAAATACATCACCATCATTCGATTGGGCATAGATCCGAATGTCGCGCGTACATAATGATTCAAACAGGAAGCCGAAATATTCAAGGTCTGTCAAAATTCCCTCCGGATTTGTCCTCATTATAGCTGTTGCAATTGAGGGATCTACTAAATGTCTTTTTTCAGAAGTTCTTATTGCTGTTTTTGATCGTAAGGATGGTGACTAGGCCGGTAAGTCCTCTACAACGAAAATTCGTCGCAGAGCATTCATATGGCTGCTGTTAGTTTTATCCGATATACCAATATCAGTGGCTTCAATATCTTGTTTAATTGTTTTCTGGCCTAAACCATCAAGAATTCGAAGGTTTTAAGGTAGTATGTATTTTGAGGAGTCCATTTAATGGTTTCCGAGTTAACTGCTCTAAGCTAAAATTTCTTAGCAATTTAAAATCAAGCAAATACTATTCAAAAAATCAGAAAAAAGTACAATTAAATTGGATAAAACAAAGTTTGACCAATTTTAAGGGGTCAGTTTGCGCCTGAATCCTAAAATTCTTCAGACAAATAAACTCAATTTTAGGTGGGACAATTGTAAAATACTCCAAAACCGACCATCTTTTTCGTGGCAGACTGACCAGCGAAAAATCAGCACATAAAATTCTTCGGGGATTATTAGTAGGATTATGAATTAGTTTTTAGTATATTTAGCATACATAATTCAATAAACAATCAACTATTTTTGAATTCACAAAAAACGTTTGGAATCGTTTATCGTTTATATATGTTTAACAGGCATGTTCTTGCCTTTTGTTATTTTATTTTATAACAAAGGCTATCTTACTGCTAATCGCTATTTGGCAGGTTTCTTGTTTTTTGCAGCCTTTTACTTATTGGAAAATTTTTTTTTCTTCTACGGAAAATCGCTTTGGGGGATTGCTTTTTTTACCACTACACATGCTTTCTTCTATTTAATTGGTCCCTTTTCTTATTTTTATGTAAGAAGTATATTAAACGACAACACCAAAATTAGCAAACGCGATTTTTTACATTATGCGCTTTTTATTGTTTCATTTCTAGGGTATTTGCCGTACTTTTTTTCGAGTTGGGAGCATAAACTCACTATTGCTCAAAACATTTACAGTGAAAATTGGGATATGGCCCAATTTCACATTAATGCTATTTTGCCCCATAAAGTTGACCAATTTTTGAATCTTTTACAAACGTATTTTTATGCTATTAGCCTTTGGTATTTGCTGTGGTATCATAAAAAAGTGGCAAATAATCCAATTATTAATAACGATCAATTTAAACTGATTCGAAATTGGATTCTTATTTTCATTTGCCTTATTACGGTGATCACCTTAAATTTTACCATAGCTATGGTCAATATGTGGATCTTCGATGATAAATCTGTTTTCTTGAGCCGTGCCAGTTTCGCTTTACTATTTGCAGCCGTAATATATGTTGGCATGAATATGATGGTAATGATTTTTCCAAACATTATGTATGGGTTGCCTTTAGAAAATCAATATCAGCCCATTGCGATTGATAGTACAACAGTAATGCCTCCTGTTGAAGGAAACTACACTATAGCCCCCATTGATATTTCTCTAAAACAAAAAAAAGATCTGGAGCTCTTTTCGTCAGAATATATTGAAAAAATTGAGGCCATGCTGCAGGATTTTATTGGTATGCAATTGTATTCAGAAGTAGATTGTAGCTTATCGCAGATCTCAGATAAACTACGAATTCCAGCGCATCACCTAACCTATTATTTCAACAACATAAAAAAAGAATCCTTTTCAGATTGGAGAAACCAGTTGCGTATTGAATATGCTACTCGTATTTTGAAACAAGGCAAATCAAGCCAATTAACGCTCGAAGCCATTGGATTGAAAGTAGGTTTTAAATCCAATTCTACTTTTATACGCTGCTTCAAAAAATATATTGGACAAACACCTAGTGAATTCGCGGAAACTAATTGCTGAAATGAGGCAATTTTAAAATGCGCTAGATGCATTTTCAGTGTCTTTTTTAAAAATAATTTTCACGAGTGTCCGATTAAAAATCGAAGGTAATCAGTTGGCTAGGATTTGAAAGCGGTAAATCGACATTGCTATCTTCCTTCAAAAGTTGTGCAAACGGCGTTCTTTCAAATAATGTAAGACTCAAGACCTGTAGAATCGAGTACACCGATTGCGGGAGATTCAATTTCTACTTATTGATGGCAATCAGCAAGTAGTTCGATATTTCTATCTACACTTGTGTGTGCAAACAGCATTGGGACTTATTCCATAAAACGATTTAATCCTCAAGTGTTGCTTAATCCACTTGAAGTACAGTTTAATCTTCCAACGTTCTTTGTACAATACAGAAAATGTTAAAGCCGGTAAATGAATATTGTTCGTAAGGAGTACAAATGATTGGTTCGACTCGTCATCCGTGAATCGGATTCTGCGAAGATTACCTGGAACATCCTGAGAGGAATAGAAACCACACAATGATACTTGTTGCTCTGCTGAGACACCAGCCGATTTATACTGCTTTGTCGACGAGATTCTCTTGGAATTCAAATTATCTTTTGCTCTGAGTACAAAGTATGATTTAGCCTCATTAATCCGGTTTAATCTCTTAAAATTCGTATAACCGCTATCCAATATGTATATAGCGCCCGGCTCCAACTGAAGTGAGTCTAATGGGTCGAAATCATGACCTTGCCATTTGTATTATGTACAAATGTGGGGATTGATCCTCTCAGATCAAGTTGGGCGTGAAGTTTGATAGCAGCCTTGTTTTGCCAAAAGTTAGCCCATGGAAACAGAGATAAGCAGAAGTCAATAGTCGTACTATCGAATGCATAAACAAGTTTATCAATGTTGATACTGAATGGAGGGTCCTTTACTTAGAGCTGCAGCACCTCGTTTATCAACCCACTGGCATAATCGAAATAGATGCGCCAATCGCGGCGCTCATTTGCTTCTGACAACGTACTTCGAGAAATCCGTGAGTTTATACCGGAATGATAAAGTTTGGTCCCAATC
>Ga0315900_10008824_pt1 | contig 12895 bp, 4 predicted proteins | sample LakEriMetagenome_FD_203521 | JGI IMG/M metagenome (GOLD analysis project Ga0315900, IMG submission 203521) | Freshwater fungal communities from buoy surface, Lake Erie, Ohio, United States - Buoy 12 MA114 | ecosystem: Environmental > Aquatic > Freshwater > Lake > Lake biofilm | place: USA: Lake...
GCCCCGACGTCCTTCCCCCTGAGTGCCTTCACCCTGCTCCCTCCCTTGTCATACAGGGGCGCGCGCGCAGCGCGCGCCGTCAACCTCATCGCCATGCGCACCCTCCGCTACGTCACCGCCGACGTCTTCACGTCGCAGCCATTCACCGGCAATCAGCTCGCCGTCGTGTTCGGCGCGGAAGGCCTGTCGACAGACACGCTGCAATCCATCACGCGGGAGTTCAATTACTCCGAGACCACGTTCGTGTTCGCGCCGGAGTCGGCGGGCACCACGCGGCGCGTCCGCATCTTTACACCCGGCATGGAAGTGCCGTTCGCCGGGCACCCCACGATTGGCACGGCGCACGTGCTCGTGGCCACCGGCGAGGTGCAGCCCACGGCCGACGCGCTGGCGGCAGGCGAGATGACGGTCGTGCTGGGAGAGAATGTGGGGCCGGTACCGGTACGTATCCGACTGGATGCGGGCGCGCCCACGTGGGCGCAGCTCACCACGGCGCTGTTGCCGGAGGAGCGGGTGGAGGTCACCGACCGCGACGCGATCGCGCACATGCTCTCGCTGGAAGTGACCGACCTGCTGGACGGCGACTACGCCCCTGCCGGCGTGAGCTGCGGCTTACCCTTTCAGATGATTCCACTTGCCAGCGTGGACGCGGTGTCCCGTGCGCGATTGCGCGTGGAGGCGTGGGAGCGGGTGCTTGGCGGGACGTGGGCGGAGTGGCCCATGGTGTTCGCGATGACCGACGGCCGGGACACGCCGGACCTCGCGCCGCATGTGCGCGGGTGCGACGTGCGGGCTCGTGTGTTCGTGCCCAGCGGCGGCGTGCCGGAGGATCCGGCCACGGGATCGGCCAACGCCGCACTGGCCGGGTATCTGGCCGCACGAACACCGCGTGAGGGCACGTTGCGCTGGGAGGTGGCTCAGGGTGTGGAGATGGGCCGCCCGAGCCGCCTGTCCATTGAAGCGGAAAAGCGGCAGGGGGGCATCACCGCGGTGCGCGTAGGGGGGGCCAGCGTCGTCATGGCACAGGGCACCATGACGGTGCCCGACTGACGGTGCCCGACTGACGGGCACGGCGGTACGGAGACGGCCGTTCGGCCGTGTGCGGGGTGCGACCGCTCGCGCCGCAGGCGCGACGTTACGTGGGACCGGGGTGTCCGAGCTTGAGCGCGTCGAGCCCGCGTGACCAGAGCACCACGCGGTTGCGCCCACTGCGCTTCGCGGCATAGAGCGCTTCGTCGGCGCGTGCGCGCAGGTCTTCGGCAATGTCGTCGTTGGGCACGGCGTCGGCCACGACCCCGATGCTCACGGTGAGCATCACGCGCGGCGTTGGCTCCACGAAGGCCCGCCGCCGGAACGCTTCCACGATGCGCAGCGCGAGGTGCTGCGCCCCGTCCATCGAAGTGCTGGGGGCGAGGATCATGAACTCCTCGCCACCCGTCCGTGCCACCACATCGTCGGTCCGCGCGTTGGCGCGCAGCAGTTCACCCACTTCGGCGATGACCCGGTCGCCCACCAGGTGGCCATGGGTGTCGTTGACCACCTTGAAGTGATCGAGGTCGATGGCGAGCAGCGCGACGTCGGTGTTGGCGCGCACCGCCCGCGCGAGTTCCCGGCGGAACTGCTGTTCGAAGCCGCGGCGATTGAAGCACCCCGACAGGGGATCGGTGAGCACGATGCTGGCCAGCTGCGTGCGCATGCGATTGTAGGCCCGGCCCACGGAGGTGATCGCATCGGGCCGCTCGTCGGCGGCCACATCGTAGCTCTCGGAGAAGTCACCCTCTTCGGCCTTCTGAAAGATCGACACCAGCGTGGCGAGTCGTTCCTGCAGGTTGCTTTGCACCCGCGTGAGCAGGAGGGCGCCCGTACTGAAGATCGAGAGCGTGACGAACACCCGGCCCCAACTGACCGGGCTGCCGTGACGCGCGGCGACGTCGTTGAGCAGCAGATACGAGACCGCCGTGGCCACGAGCATGAGCAGCGCCGGCGCGCGCCCGAAGTACACGTGCGTGAGTTGCAGCGAGACGAACGCCAGGAACAGACCGATGGAGTAGTCGTCGGGCTGCGCGAGCAGGAACACGAGCCAGAACACGACGGTCAGGTCGGCGGCCACCATGAGCGTGGAGAGCGTGCGGTCGGCGCGGCGCGCGCGGCGCACGACGGCGCGAATGCCAAGCACCAGCCCGGCGTAGAGCGCCGTGGCGATCGCCAGCACCCAGTCCACGTGCCCCCGCCCGATGGCGAGATCGGCGACCGGCGAGAGCGGCAGCGAACCGCTGACGCGCAGCGCAATCGTGACGAGCCCCGTGACCGCGGCCAGCGCCAGCCGATAGCCGGTCTGCCAGATCAGGATATCGGCGGTGGCCGCCTCCGTGCGCGATCGCTCCGTGTCCATACGGGCAATCGTACTGCCAAACGGCAGTTGGCGAAATGGACGGCTGGTCGCGGACGACCACCGGATGGAACGGGACGGTTCGCAGTATGCTTGGTCCAGGGACCCTTCGCCCGCTGCCGATGCCCCTGCACGACGCCGTTGGTTCGTACTTCGATGACGAGGTTGGTTCGCCGTACGCCCCGCGCGACGCCTGCGGCGTGGGCTTCATCGCCCGCCAAAGTGGCGAGCGCACCCATGAAGTGGTGAGCCTGGCGCTCGAGGCCGCGGCGCGCCTGGCGCACCGTGGCGCCTCCGCCACCGACCACTCCGCCGACGGTGCCGGCCTGCTGACGCAGATCCCCCGTCGTCTGTTCATCCTGGCGACCTCGCGTCTGGGCATTCACCTCCCCGCCGATGCCTCCATTGGCGTGGGGATGTGCTTCCTGCCCACCGAGACGCAGGCGCGCGAGGACGCGATGAGGCTCGTGACCGATGTGCTGCTTGGCGATGGCATTCCGGTGCTGGGCTGGCGCGAGGTACCCATCCGCCCCGAGGTGCTGGGCGCGTCGGCACGGGCCGCGATGCCGATGATCCAGCAGGTGCTCGTGGGGCGCCCTGCCGGCGCCGATGACGACACCTGGGAGCGGCAGCTGTATCTGGCCCGCCGCGAGATGGAGCACCGGGCGCTGGCGCGGGCACTCGAGCCGTTCTACCTCTGCTCGTTGTCCTGCCGCACGGTGGTCTACAAGGGCCTGCTCAATGGCGGGCAGCTGGGCGCATTCTTCCCCGACCTGCGCGACCCCGCCTTCGAGTCGGCGATTGCCGTGTTCCATGAGCGCTACGCGACCAACACGATGCCGCGCTGGGAGTTGGCGCAGCCGTTTCGCATGCTGGCGCACAACGGCGAGATCAACACGCTGTGGGGCAACCGCAACGCCATGGCCATGCGCGGCACCCTGCTGGACGCGCCCGCCTTCGGGGAGCGCGCCGATCGGGTGCGCGACCCGATCCGGCCGCGTGGCAGCGACTCGGCCAGTCTCGACAACGCGCTCGAACTGCTGACGCGCGCCGGCCGCTCGCCGGTGCACGCCACGATGATGCTGGTGCCGCAGGCGTGGGAGAAGTTCCCCGACGTGGAGCCCGCCGTGAAGGCGTTCTACGAGTACCACCAGTGCGTGATCGAGCCGTGGGATGGGCCGGCGGCGCTGGCCTTCAGCGACGGCGTGACCGTGGCCGTGTCGCTCGATCGCAACGGCCTGCGCCCGTGCCGGTACAAGATCCGTGCGGATGGCATGGTGGTCGCGGGATCGGAAGTAGGCATCGTGGACTTCGACCCGCGCGACGTGGTGGAAACCGGCAAGCTCGGGCCGGGCGGCGTGTTCCTCGTGGATACCGCGGGGCAGCGTATCGTGCGCAACATGGCGGCCAAGCGTGAGGTGGCCACGCGCCGCCCCTACGCCAAGTGGATTGCCGCCCACATGGCCACGCTCCCGCCCAGCGACGGCGCCGAGCCGCTCGTGCGGTCGAGCGACCAGCTGCGCGCCACGCAGATGGCCTTCGGCTATGGCCACGAGGACCTGCGCCTGGTGCTCGAGCCCATGGCCAGTACGGCCGCGGAAGTGGTGTGGAGCATGGGCGACGACGCGCCGTTGGCGGTGTTGAGCACCAACACGCCGCCGTTGTACGCCTTCTTCCGGCAGCGGTTCGCGCAGGTGACCAACCCGCCCATGGACTCGCTGCGGGAGAGCATGGTGATGTCACTGCGCATGCACCTGGGGCGACGTGGGTCACCGCTGGTGGAGAAGCCCGCGTACGCGCGCATGCTGCGCATCGAGCATCCGGTGCTGCTCCCGGATGAAATGGCCGCCCTGCGGGCCTTCCCGCAGTTTCCGAGTGCCACGCTCGACGCCACGTACAACGCCCGCTCGCGGTCGGAGGCGCTGGAGGCGGCGCTCGATTCCCTGTGCCGCCGCGCCGAGGTGGCAGCGCGCAAGGGCGCCCGCCTGCTCATCATCAGCGATCGCAAGGTGAGCGCCGACCGCGCACCCATCCCGGCGCTGCTGGCGCTCGGGGCGGTGCGTCAGCATCTCGTCCGTACCGGGCTGCGCGCCCGTGTGGGGCTGGTGGTGGAGGTGGGTGACGCCATGGAGCAGCACCACATGGCGGCGCTCTTCGGCTACGGCGCCGAGGCGGTGCACCCGTGGCTGGCCATGGAAACCGTGGCCACGCTGTTCTCCGAAGCCCACGGCAAAGCCGACGCCGATACCGAGCGCCCCGGGCCGGCGCTGGCGCAGTCCCGCTATCGGGCCGCCGTCGAGAAGGGGCTGCTCAAGGTGCTCGCCAAGATGGGCATCTCCACCCTCTCGTCGTATTGCGGCGCCCAGACCTTCGACGCCCTCGGTCTCGGGGCCGACGTGATCGACCGCTGCTTCGCCGGTACGGCCTCCCCCATTGGCGGCCTGTCGCTGCGCGAGCTGAGCGAGGATGTGCTGCAGCGGCACCGCCGGGCCTTCACGGCCGACGGCGCGCCGCAGGCCGCGCTGCCCGATCACGGGCGCGTGCGATTCCGCAAGGAAGGGGAGGCGCACGCCTGGGCGCCGCCGCACGTGCTCGCGCTGCAACAGGCCGTGGGCAGCGCTCGCGCCGCGAGGGCCGGCACCAACCCCGACGACGCATGGCGCCGCTTTGCCACGCATGCGGACGGCGGTGCGCCGGCCACTGTGCGCGACCTGCTCGCCATTCGTGCCGGAACGCCCATCCCCATCGAGGAGGTGGAGCCGATGGAAGCGATCCGTGCGCGCTTCATCTCGAGCGCCATGTCGTTGGGGGCGCTATCCCCCGAGGCGCACGAAACGCTCACGATGGCCATGAACCGCATGCGGGCGCGGTCGAACAGCGGCGAAGGTGGGGAGGACCCGGCCTTCTACCGCGACACCGGTCCCGATCGCCGGGACAGTCGCATCAAGCAGGTCGCCTCGGCCCGGTTTGGCGTGACCACCGAGTATCTCGTGCGTGCCGAGGAGATCGAGATCAAGATCGTGCAGGGGGCCAAGCCCGGCGAAGGCGGACAGCTGCCGGGACACAAGGTCACGGCGCTCATCGCGCGACTGCGCCACAGCACGCCGGGAGTCGGCCTCATCTCGCCGCCGCCCCATCACGACATTTACAGCATCGAGGATCTCGCCCAGCTGGTGCACGACCTCAAGACCGTCAATCCCCGCGCGCGCGTGGGGGTGAAGCTCGTCGCGGAGAGTGGCGTGGGCACGGTGGCGGCCGGTGTGGCCAAAGCCTTTGCCGACTACGTGCTCATTGCCGGGCACAACGGCGGCACCGGCGCGAGTCCGCTTTCGAGTATCAAGCACGCGGGCTCGCCGTGGGAGCTGGGACTGGCCGAAGCGCAGCAGGTGCTGGTGGCGAACGGCCTGCGGCATCGTGTCGAAGTCCGGGTCGACGGCGGGCTCAAGACGGCCCGTGACGTGATCATTGCCGCACTCCTGGGCGCGGAGTCGTACGGATTCGGCACCGCGCCGCTGGTGGCCATGGGCTGTGACATGGCGCGTCAGTGCCATCTCAATACCTGTCCCACCGGCATCGCCACCCAGCGGGAAGACCTGCGCGCCAAGTTCCGTGGCACGCCCGAGCAGGTCATCGCGTATTTCTCCCGCATCGCGGAGGATGTGCGCACGGAGCTCGCGCTGTTGGGTGCGCGCGCGCTGTCGGAGATCATCGGGCAGGTGGAACGACTGCAGCGCGCGGAGCGTCCCGAACTGCCGCGCTCGACCATGCTCGACCTGTCGCTGGTGCTGGGTTCACCCCGCCGGACCGACGAGGCACGCGTGCGCACGACCGAGCGCAACGTGCGTCCGGGTACGGTGGAGTTGGACGAGCGGATCCTCGCCGATCTGGGCGACGGCCTCGTGAACGGGGCCTCCTTCCGCGGCAGCTATGACATTCGCAATCACCATCTCACGGTGGGAGCACGGGTGTCGGGGGCGCTGGCGGAGCGGTTCGGCGACGCGGGGTTGCCGCCGGGTACGGTCCACCTCGCGTTTCAGGGGAGCGCCGGACAGAGCTTCGGGGCCTTCGGCATACGGGGCATGCGTTTCGAGCTCGAGGGCGAAGCCAACGACTACGTGGGCAAGGGGCTCAACGGCGCGGAGATCACCGTGCGCCCCTTCCGCAATGCCCGCTATCGGGGGGCCAGCCATCTCAACATGATCCTCGGCAATACGGTGCTGTACGGCGCGACCGATGGCCTGCTCTGCGCCGCCGGTCAGGCGGGCGATCGGTTCGCGGTGCGCAATTCCGGGGCGTGCGCCGTGGTGGAAGGGGTGGGCAACCACGCGTGCGAGTACATGACGGGGGGCGTGGTCACGGTTTTGGGTCGCGCCGGGCGCAACTTCGGCGCGGGAATGTCGAACGGCGTGGCTTATGTGTTCGACGAGTCGGACACGTTCGCGAGCCGGCTGAATCATGAGATGGTGCTGCTGGCCGACCTGGATGGTGACGACACGCTACTGGTCACGCAGCTGCTGCGGTTGCACATCGCGGGCACGGGCAGTGCCCGCGCCCGCTGGATTCTGAACGACTGGGAGCACCAGCACGGACGCTGGCGCAAGGTGAAGCCGCGCGGGGCGGGTGAACATGTGGCGCGGGTTCGCGCCACGTGGCTGGCGCGCGTGGCGGCGCTGGCCCCCGCCGGGGGCGTACCGGCGTAGCGGCATTCCCCCGCGTTCGCCCGCACGGCGCGCGCGGGGGAGGCTGGGGCCGGGGTCAGATCGGCGCGTCGAGGTAGAGGTCGAGCCGCCAGCCCCTGTTGGGATAGAGCCCCCGCGCGATGTCGAAGCGCATGAGACCATCGAGCGCGCCGAAGCCGAGGCCCGCCCCCCGCTGCGGCTGGACCTGCCCAAACGTCCTGCGACTGCCGGCCCAGCCCACGTCGAAGAAGGCGACGGGCCGGATGGCGCCACCCCGCGTGCCCAATTCGGCGCGGCTGTACCAGAAGGCATCCCCGGTTTGCGTGCCCGGCAGCTGCCCACGCACCGTGCGCAGACCGCCCACGGCATACCCGCGCTGGAAGGGCACCCGCCCCATGGAACTGCCGATCGCCCCGGTGAGGGCCGCGGCCGCGCGGCCGAACAGCGGACGGGAGATGGTGCTCTCGAACGACCCGCGCGCGTATTCGAAGGTGCCCGTTGCGGCCTCGGCCCGCGTGATGCCCACGAGCCGCACCCCGCCCGGCCGGTCGAGGAACGCCCGCGACCAGGTCGCACTCACCCCGGCGAAATCGCCCGGCTCCGCCTGCAGGAAGCTGGCGAAGCGCCGCCCGTTCAAGGCACGGGCAAACGAGAAGGTATTGACCACCGAGCTGTCGCCCGCCGTCCACTGCCGCTCGATGAACAGCCGGTACTCGAGTGCCCCGCGACGCTGCTCGCGCCGCTCGCCCAGTTCGATGCCGTAGTTGCGATAGTAGAAGCCTTCGTCACGCCCGTAGAGCAGTGCCGGCAGCGACGTCCCGAAGGTGAGGGCACCGGCCCACTCGGGGTTGACCGCCGACAAGCGGTGATAGACCCCGGCGGTGATGGTGCGCGCCCCGTTGGTGCGACTGAGCGCGAGCTCGCCGTTGGCATGCCGGTCGGCGTGCCCAATGCGTCCCACGCCGCGCAAGGCGTACCCCGCCCCCAGCACCTGCTTCACTTCCACACCACCCGACAGCCCTTCGATGCGGTTGTAGCGGAACAGGTCACTGCCGGTACGAATGGTGGGGCGCTGCGGCGCCCACGGCACCTGCAGGTCCATACTGAGCGCACGGGCCAGCTGTTCGGCGCTGCGGAGGTCGAACAGCGCTTCGTCACTGGCCGTTGCCGCCGGAAGCGCCGCGGACGTGGCCAGCCGGTCCATGTCGCAAGGCAGGTCGTAGGCGATACGCAGTGAGCGCTCGTACCGCTCCTCGACCCTGGTCCACGTGCTGTCGGTACGACACTGGGTCACCTTGCCGCGGCCATACTTGCGCTGTTCGACCGAGTCGCGCGCGGCCGAATCGGTGGGGGGCCGACGGCGCCCCCCACCGGCCGCGATGGTCACCTCCACGTCGTTGTCGAGGTCGACGTCGATGGAGTCGGGGCTCGGGGTTGCCTCGAAAGGATTGCGCGCCGGTGGCAGGGTCGCGAGGGTGAAGTCCCCGTCCACGTCCTCGTACGTGAACTTCTCGTCGATGCGGAACGGCATCCGCATGAACATCACGTCCGCGCTGGCCGTGGCGCTGTGCGCGCGCGGCAGCCAGAACTTGCCCTTGTAGAGGGCGTACTCCACGGTGATGGCATCGAGCTTGGCGCGCATGGGGCGCATGGTGGCGCTCACCCACGCCGGCACTTCCTCGTCGTCGCCGTCCTCTCCTCCGCCACGGCTGGCGGACGCCTGCACCCGGGCCCGCTGCAGGCTGTCCTTGACGTACAGGTCGCGCGGCAGGCGGGCCCGCAGCACGGAATCCCGGACCGGGTCGAGGGTGGCGTTCTCCTGCAGATCCTTCTTGATCTCCTCGTTTGCCACCCCCCAGATGTCGATGTCGGTGGCGAGGCGATAGGCGGCGCGCACGAGCTGCCCGCCGTCGCGGTCGAACCAGAACGACCCCACGAAGGTGCGCCAGTCGGGTTTGCGGGCCGTGATGCGCAGCTCGCGCAACTTGATCACCCGTCCGTCCGGCAGCGTGATGTCGGCCGAATCACCGATGTCGTAGCGATAGTATCGCTCCGCGCCGCGCGCGAGCGGGTGAATGATGTCGCGATCATCCACCTCGGTCTTCACGCGACCGAAGTCGGATGAGGGGAACCAGAGCTGCTCACGCCCGGGGAAGTACGGAATGGACACGGCCGAAACGAAATCTCCGGCGACCTCGCTGGCCATCGGCACGGTCATGCGGGACCCGACGGGGCGGACCCGCACCCCCACGTCACGGCGCCAGGAAATCTCGGCGACGTTGTCCCCACGGAAGAGGAGTTTTTCGAGCCCGAGCCGCCGGGCCCCCAGATGCACCGACATGCGCTGGGTGGTCGTGGCGCGGTAGGAGCGCAGCGCGCTGTCCTGCCGCTCGCGGGCGTCGCGGGCGCGATCGAACACGGCACGGGCATCGGGGCTGCCGAAGGCCGACAAGGCAGCCTCCGCCGCGAGCCGGGCCCGTGTGGCGCTGTCCCCACCGAGCCGTTGCCGGTTGATCGCGCGGGCATCGCGCACGACCTCGCGCACCGCCCGTCGCTGCGCGTCCGTCAGCGTGTCGCCGCGGGCAGTACTGTCACGGCCGGCCGGCCGCCTCGGGGAAGCCTGCGCACGCAGACCGGCGGGCAGCAGAGCGACGGCGAACAGCAGTCCGGCAAGGAAAGGGCGGTACATGGGAACGGAGAGGAGATACGGGGAGAGTCCGAACAGCTGGCGCACGCCGCCGGGTGAATGGCCCAACGAGGACTACGGGCGCTTCCCGCGAGCGGTTTCCTTCCCCGAAACGTAACTTCGGACAGTTGGACCCCGGCTCGACGCCTTTCGTTTCAGGAGATCTCCCGTGCGCTTCCGCCCGCAATTGGTTCGTTCGTCCCGACAGCACGCGGCCGTGGCCGCGCTCTCCTCCCTCGCTGCCCTGGCGGCACTGCCAGGCGCCGCTGGCGCACAGGAGCCGTCGCCCGCTCCCGCCACCATGCAGGTGGCCGCCGCCGACCCGCGCCTGGCCAAGCTCAAGGAAGAGGCCCTGCAGATGGTGCAGGGGCGCGCCAAGCAGGTGCAGGAAATCGTGGACATGCTCTTCTCCTTCCAGGAGCTCGGATTCCAGGAATGGGAGTCGCAGAAGTACCTGACCACGCTGCTCGAGAAGGAAGGCTTCAAGATCGAGAAGGGGGTCGCCGGCATTCCCACGGCGTGGACCGCCAAGTGGAGCTACGGCACCGGCAAGCCGGAGATTTCGCTGGGCTCCGACGTGGATGGCATTCCCCAGGCCAGCAACAAGCCCGGGGTGGGCTACAAGGACCCCATGGTCGTGCAGGGCCCCGGCCACGGTGAAGGACACAACGCGGGGCAGGCGCTCAATGTCGTGGCCGCGATCGTGGTGAAGCAGCTCATGCAGCGCGACAAGATCAACGGCACCCTGTTGCTCTGGCCCGGCATTGCCGAGGAGCAGATGGCGGGCAAGGCGTTCCTGGTGCGCGCCGGCATCTTCAAGAACACCGATGTCACGCTGTTCACGCACGTGAGCAACGACCTCGGCGTGCAGTGGGGCGCGAGCGGATCGAGCGCCCTCATTTCCGCTGAGTTCCGCTTCAAGGGGTCCAGCGCGCACGCGGCCGGCGCACCCTGGCGCGGCCAGTCGGCGCTGGATGCCGTGATGCTCATGGCGCAGGGATGGGAGTACCGCCGTGAACACCTGCGCCTGCAGCAGCGCTCGCACTACGTGATCAAGGATGGCGGTGATCAGCCGAACGTCGTGCCGAGCACTGCCAGCATCTGGTTCTACTTCCGTGAGCAGGACTACCCGCGCACGATGGAGCTGTTCGACACGGGCAAGCGCATCGCGCAGGGCGCCGCGATGATGACCGACACGAAGCTCGACACGGTGATGATCCTGGGTTCCGGCTGGTCGGCGCACTTCAGCAAGCCGGTGGCGGAGGCCATGCACCAGAACATCCAGACGGTGGGCATGCCGGTGTGGGACGACAAGGACCAGACCCTCGCCAAGGGGATCCAGCGGGAACTGGGTCAGCCGGACTTCGGCCTGTCGAGCGAAGTGAACAAGCAGCTGCGCGGCTCGGAGACGCCGCAGAACTGGATGGGCGGTGGCTCCGACGACATCGGCGACATTGCGTGGAACGTGCCCACGGTCACGCTGCGCTTCCCCTCCAACATTCCGTCGCTGCCTGGGCACAACTGGGCGAACGCCATCTCCATGGCCACGCCCATTGCGCACAAGGGAGCCCTGGCCGGCGCCAAGGTGCAGGCGCTCACGCTGCTCGACATCCTGCTCACCCCCAAGGTGGTGACGGACGCGTGGGACTACTTCAAGAACGTGCAGACCAAGACGGTGAAGTACCAGCCGTTCATCCGCCCGTCGGACCAGCCGCCCATCTGGCTCAACGCCGACATCATGGCGAAGTACAAGCCGCAGCTGCAGAAGTTCTACTACGATCCCTCCAAGTACAAAACCTATCTCGAGCAGCTGGGGATCGAGTATCCCACGGTACGCCCCATCGAAGCCAAGCCGAAGGGGAACAACTGATGCGTCGGACCACGCGGCGTACCGCGACAGCTGTCCTGCTGCTGTTGCTGCCGCTCCCTGCCGCGGCGGCGCAGCAGCCCCCGTTCAATGCCGCCCTGCAGGCGGAGATCGACCGTCGCACCACCGCCATCGCCGGCAAGGTCACGGCATGGCGGCACGACATTCACCAGCACCCCGAACTCGGGTATCAGGAAAAGCGCACGGCGGCGCTGGTGGCTGCCCACCTCAAGTCGCTGGGCATGGAGGTACAGGAGAACGTGGGCGGGATTCCCGGCGTCGTGGGCATCCTCAAGGGTGGCAAGCCTGGCCCCACGGTGGCGCTGCGCGCCGACATGGATGCGCTGCCGGTCACCGAGGCGGTGGATGTGCCGTACAAGAGCATGGTGCGCACGGTGTACAACGGCGTCGAGACCGGCGTCATGCACGCCTGCGGCCACGACATGCACACCGCCATGCTCATGGGGACTGCCGAAGTCCTTGCGGGCCTTCGGGCGCAGCTGCCGGGCACGGTGAAGTTTCTCTTCCAGCCGGCCGAGGAAGTGCCGCCGCGCGGCGGTGCCCAGCCCATGATCGAGGCCGGCGTGATGAACGGCGTCGATGGCGTCTTCGGGCTGCACGTGGGGCCGGGGCCGCTGGGGGCCATGAGCTTCCGCAGCGGGTCGATCAGCGCCGCCTCCGACAGCTGGAAGATCATCGTGCGCGGCAAGCAGGGACATGGTGCGTTTCCCTCCACCACCGTTGACCCGATCGTGGTGAGCGCCGAGATCGTGTCGGCGCTGCAAACCATCGTGTCGCGTTCACTCGACCTCACGACTGGTCCGGCCGTCGTGACCGTGGGGGCCATTCACGGCGGCCTGCGCGAGAACATCATCCCCGATTCGGTGTGGATGATCGGCACCATCCGCACCTTCGATCCCAAGGCACGGGAGCTGGTGGGGCAGCGCATGAAGCAGCTGGCGCAGAACATCGCCGAAGCGCACGGTGCCACCGCGCAGGTGGATGTGGTGTTGGGCTACGGCAGCACGATCAACAACACCGCCATGGTGTCACGCTTTTCGCAGACGCTCAAGCGCGTGGGGACCCCGGCCGGGGTCTTCGAGAACAAGTCGGGGAGCATGGCTGGTGAGGACTTCTCGCGTTTCGCCGAGAAAGCCCCCGGGTTCTTCTTCAACTTGTCCGTCACCCCGCCCTCGGTGGACCTGTTCGGCGTGGCAAGCAACCATTCTCCGCTCTTCCAGGGTGACGACAACGCGCTGCCCGTGGGCGTGCGA
>Ga0315900_10008825_pt1 | contig 12893 bp, 21 predicted proteins | sample LakEriMetagenome_FD_203521 | JGI IMG/M metagenome (GOLD analysis project Ga0315900, IMG submission 203521) | Freshwater fungal communities from buoy surface, Lake Erie, Ohio, United States - Buoy 12 MA114 | ecosystem: Environmental > Aquatic > Freshwater > Lake > Lake biofilm | place: USA: Lake...
CGGCACCGACCACGCCAACCCGCACAAGCGGCATAGTCGGCAGCGGCGACCTTACCAACGCAGCCTTCGGCGCTGGCTTGGGCGGTATTGCCCCGGCTGAAAGCCCCGAAGAGCGCGCACGGAACATCGCTGTAGGTGTTGGCTTGGGCGCTGTAGCGCGTCCTGCATCGCAAGCAGTAGGCCGGGCGAGCGACCGGGTTCTGGGTTCCGGAAATCCCAATCTTAAAGGCGTGGACAAAAAGAGACAGGCTTACACGTTCGATGTTGGCGGCGCTAAAGCCAAGGTAACATTTGAAGAAAGTTTCCCCGAAGAAGCGGATTACCCTCGCAATATCCCAAATCAGATTGCGCGGTTGCGAGAAGACGTAAGGCAGGAATATGTGTCGCCGGGCTATGCTTTTAGCAACGCTGTAGATGCAATCGTGCCAGACCGTTATAACAGGGCTTCACTAGGGCCATCAGGACCCAAGAGAACGCTGGAAGATTTTGTTAACGTAGAAATGGATATTTCAAACAATGATCTGACATTGCCGCAAGCCAAACAATTGTTTGAAAAGACTTTTGATACGTTCGAAGATCACGCCATAAGGCACAAGCGTCCTGTGTATTACTTTACTGGCGCAAAACCTTCACAGCAAACCTTGTACAAAAACACTATTAAACGGCGAGGCGCGCCAAAGGGATACGTTGCAACCACTGGACCCAACGGCTTCTATTTTGTTCGGGATGACCTTTTTCAGAACTTTGCAAAAGAACTACAAGACGACGGATACGACGTTATTGCCCGCACTGCGAGCCCACCCCGTGCTGCGGCTGACGCCATGCCTGCCGGTGCGGGCGATAATCCTTATTTCGGTCGCCAATCCTTGCGCCCCCCAGGTTCCGGTCCCAGCCCCCGCGAAATCGAAACGCAGCAGCAATGGGCCACCGCCACACCTATCGTCACACAGGCCCGCACAACGGCCCAGAGCGCACAACAGGCAGCCGACGCAGCCCTGCAAAGCAAAGCCCCCGCAGACATTGCCCGCGCCAAGGACCAGAAGAAAACGCTCGTCGGACAGCTTCAGGAAGCCCAAGCCTCCCGCGCTGGCATGGATACGCCGGAGGATGCCCGCCTTGCAGAAACGCTGGCCAGCCTGACAGAAAACACAAGCGACCCCGTTCTGTTGTCCACGCAGATCAGCGCCGCGAAAACAAGCCTTGACCGCCTGCTGACTGACATTGGAAGCCCTGTTGAGGGCAACCTGATCCCGGTGCGAACGAACATCCTGACCCGCACGCAGGCGCCTCGCAGCGCAGCGGAAGGGCCACAGGACCGGGCCAGCGTTACACGGTATGCGGAGGGCAGCGATGACGTGCAGCCTATGGGTTTCGGCGCAGAAACACCTAAGAGCCCGCAGCAAGGCACATCAGTGCCGTCTTTCAAGGCAAACCCCAAACAAGGGCAAGGCTTTGATGAGTGGATTGAGGTGTTGTATTCTGACGCGATGCGCGGCCCTGATAACAAAACACAACTTCCGAATGTATTCTATCGCGGAATGTCAGACGCGGAGTTCAATGCAGCTCAATCGGCTGGGATGTTTAAGTCAACCGCCAAAGAAGGGCTTTACGTAGAAAAAGACCCGACCCGATATACGGGTGGCGGCGCTTATGGCGCAAAGCGTGGCGGCTACATTGTTCAATTTGATACGGCTGGATTAACGCCAAAAACTATTCGTTCTCGGACGCAAGGCGGCTTTGCTGAAGACGGGTTTGATCAAATACCAACCGACAAGATTGCGCGCGTTTGGAAGTGGGACCCCGCCAAAAACGATCACGTTTTAATCAGTGAAGGTCCTCCGCCCCCCATCAAAGGCATGGGCTTCGGCGCAAGCACACTCAAGACGCCGGAGCAAGCCGTCCGCTTTGAAACCCCCGGAAGCCCTGAATATGAAGCGGCTGTCGCTAAGGGGCTGGACATGTCGCAGGCTGGGCGGATGGCGCGGGCGAAGGAGATGGGGTTTGATACGGACACGGTGCTGTATCATGGGACGGGGGCGGACTTTGACCAGTTTGCCAAATCCACAAAAGCAAGCAACCCCGTCACCGGCCCCGGCGTCTACCTGACAAATCTTGCAGATGAGGCCGCTGGTTATGCCAAGGGCAAAGGCGCAAAGGTAATGCCGCTTGTTGTTCGCGGGCGCCTGTTTGAAATGGATCACGCGACCGGCTCGCCCGAGCTTCGCGCCATCGAAAGCCGTGCCTATCGAGAAGGCGGCGGCAGAGATCAGGCGTGGGCAAAAATCCATGAAGAACTGAAAGCACAAGGCTATACTGGCATCAGATACCGCAACAGGCCAAGCGATTTTGCCTCGCAAGATGGTGACGTTACGGTCATCTTCGACCCCTCCAACATCCGTTCCGTAAACGCAGCCTTTGACCCCGAAAAATCAAGCAGCAGCACCCTGCTTGCCGCCGCTCCCTTTGCAGCCGTAGGCGGGGCAGGGCTTACCCTTGCTGGCGAGCAGGAACGCAATCAGCGCACAGTTGGCAAGCCCAAGACCTCGCAATCTGCCCGAACAGTCGGTAAGGCTAAAACAAACTAACAGGAGGCCACATTGGCAAGAGACGGGTCAGGCAATTACACGTTACCAGCCAACACGCAGGCCGTGTCTGGCGATCCTATCAGCAGCACGAAGTTTAACACGCTTGTGCAGGACCTGGAGGCGGACGCCAACGTCGACCGCCCCATAGCGGCAGGTGGCACGGGTGCATCAACGGCATTAGCAGCGCGTGCAAACCTTGGCCTCGTCATCGGCACGGACGTTCAGGCGTATGACGCAGGGCTGGCCTCGATTGCTGGCCTGACCACGCTGGCAGATCGGAGCATTTACACGACGGCGAGTGACACCTACGCGGTGTATACGCTGACAGCGGCTGGCAGGGCGATCCTTGACGACGCGGATGCGGCGGCGCAACGGACGACGCTGGGGCTGGCCATAGGCACGGACGTGCAAGCGTTTGACCAACAGCTTCTGGACATTGCCGCGCTCGCCGTCACCGACAGCGGGTTCATCGTCGGCAACGGCACCACGTTCGTTCTGGAAACCGGCGCGACGGCGCAGACATCGCTTGGATACACCGCTGCGGACGTGCTGACAAAGCTGCTCACAGTGGACGGCGCGGGTTCAAGCCTCGACGCGGACCTGCTCGACGGGGTGCAAGGAAGTGCTTATGCGACACTCGCTGGGGCAAACACCTTTACAGCGCGCCAGATTGTAGACCGCACAGCCGCAGCAGGCGCAGGAAACCTGACAATCCGGGGGGCTGGCACCGGCTTTGTAAGATCGTCACTCACGCTTGAAACCGCCGATACTGTAAGGGGCGCGGGGGTTTACATCTGGGACGACACTTCAGACGTGGAGTTTTTCTTTGGCCTGCGGTTCAATCATGTGTCAGGCGATGCGCTATCAATCCTGCGCCGCACAAGCGTCACCAGCGGCTCAACGGACAGCGCGACGGCAGACCCGGCAGTTGCAACTGAGATTGCCCGGTTCGCCTCTACAGGCATGGTCGCCCGCGTTCTGGCAGGAACCGAAACCACCGGCACCCTGACCGTAGCAAGCGCCAACCGCACAATTCAAGCAACCGGCGACATCACGGTGCCCAATGCCGTATTCAGCGCAGGCGACATCATCCTGATTTATGCCGGCGCCTCGTCCCGCACGATCACGCAAGGCTCAAGCGTCACGATGCGCCTTGGCGGCACAGCAACCACCGGAAGCCGAACGCTCGCAGCACGGGGCGTGGCGGTGCTGTTCTTCGTGTCATCGTCCGAGGTGGTTGTCTCAGGCGGGGCGGTCACATGAGCATCCTGCTGGCGGCGTTTGGGGCGATTGGGGGTGACCGGATTTCGCTGTCAGGTGTGGCTGTATCTTCTGTTGGCGCAGGCACACAGACGGCGACTTACACGCTGGAAAGCGACGGCGATGTTATGAGCGCAACGACGGGCGGCGGGTCAGTTGATCAGGGCGACTGGATTGATCCGAAGGCTAATGCGCCAAGTGATTACGAAGTGCAGGCTACGCTTGTGTCGGGCACGTTGTCTACAGGCACCACCGGGTCATGGCTTGCCCTGAGCAGCAACCGTTCGTGGACTTTGCAACGGGTTACTGTCGGCGCTGCCACACAAGTCACGTTGACCATCGAAATCCGCAAAGGCTCGGGCGCTGTCCTTGCCAGTGCTACCGTAACCCTTGACGCTGAACGCACCTCATAGGAGCTAACATGATCCCCGAAACAACCCTGACCCTTGCCCGCGACCTGATCGCACTACAGGCCCGCGCTGTTGCGGAATATGCCTTGCTGATTTCTGCGTCTGAAGCGTCCGAAGGCGCGGAAAGCGTGGGCAAGGCCGCCCTTGCCAGCGAAATGCAGCAAGTCGGCAAAGTGCTCACCAATTACATCCCCCGGCTTATGAAACACATCGGCGAATTACCAGAGGAGACCCCCGTGCAAGTCGGACAATTGGAAGTCCCGGAAGAAATCGAAATCCCGCGTTTCCTGGCCCCTGATGTGTCAGGTGACATCCCGGCTGGCCTGATCGAGCTTGCAGAGCCAGGTGAAACCGCTGCGGAAATGCAGGCGCGTCTCTGGGCGCTCTGGCTGGAAATCAACGGCAAGCTGATGCTTGGCCTTGCTTCAACCGACGAAATTGCGCTGCACACCCGGCTTCATAACGAGTTGCACTGGTTTGCCCCGCCAGTCGATGACGCCGTGTAATGGCGGACGGGCTGGACGTAGAGCGCGACGTTTACCGCACGCTGGGCGCGGTTGAGGAGGGCTTAAAGCGTAAAGCCGACGCCTCTGACGTGCAGATTGAGCTAAGGCGGGCTGTGGAATATACCACGTCTGAGACACGGCGGGAGGTCAGGTTAGTGCTCGACCGGGTGGATGCGCTCAAGGATGACATGCGGCGAAACATTGACGGGCTGGAGGCTGGCCTTGACGTGACAGCAAAAAAGGTAAGCGACACGTCGCAGGAACTGCATGACGTGGCTCGCAAGGTGGACGGGCTAAATAACGACATTGCCGATTTGCGCAAACTCATGGAAAGCATGGCAGCAAGGCCGCGCACGTCGCTTGTGGAATGGCTCCGGTGGGGCTTCCTCGCTTTGGGTGTGTTGGCGGCATTTGTGACAGGCAACTGGGGCGCCCTGATGCACCTCATGCCACGATAAGGGGCTAGGCATGTCAAGCGGGGCTGATGAATACGAGGAGCGACTAACGCTGATCGGCGCCCTTCGCTGGATGCGCGATAGTTTTGCGGCATGGTTTGCGACGGGATGGCTCTATATCATCCTCTGGACTGTCGTGGCCGGTGCGTTTGGCGTGCTGATGTATATCGACGGCAAATTCTCGCGGGGCCTTGCTGAAGGCGCCTCAATTGACCCGCTGTCATTCCAGGTTATGGGCTGGGTTTACCGCCTGTTTGCGGCGGCGTTCCTGATGGCAGCTGCCCGGTGTGCCTATAAGGGCATCAAGGGCATCTGGACATTCCGGCTGATTGGCATCTTTGCCAGTGTGATCGTCTGCCTTCATGCGTTCGGGTTTGGGTTTGAGGCACTCGCAGATCGGCGGGATCAGGCCATGTCTGCCCGCACTGTTGCAGAATTAGCGCAGACCAACCACACGGACCAGATCGCCGCGCTGGAGCGGCAGAAGGATAGCTTGAGGGCAGACCGTGACGGCGATGTCGAACGGCTCCAGGCATCAATTCAAGGCATTGTAAGCGACGGCCTGAACAATGACGCGCTTGCCGATGTTTACCGGGCAGATCAGACGCGGATCACGGACGAGGCTCGACGCAAGATCGGGGCCATTGACGACCAGATCCTGGGCCTGATGCAACAGGCAAACAGCGCAGAGAGCAGCGCCACGGTGATTGAGGCGGATGCTAGGCCTTGGGCCCCTCTTTTCATTGGCATGGCTCAGCTTCTGACGTGGAGCAAGGAGCCGACCGATTGGGCAATCTACCTGTGCGCCGTGGGGTTCATTATCTTCTGGGTTCTGCTTGGTGAAAGCCTCGTCATATTCCTGCCTGAACGCATTTACGCGATGCACCTGAAGGACGCAGAGGCAAGACCTAAGCCAATGGAAGCCGAACCCGGCAAGGTCATAATCAAGATGACCGAGCAGGAAGCCGCTGAGATGCAGGAGGCGCTCCAGCATTATGCAAAACTGCGTGAAGGGCATCTGAAGGGCGGCGAAACCAATAAGCGGCGAACCCGGCAGGACACAAAGCGCCTGGAAGCAAACCAGTATATGGAAAAGCGCGCCGCCAAAGTGCTGAGACAGCGCAGGACAGGCGCGAGCGTGTCTGATATATCGAAATCGTTAGGGGTAACCCCGGCTGTGCTAGGCCTTGAAATGCGCCAATGGCTGACGGATCAGGAATATGTTTTCGTATTTGAGGGCGGGCCTGACCCGCAGGGAGATGCCGGTGAAAACTTCAGTTCTGGGGCGTAATCTTATCATCCGGGCCGAGGGGTTCCGGTCAGATGCCTACCTGTGCTCTGCCGGGGTGCCGACAATTGGATACGGCTCAATCCGGTATCAGGACCGCGACAAGGTCCAGCTGGGCGACACAATCAGCCGGAATGATGCCGAGGCCCTGCTAACGCATTACATCGCCACGCAGATCGACCCGATGGTGCCGCGCCTGATTACGAGGTCCCTGACGCAGCCTCAATATGACGCATTCGCCAGCTTCCTGTATAACTTCGGGTTCGAGAAAACGCGCGGCTATAGCCTGACGCAACTTATTAACGACGGCCCGGAAGGCAACAGCCTCGATGACCTGCGAGCATGGGAAACCAAGCTGATTGAGAAGTGGCCGGTTTACCGGATGGCTGGAGGCAAGGCCCTGCTAGGCCTGTTCCGTCGCCGGGTGGCTGAGCTTCTGACGTTCCTGCATTTGCCTTCGGATGTGGCGTGGACCCTGCCGCACATGGGTGTGGACCTGATCGAGCTGGTCGCCAACATGCGCGCTGGCAAGGCACCTGTAAGCGAGCCAAAGCTGGCAACGCCCGTCGGAACGTCATTTATCCCCCCTATGCCTCCTGAGGCTGTCCCCGATCCTGAGCCGATTGTGGTTCTGGAGATACCCGCTCAACCAGAGGAGATTTCCATGAGCGCACCTGTCGAAGCTAAACCCGCCCTGAAGTCCAAGACAATCTGGGGTGTCCTTATCCTCGTCATGGCCCCATTCGTCGCCCAGATCGGGGATGCCCTGCAAGTTGCAGGCTCGACCGCACCGTCTGCCGGCGATGCCATTGCGGGGGTTATGTCCACCGCAATGACGTTCACGGGCGCCATCCTGGCCACGATTGGCCGCATGGCTGCCGGACAACCGTTGAAGTGATCTGGGCTGAGTTGCTTGAGAAGCTGGTGCCGGTCCTTTCCGGCATCAGCATCGCCCTGATTGCCTGGCTATCGGGGGGGCGAACGGCTAAACTTGAAATAACAAACGAACAGCTTCAGAAAGAGGCAGACCTGAAGGAGCGGGCTGATGAGGCTGAAAACCGGATTACTGCTGACCTTAATGCTGGGAGCCTGCGCGAACTCGCCGCCCGTAGCGCCGACAACCTTGGCGCTGTGCAGCGAGACTAACGTCATCACGTTCCACGCGCCGCTGGACTTCGATCCGGCAAACCCGTCCGACACATGGCCGGATACGCCCCTGAACGTGTTTGATACGCCTGAGACCGTCAAGCGTATCCTTGTGCACAACGCTCGCTATAGGGCACTCTGCGGAGGCTCCTGATGGAGATTATCCGCCCCCAGCCAAAGACCTACCGCACACGTCGCCGGAAGCCCCAGCCAGCGGCTAAAAGCTACCGCGTGGTTTCGGAAGAAGTGGACGGCCAAAAATTCCAGCGGGTGGAATTAGCGTTCCGGTGGATGCCCTGGGTCATGGGCGGGGTTCTGACCGTGACGCTGTTGCTGGCGTATTCGGTGATTCGCAAACAATGGCTGTCCATTCGGATTTCCAACGAAGCGTGCATCAATCAGATGCTCTGGGTCCAGCCCGATCTGGATTGGGAAACGCCTAAAGTGGACGAGGACATCCTGCGGCTTTGCTATGAGCGCGAGCAGATGTTTTAGGCACAAAAAAACCCCGCCAGATCGCTCCGGCGGGGTCTTCTTTCAGGGCACTGTCCGCAATGGCGCAGGCGCCACTTGGGCAGGCACAACCGCCACTGGGGCAGGCTGTTTGCGGCGACGTTTGCGGCGGCTTTCGACCGCCCTGCGTTCGCCGCGCATCCGCTCGCGCTCTGTCCTCGTGGTCTCGGCAAGAGCGCCGAACCCGATGAAAAGCACGACCTGCAAAAGCGCGGTCACCAAGGCGACAGCACCATGCGGAAACAGCTCTGGCCGGACCGGCTTATCGCCAATCGCTGCCAGATCCGCGCGGGCTGCGTCCCGGTCTGCCACGAGGGCAGCACGATCCGCAGCAAGCCCTTCAAGCCTCGTCGCGCAGTTCTGCGGGCCGTAGCCCTGACAAATGGCTGTCGACGTTGGCAGGGCGTCCAGCTTGCCTTGAGCCGCTGTGAGACGGTCTTCGGCAGACTGGTGGCCAGCGTCCCACTCTGCCAAGGCAGAAGCGTGGGTGGTCTCGGTGGCCATCTTCTCGATGGTCAGGTAGCCCTGGTGGACGCCTGCCCAGTCGATCATCATGAATACCGCAATGACAAAGCCAAGCCGGAACTTGGCAAACCCGCGAGCGGTGTCAAATGCGGTTGCTGTCGCCGGCACAACGAGTGCGCTGACCAACGAGAGCGAAGAAAGGAACCCGGCCAGCCAGACCGAAGTCTGGTAGTAGGCCAGGAACCACCCGCCAACGGCCAGACAACCGAAGGCGAGGGAAGCACCGGCAAGAGTTAAATGCGCCAAAACGAATTTAGGGGCTTTATCCTGACGGCGTCCGCGTGTAGTAAGAAACAGTCTCATGAACGTGTCCTTTATGAGATTAGAATTTGCCCGCTACAGATGTCCGTCTGTGGCGGGCTTTTTAGTTCAGCGTTCCCCGCTGATGGGCGTAATATAATGCATCTAGCGCTATACGTCAAGCGCTTGATGCTCATTAAGTTGCGTGCTATGTTTCAGGCATAGGAGGCACACATGACACCACAACAGAAATACCAGTTGAAGCTACAGGCCGAGGGCTGGAAGCGCCTTAGCGTGTTCCTGCCGCCGGAATACATCGCAAAGGCAAAGGCCGCCGCAGATCACCACGGCGGCCTTGCTGAAGCGGTTCGGCACTGGCTCGACCAGGATGCTAAATCGCGGGATAATTAAGCCGCTCCTGAAGCAGGCGAAGCTGACGCATAGCCGCCCACTGTTTCTGCGGATCGGGGCAATCGGCGATCAGCTTTGAGGCTTCCTTGATGGCGCCGACGAGCTTGGCTTTGCGTTGGCGGTCGATGAAGGCGGAAAGTTCGAACATGTGCCTGTCTCCTGTGTTGGCAAGGACACTTATAGGCGGGCAGGGTTAAGATTGCGTTTCCAGCGCCTCAATCACAACCCGCACAGCCTCGCGCCAATTCTCGCGGGACAGCTCCATCTTGTCTGGCCAGGGTATACCCCCGGCATCACGGTGTTCGGCCAGCGCCTGTGCAGCGCGTTCGATGTCTGCGGGGGTCATGTCATTCACTGGCATAGGGCGTAAAAATCCGCACAGTCGTCCGCTCGTCACCGTCGATCAACTGCGCCGGTGCTTCGCCAACAGGGACCAGCCTCACACCAGCGGCCTCGATGGCGGCGAGGGCGGCTACAGCATCGCCGTACAGCGATCTCGGTTCGCATTCTGCCATCGCCCGCGCGATTGCCTCAATCAGTTCCTCGCGTGTCATTGGCCGGGCTCCTTCAGGGCTGCGCGGGCGAGTAGTTGCAAAGCCTCGCGCAGATGTTTCGTCATCTCTGCTGCCTGTTCTTCGGATGGCGCTTTCAGACTGCCTCGCGCGTAGCTGTCCAGGTCGCCGCTAACCAATGCAACGCGAACGGCAGCCGCTGTTCTCTGCTCGTTCAGCCTCGCGTTTTCCTCCGCCATCGCATCAAGAGCGCGCAGGAGGGTGGCGCGGTCGTTGTAGGCCTCAAACAGTCTGTAGCCCGGCCACTCAATTGTGTGCCCGCACGCCTCATGCCGCGCCCGTATTGCTTCTAGTTTGTCAGTCATGGGGTTTGCTCCTTCAGTGCGGCGCGGGCGAAATCAACGAGCTGCTCGCGCGTCCATTCAACATGTGAAAGCGTGTTGTCAGCGCTGGCGACAATGCGCGATCCAAAAGCGATTACTTGCATATCCGCCTCCAGCCTCTTGACCCTATCCAGCAGCCCCGGCAGGGCGTTGATCGCGGCGACGATGAGGGCGGCGTTGGCGTCACCATCCTTCATTCCGGGCACGCAATACTGCGAATATGGAGATGCAGACCACTGGCGCCCGCCCATCATGCTGGCAAGCACGAGCGGCTCGCCCTCAAACGTGTCCGGCCCTTGAATGCAACGCTTGCCGCGTTCAATCTTCCACGGCCCCGGCGTCCCCGCCTTGAGCAGCCGTTCCAGTTCGTCCAGTGTGTTCACGTCTCTCTCCTAACAGTTGTTCCGTCCATTCGTTTCGTCCAAGTGCGGTCAAAGCCCTTGCCAGCAATAGGCCGGTGCCTGCCCTCAGCCTTCTTCGCCGCGCGCCTGTCTGCCTGCGTTTTGCCTTGCTCGATGCGGCGGACCTTGGCGCGATCTGGGGCCTCTGCGCTTGTCTTAGGCTTGCTGCATTCGGACAGCCAAAGGGCGCGGTTTTCCAGTTCGTTCTTGCCGCCAGAAAAGAGGCTGTTCAGGTGTTCGTCCGTCACCAGCTTTGGCTTGGTAAAATCCAGCCGCTGCTTGCATCCACATCCGCACAGGCAGTCCTGCTTGATGATGAGGAAGCCGAACTCGCGACGGGTGAGGGGGCGGCGTTTTTCGGTCATTTGCGGCCTCGCTTTGAAAGAGCGCTTCCCAGCTTGACGGGGAGGGCAATCAGCACGATGGCGGCACCCGCCACGAGGGCCGGACCCCAAAACGCGGGCCAGAAAAGCGTAGACAGAACGCCGAAGAACAGGACGGCCCACCCAGATTCCTCGGGGCTGTCTTTGCCAGCAAACAAGAACCCCATGAGCGCGGAATAGATGCACAGCGTAAACGCGCTGATAGCTATGTATTGCCACGAAGTCGGGTTATCCATCAGCCAGTTGAACTGCGCGATAACTTCTTGCATTACACCTCCTCCCTCAGATTCACGCCATGCCGTTCGGCAAAGCCCTCAATGATTTCCTGAAGCAACGTATGCTCCTGCTTTCCCAGCTTCGACGTGCTGCGCCCGATGGGGATCATCCCTCCGTCCTCTGACGGCATGAACCGGCCACCGTTCAGCAGATGGACAAAGTGGTCCTTCCAGTCCTCGGGGCTGTAGCGTTGCCCATGCCACACAAGCTGCGTGCTGATGGCTGTCAAAAGCACCCACATCCGCGAATTCTGATCCACCGTCCGCTTCGGCTCCTGAAACACGATCCGCCATCCCGTAGGGAGCGCCAGCAGCTTCTGCGCCAGCGTCTCCCGGTTGCCTTTGTGGATCACGAACTCGTAGCGCGACATCACACCAGCGCCTTCAGTTCATCGCGCCGGCGCTTGTAGGCGCCCCGCAGGCTCTCGTGCATGTCTTCCGGCAGGTTGTCCCGGTCGTCGGCGCTGATTTCCAGCCAGCCTTCCATATCGTCCAGCGTGCTGCAATTTGCCAGCATACGGGACAGGCGTTCATAGGCTTCCTTGATTTCCTTGTTTGTTTTGCCGTTGGCGTCCAGCGGGGCAACCGACACTGTAGGCACGTGACGCGGGGCAGCCTTGGCCGCTGCATTGCCGTCGTCGTCCTCTGGCGCGATGCCGGTCAGGCTTTCAAGTCCGATGCGTTTGGCGTAGGTCGTCGCTGATTTATATCCCTGCATGTCCTGCTTGCCGATAATCAGCGGCACGTCGCAAGCGATCTGGGTGTCACTGTCGCCATGTGCCAGGACTGTCCGCATGACGCGCTCCCCGTCTATGCTGGCAGGGACATGGTAAAACGCAATCCCGTGTGAATTAAGCGGGCCAGATACGGCAGACACTACGTCAGCCAGATCGGCATAGCGTGACTTAAAAGCCGGGTTCGTGCTGCCCTTTTTAACTCCGCCCATTTCGGTCTGAGCGGCGGCAAGGGCGACGTGTATGTTTTTATGCTGGGTCATTTTGTGTGTCCTCAATTGTCGGCCTGACGCAGGCCATGATCCGTTCCTCGCGCGCGATCCGTTCAGCGCGTATTTCCTGCCAAGCGGCAAACATCCTGCGGCGCTGGGCGTTTTCCAGTTCGTCGAGCAGGGCTTTTAGCCTAGCTGTTTCGTGGGGGTGTTCGATGTTCATGCGTTTACCCTCGCCATTTCAAGCAGTGCTGTTAGCGCATCCTCTGGTGTGGCACCTGTGCCAATGGGCGACTCGGGGCCGTCGTAGTTTTCAAACGTCGCGACCCAAGGCGAACCCCACCGGTCGTAGTCGTATTCGATGGTGATTGTTTCGCGGATCATGCTGCACCTCTGGCGTTGCGGATTTCTGCCTGCCAGATTGCATGGTAAGAGTAATAGCAGGACCATGTGACCCGGCCTGTTTCATTGAGCCATGTCGGATCAAGGCCAGCGTCTGGCCAGCCGTATTGTTCAAAGACCGTCTCGGCCAAAAACACAGCGGCTTCCGGCATACAATCCATTGCAAGGCGCAGCACATTTGCCTGCGTTGCAGACAGCAGGTCATTGCAAGCCTCTGCGGCCCAGCGGTCGTCTCGTTCGCGCTCGGCGCAG
>Ga0315900_10008826_pt1 | contig 12893 bp, 5 predicted proteins | sample LakEriMetagenome_FD_203521 | JGI IMG/M metagenome (GOLD analysis project Ga0315900, IMG submission 203521) | Freshwater fungal communities from buoy surface, Lake Erie, Ohio, United States - Buoy 12 MA114 | ecosystem: Environmental > Aquatic > Freshwater > Lake > Lake biofilm | place: USA: Lake...
GACCCCGTCACCGTGATCGTCGTCGTGCCCGACGCCGTGCCGTAGGTGGTGGACACGCCGGAGAGCGTGCCGGTCGTGCCGATCGTGGGCGTGGCGGTGGAGCCGACCACGAACACAGTCCCGGACGGTACTGCGACCGACACGTAGTCGGTCGTCCAGTTGGCGAGCGTGTAGACCGTCGAACGGATACCGGCCGCGGAATCGGTCACCGTGCCGAGATCGTTCAGGGCGGCGTTTTGCCCAAGTTCGCCGTTCGGGCCGGCACCGGGCCAATTCAGCGAAAAGGCGGTGCCCGCCGCAACCGACAGGGCATCCGGCAGCCAGGTCTTGTCGGTGCCGGGCGCACCCTCCGTCAGGAACGCATTCGTCGAGAAGGCGGCGATCCAGCCTGCAGCCCCGCCGCTGGTCGGCACCGCCCCCTGGTAGGCGAAGAGGTTCTCGCCGGTGGAGTTCAGCGTGAATGAGGCGGTCGTGACGTCGGACAGTCCCGTGGTCTGGCCGCCATTTGCCGTGTTCGCACCATGCTGCCACTTGACGCCCGTCCCGCGCGTGGCGTCGTAGTCGAAGATTGTGCCCGCGGTGAACGCCTGCGTGAACGTGATCGTGGACGTGCCCTCGTTGACGAGCAGCGCCGTGCCGTTCCAGGCGGTGTCGCTGATCGTGATCGTCGTGCCGGCAATCACGTCCTGGAGCAGGACGAACGACACCTTGTCGGTGCCGGTGCCCTGCATTCCCGTGAAGGCGATGGCGCCGGCGCCGAGGGTCGTGTAGTTCACGTTGAGCGGCGTGGAGAAGGTTTCGGAATTGCTGTTCTTGAAGCCGGCCGACGCCACGAAGTAGGCGGCGATGTTCTCGTAGGTGCCGCCCGGAATCGGGGCCGACAAGGAGACCGTGTACGCACCGTCGGCCCCGAACGTGCTCGTGCTGCCGAGCAGACGTCCCGTCGGGCCGCCGTCGCGGATCTCGAGCGTGCCCGCCGGCGTGCCGCCGCCGGTGGGTGCCACGGCCCCGGAGAAGGTGACCGACTCGCCGTAGTTCACGATGGTGGGAGTCATGCCCGTGAGGGTGGTCGTGGTCACGACGCCCGGCTGCGCGATCACGAGCGACGTGCCGAACGCGGCGGACGTGCTCGGGTTGAAGAGGTTGCCCGACGGGTTGCCGTCGGGCACGTACTGGGCGGTGATGTTCTCGTAGGTGCCGAACGGAATCGCCGTGGTGGTCACGGTGGCCGTGCCGGTGGCATCGGTGCCCGAAAGCGCGGCCGTGCCGAGCAGCACGTTGCCGCTACGGAAGAGCACAGAGCCCGTGGGCGTGGCCGTGCCCGAGGCCGCCACCACGGTGGCCGTGAACGTGACCTCCTGGCCCTGCTCGAGCGACGTCGGCGACACGCCTGTCACGGTGGTCGTCGTGCTCACGCCCGAGCGCGGCACGAACGTGATCCCGCGGAGGGCGTAGTTCGCGCCCGCCGTGACCGGGGTCGCCAGATCCGCGAGGGCCAGCGACGAGAAGTCGGCGTTGTATCCAGTGGTGTCGGTCAGCGTCTTCAGGCCGCCCGTCGCGACCGTGCTCTGCGTCACGTAGAGCACCACGCTCGATCCCGACGTGAAGCCGGCCAGGTTGACCACATTCGTGAGCGCGATCGACCCGCTTCCGGACCACGTGCCGCCGACGAAGCTGAACTTCACCAGGTTGCCGCCGCTGGAATCGGTTGCATACAACGTGTCGAACCCGGTCGCGTTCCAACTGACGGTCGGGCTCAGGTCGGCGAACACGAACGCCTGGTACTGTGGGTTCGTCGCGACGGGGAACGTCGTCGCGAGCGGCTGCGTGGACGTCGTGGGCAGGCCGGTGCCGACCTGGAACACGGACCGCCCGGGCGCGTTGGAGCCCGCCGAGACGAACAGGTTGCCGTCGATGATCTGAATCTGCCGCGTGTTGGCATTGGCCTGCGCGATGCCGTCCCGCGACAGTTCGAGCGCCGTGGCCTCGGTCGCCGACGTGCTCGCCACGTACCTCACGCCACCGGTGCCCGGTGCGGAGCTGCCGGTCGCGCCCGACATCCAGAATTGGGTGCCGTCGTTCGTGACCACGCTGCGGAGCGAGTCGCCAGTATAAATCCCGGAAAATGCCTGTGACGTGTTCACCGCGCCGCTGGGCGAGACGACGCCGATCACGCGGCTGACACCGACTGCCGTGTTGGGATTCGCCGATCCGGCGTCGGCCCGGTGACCGCCGAACGTCACGAACTGCCGATCGCCCGACAGGCTCAAGGCCCCTTCGCTCGTGGAAGTGCCGCGGAGCGTGAGGGCGCTCGCCCCGGAAGCCGACACCGGCACCGTGCGGACGAGCACGCCCGCCGCGGTGTATTCCAGCAGGGCCACGCCCGCGGCTGTCGAGCCGAGTGCCGTCGTGCCGTCGCCTGCCCGCAGCACGAGCAGATTGCCGGGCGTAAAGTCAGGCACCGTCACCGCCAGCGTGGAGCCGAAGGCGGTCGAATTGCTCGCCTCGAAGCCCGCGCCCGGCACGAAGAAGGCCTGGATCGAAGAATAGGTGCCGACCGGCACCGTCGTGGAGGCGATGCTGAAAGTGCCGTCGGCCCCGCTGCCGCCGATCGTGCTCGACGAGGCCAGGAGCGTGCCCGTCGCGCCGCCGTCGCGGATTTCGACCGTGCCTGCCGGGAGCGCCGAACCGCTGCCTGCGGTGACCGTGCCGGTGAACGTCACCTCCGTGCCGTAGGTGACCGACAGCGGCGATACGCCCGTCAGGGCGGTCGTCGTCGTCGCCTTGGTGGCAAACGTGCCGACGTCGCTGTAGGTCGTGCCCTCGGAGTTGGTGGCGTAGGCCTTGAACGAGTAGCCGGTCGAGCCGGGGAGGCCGGTAAGGCTGGTCGAGAGGCTGCCGGTCGTGCCGCCCACCACCACCTTCGTCGCGCCGCCGCCGCCGATCTCGGGATTCGCGTTGGCGGCCGTGGCCGCATACACGAACCCTCGCTCCGTGATCTCCGCGCCGCCGTCGCTCGACACGGTCGCCAGCAGCGTGGCCGCGGAACTGGTCACGCCGGACGCGACGGGCGACGCGAGGGCGACCGTTGGCGCGGTCGCGGCGGCCAGCGTCGTGAAGGTATTGACGGCCGAATAGGCCGTACCGGCAGAGTTGATCGCGTAGGCCCGGAACGTGTAGCCGCTCGAAGCCGACAGTCCACTGGCCGCGACGGTGAACGTGCCCGTGCCGCCTGCCGCGGCCGCGATCTTCGTGACGCCGGTGCCGCCGATCTGCGGATCGGCGTTCGTCGCCGTGAGGGCGTAGACGATGCCCCGCTCGGTGACGGTGGCGAAGCCGTCGCTCGTCACGTTGCCGCCGAGCGTGGCCGTCGAGGTCGCCACATCCGCCGCGGTGGAAGACGTGACCGTCGCCAGCTGGGCGGCGAGCGGCGTGCCGGTGAAGGTCACGTTGTCGAACCGCCACGTGCCGCCCGTCGCCGCCGTTCCCACGTTGTTCGCTTGACGGAACTGTCCGGTCGATGCGTGGTGCGCGGCCACGACTCGCACGCCGAAGTTGGCGTTGTTGCTGGCTCCGACGATCGAGGAAAAACTGATCGTTCGTCGATTCCATGAGTCAGAGCGATTTTCACCGACGGGGTTCGACACGTCGATCCTGCCGGCATCGATACCGCCCTTGGTCGCCCCTCCAGAGGTGAAGTTGTCCGACGTGACGTCGAGGTTCGTCCAGGTCGATCCGTCGAGGGTGTACTGGATCCGAACCGTCCGCGTCGCCGTGTTGGAAAACCGTTGATCGAATTGGAACGTGATGTTCTCGTAGCCGGCCGTCGACGTAACGAACTGCACGCCCGACGATTCGTTGGTGCTTCCTGGCGTAGCCGTGAATGCCCAGGCCTGCGTGCCGGTGGTTTGAGATTCCCCATCGGTGCTTCCCGTGGCGGTGCCCGTCACTGCCAAACTGCCCACCACCGACGCGACCCCCGTGCCGGTGGCTGGCGCCGGGCTCGTGTTGACGATCGTGCCATCGAACGTCCACTGCGCGAGGGCCGCGGTCACGGAGAGGCTCCGCGCGACGTCGGTCGCCGCCTCATAGTTGCCGTCGCCCGCCTGGCTGGCCGTGATGGTCGTGGTGCCGGCGGCTACGATCGTGACGATGTTGCCCGACACGGTGGCCACGCTCGGGTTCGAACTCACGTAGGAGATCGCCAGCCCGCTGGTCGTCGTGGCAGCCAGAGCAAAAGGTGCGTCGGCGGTCGTCTTGGCGGCAAGCACGCCGAACGTGATCGTCTGGCTGGCTTTGGTGATGTCGCCTGTGAGCCCGGTGGGCTGGGTGAGCGTGTAGTTGCCGGCGGCGTTGCCCGTGAGCGTGCTCGTGCTCGTGACGGCGATTCCGGTGCCGACGTTCGCGCTCGCAAACGTGCCCGTGCCGACGAGCGTCACGACGTCGCTGCCCACGACGCCGTCAAGCGTGCCCGTGATCGTGGCGGCGGTCGTGCCGTCGTAGGTCTTCGGGGTCACCGCGGCGCTGCTGACCGTGAGCGCCTTCTGGGCGACCGCGTTGCCGCTGGCCGTCGTGGCGAAGGTACGCTGCGCGGCCCCGTCACTTGTCGCCGTCAACGACACGGCGTTGTAGGCACCAGCCTCCGCGGTGTCTTTGAGCCGCACGAACACTGTGTTGGTTCCAACGCTACCCGACACTGGTGCGAAACTCACGCTCGGCCCGAATCCGCTGCCTGAGATCTCTGACACCTCGAACCCGGCCGGCGCCGTCACGATCAGCGGCGCGGAGAGCGCCGACCCCGACACTGTAAACGACTGCTCGGCCGACGCCGTGCCGTAGGTCGTGGTGAAGGGCGCCGAGAACGTGTCGCCCGAGACGACGATGGAGCCAGTCGGCGCCACTGGCGTTCCGCTGACCGTCGTGGACGAGGCTCCGTCACCAGCCGCGTTGACCGCGAGGATCTGGACATCGTAGTTCGTGCCGTTGGTAAGTCCGGTGATTACGATCGGACTCGTCGTGGCCGCCGGAGCCACGGCTATAAACGAAGCACCCCCATTCGTCGAGAACTTGTAGTTCGTGATCGCCGCGCCGCCGTTACTCATTGGCGCAGTAAATGCCACCGTCAACTGGCCGTCGCCAGCCGTAATGCCGCTGATTGCCGGCGCCCCCGCGGTGGTCCGTGGCGTTGCCGCGACACTCGTAGTCGCCGCGCCCACCCCGACCGAGTTCTTGGCCCGCACACGCACGTCGTATGACGTGCCGTTGACGAGCGAGTCCGCGCCTGAAGAAACCGTCGTAATCGTGAAGGACGTGCCGGTTGTTCCGGCGGACTTGTACGACACGCCGCCATCAGTCGAGTATTCGTAATCGGAAATAGCGACGCCGCCGTCACTGGAGGGTGCCGCATAACTGACCCCAATCGCGGCGTTGCCGGGCGTGACCACCAGGCTGGTCGGGACGCTTGGCGGGTTAGAGGCGGAGAAGACGTCACCGTTCAACGTCACCATGTCGAACCGCCAAGTTCCCGTGCTGGCGTACGTCGATGTCGAGCGGCTCGCCAAATAACTCGAACCAGATGGCGCAAAGGACGACACCACGCGGAATGCGACGTTGGCGTTGTTCGCGATCCCCGAGATGCCCGACAAATCGACGGACCGCGAGTACCAGGTGTCACCAGTCCCGGAGGCTGCGGGCGTGAATGAAAACGTCGTCGCTGTCGTCCACGAGGGCGTTGCTGCCGATCTGTCGAGCGTGTATTGCACCTCGCCCGCGTTGGCGGATGTGTTGCCGTGCCGCAAATCGAACGTCAGGGTGGTCGGAGTCCAGCCGCTCGTACTGATCGCAAACTGTGCTCCGGCCGTCAGGTTGTTCGCAGAGGCCGCAGGAAAGCCGGCGACGTTCCACGCGGAATTGCCATCGGCGGTACCGCTCGTATCCGTCGTATGGCCGGTCGCGAAGGTTGCCGTAGTGCCGCCGATCAAGGCCGCCGAACCTGCCCCAATGTTCGGCGAAAGCGTGCCCGTAGCAACGTTGGCATCGGCACCAGAGTTGAAGTTCCACTGCGTGATCACCGCCATCATCGCGCGGTCCTCGAGCATCTCCACCCGGCCGGAGAAGCACCCCAGGCCCGCGTCGCGGACGAGACGGTTGGCCAGCGTGCCGGCGGACTTCCGCACGTTGCGACGGCGGGGCGTCTTGAGCTTCGACCAGAAGAGCTGCTTGACCATGACGTGAGTTCCTTTCGAGTCGTGGTGACCGGGGTTCTGGTGTGGAGACGATGTTTTCCGATGGACCGGGCTGCGAACGATTTCCGAGGTGACCGGAGTCTAGGACTCGGTGGTGAGAATCCGATGTGTTTTGCGCGAGATTTACTTCAGGGTTCTTTGCGGCGTTCGTTCGAAAGAAAGCCGGCGGGCCTCAACTGCCCGCACCCACCGGCACCCGCCGCGCGACCACCCGCTTCTGCACGTCGGTCTCGAGAGTGCCGAAGGCCTGCTCGTGACGCTGCACCGCCATGCCGAGGGCGTAGGCGAGCCGCTTGGCCGTGAAGAAGTTGACGATGATCCGCTGGGTCAGCTGGATCGTGTCGGTGGCTTGATCGCCGACCTGCTTGTTGAGGCCGAAGTCCACGATCAGTTCCTCCGGCGTGCCCGTCACGCGGCAAAAGTTCGCGTACGTCGCCACGATGTGCGACTCATCGACGGGAATCTGGATCGGCTCGGCCGGCTTCACTTCGTCTGCCATGCGTGCTCCTGGTGATAGGCCCCGCAAGTGCCGGACACTGCGCGGGACTGCGTGCCGACGACACGTATCGCTCTCTTGACGCGGAAGACTACGCCGGCTTCATGAGGGCAAGATGAAGACGGCCGGAAAAATTGTGAGATTTTGATGAGCCACTGACGAAGAGGCGATCCGTTGCCTATTTCTCACCATTCGGTGCCGCCAGGCCCGCGGCAGGGCCCGGCAACCGCGTGCGTCACGGTGACGCCGTCTGCTCGCCGCCGGCCCGGGTGACGATGGCGCAGAAGGTCCGCAGGTCCATGCCCTCGTCCAGGAACCGCGTGGAAGCGTCGCCAAACACGACGTTGATCCCGCCGGGATGGAAAGCGTAGGCCTCGCCGTTATTGGAGGCGTTGAAAGGCACGCCCGCGTTCGCGGCAGCTCCCGCGACGCCGGCCGCGTTTACCGGATCAACCTTGAAGGGACCCAGGCTGTCGGCCCAGCCGACGCACTGGTTCACCGTCGGCACGCCCGCCGACTGCTGCAGCGTGCGGCCGAGATACGTGTTCGGCCGACCGGCACACTCCACCACCAGCAGCGTCTTCGACATGCCGTCGCTCACGTTCTTGAGCCGCGTGACCACGTCTTTGTCGAGCATGCCCTTGCTGTTGTCGCCCTTGGCCGCGTAGGGATCCGGCGAGAGCACGGCCGGCTTGACGCCCGTCATCACCTCGTAGTCGGTCGTGCCCGGATTGACCTTGAGGACGGCGATCGCGGGGCGGGCACTGTCGGAATCGGGCGAGGTGGGAATGGCCACTTTCTGGGAGGGCGGAGCCGTCGGGCAGCGAAATACGCTCACCGCCCGCGTGGCGATCCCGATGTTCGCATCGGCCCGCACCCCGAGCGTGGCGTCCACGGACGACGCGGGCGTGGAGTTCGTGGTCGCGTCATACCAGTGCTTCCGCATGTTGTATTTCGCCGCCGTTTCCTTCTCCTCCAGATACGGCATCACCAGCACCCGCCAGGAATGCTCCGTGCGGCTCGGATTGCCTTCGGGTGGCGAGGGAAACTTCGTCGTCTTCGCCGAGTCGGTCGTGTAGCACGCGGCGGGCAGCGACTTCCGGGCATCGGCGCAGACGAGAAACGCGAGGCCCATTTGCCGCATGTTGCTCTGGCACTGGGTCCGCCGCGCCGATTCTCGTGCCCCCTGCACGGCGGGCAGGAGCAGCCCGACGAGCACCGCGATGATCGCGATCACGACCAGGAGTTCCACGAGCGTGAACCCACGGCCTAAAGTCGGGCGGCGGCTCGATCCGGCATGGTTCCGCACACCGTGGGCCACGAGCCCTGGCAAAGCGGTCATCATGTTCCGGGCGGGGAGCCCGGCCTCGGGAGGTGGGATCGACCGAAACGGTAACCAGCCTCCGTGAGGATTTTGTGTGGGCGTGACCGGCGGGTTCGCGGCTCCGAGCTCCTGTTGTCTGCGTCGCGCCAGGCCAAACCCCCTTGACACGCGACTCAATAACTATACGTTTGTACACTTTTGCAGACCGACGAGCGGGCATCCCGTCTCGCCGCCACTGCGCCAACGCTTGTACAATCGAGGGACATTCCGCCCATGGTCGCCATCATGAACACGCTGGCCATCTACGAGCAGTTCCGCGCCGTCCTCGGCGACGAACCCGCCCGTCGGTTCGCCGAGACGATCGGCACGATGGTCGAGGAGGCGAAAAACTCCGTCACGAAAGACGACTTCCGCCAACTCCGCGAGTCGGCCGATGCCAACATCGCGCGGCTCGACGCAGCCCTCGTCCGGCTTGCCGAGGCCCAGGCCCACACGGCGGAGCGGGTCGCACGTGTCGAAGACCGCCTCACGGTGGTCGAAGACCGTCTCACCAGCGTCGAGGATCGCCTCACGGTGGTCGAAGACCGTCTCACCAGCGTCGAGGATCGCCTCACGGTCGTCGAAGACCGTCTCACCAGCGTCGAAGACCGCCTCACCCGGCTCGAGGAAATCGTCACCCGACTCGCCGAGGCCCAGGCCCGCACGGAGAAACAGCTCGAGGAGCTCGTGGGGATCGTTTCGAAGCTCGTCGTTCGCAGCGACCGCCACGAGGGCACGCTTTTGGAGCTGAAGTTCCGCGACCGGCTGCCCGCCTATCTGGGCAGGCTCCTGCGGAAAGCGAAAGTGATCGATGCATCCGACCTGCTGGACGTCATCGAGCCGAGGCTCGCGGCCGTGGCCGTGGACGACTTCCTGCGGGCCGACGTGGTCGCCACGGGCACGATCGACGGCCGGCAGACCTACCTCGTGGGGGAGATCTCCTACAAGGCCGACGAAGACGACGTCATGCGGGCCGCCCGACGGGCCGGAAGCCTCGTCAAAGCGGGGCTGCCCGCCACCCCCCTCGTCGCCTGCGAATCCATTCCGCCGCAGACGGCGGAATATGCCCGCCGCGAAGGCGTGCGCGTGTGGGTGGACGGCACGATCCTGGAGCCCGAAGGAGCCGCATGAGCGGCCTGTCCGGCCCGGTCGCTTACCCCACCGTGCCGCGATCGAGCAGGCCGTCGATCAGCGCCGACCGAGTGTCGATGGCCGACGTCGTCCGCCGGGCCGCCGGGGCCGCGAGGATGTCCCGCATCCGCATCATTCGCCGGCCGCCCGATTGGGCGTCGTAACTGTTGAAGGCGATCGTGAGCCGCCGGTCGGCCGGCAGTTCGCGGCCGTCGCGCATGATCCCGCGGGGGCTGCCGTCGGCGTCGCGTTGCACCTCCAGCGGCCAGAGCGTGCGGTCGGAGTCCTTGACCTTCGCGTCATCCGCCAGGATCACGAGCAGATCGGCGGGCGTGACCTCGGCCGTCACGAGCATGTTTTCATAGGGGATGATCCGCCAGCAGTCGGCCACGGTGAGCTTGCCGGGCTTCAGGTTGCCGGTGTCGAACGACCCGTGAAACACGCCGTCCACCGTCGTGCCCTGCTTCTTCAGAGCCGACGCGAACAGCTCGCAGAGGAGCTTCACGACGCCGCTGCCGCGGCCCTGGCCGTCGATCTCCCGGGTCACCGTCGCCACCTCGCGGGCGAGGTCGGCCCGCGACGCCTCGAGGTCGCCGCGGGCGAGTTCCAGCACCAGCGGATCGGGGGCGAAGCGGTCGTCCATCAGCACCGTGAACACCTTCCTGTCCACGAGCTTTCGCGAGTCGAGGTCGAACGTGAGGTCCACGCGGCCGCAGTGGATCCCGTAGTAGCTCGCCTGGGAGCAGAGCACGCCGTGCAGCATCCAGGCCGGCTGATTCTGGTGCGAATGCCCGGCCAGGTAGACGTCCACGTCCTTCGCATCCTTGAGCAGCGACCGCACGGGATTGGCGTAGTCGTCGTTGAACCGCCATCCCATGTGGCCCATGACGACGATCGCGTCGGGCTTCTCCGCGCGAACTTCGGCCACGGCCCGGCCGAGCACCTCCAACGGATCGAGCGGCGTCACGCCGCCGAGCGTGTCGGGCGGCAGCCAGAACGGGAGCCCCGGCGTGATCAGGCCGATGAGACCGATGCGGAAACCGCCCACCTCGCGAACCGTCCAGGGCCTCACGTTCTTCCACGCGCCGTCGAGTTTCCCCGCCGCGGCCCCCCCCTTCTCCAGGTTCGCCGTGAGCACCGTCGGCCGTGAGGCGGCGAGCATCCCCTCCGTCTTTTCGGGCCCCCAATCGAAGTCGTGGTTGCCGAGCGTCCAGGCGTCGTAGCCGAGCCGGTCGAGGAGGTCCACCATCAGCCGGCCGCCGTTCCGCAGGCTCTCGGGCGTGCCCTGCACGAGGTCGCCCACGTCCACTGTCAGCGAGTGCGGCGACTCCTTCCGCCACTGGCGGATGCAGGTGGCGCAGCGGGCCAGTCCGCCCACGTCGTCGAGCCCCTCGTAGGTGCTCGTCGGCATGATCCGCCCATGAAGGTCGGTGGTGTGGAAGATCGAGACCGTTCGCGCTCGGCCGAGGTCGCGAGCGGCGGCGAGACCGGCGGCCGACGCCCAGCCAGCCGCGGCCGTGGAGAGGAACCGGCGACGGGCGATGGATGTCTGCATGGCGGGCCTCTCGGTCTCTTTGGTGCCTCGGGTCACTCCATCGCATTCTGCGCCGCCGCCCGCGGAACCGCCAGCCCGCCGGGCAGCGGGGTCGCCAGTTCGATCACGAAGAGGCACGATCGCGGCACGGCCCCGCCCTCGCGGACGTGGACGGCGAAGTCGTTGTCGTTCACGATCGCGATCGTCCGCGGGTCGAGGATCGCGAGCCCCTCGAGCTTCAGTTGCCGCGGCTTGCCCGACGGCGACGGCCCGCCGTACACGGCCGCTTCGATCTCGGGCAGCAGCCCGGCGACGTCGGCGACGAGCCGCTTCCGAACCGGCACGATCCCGGCAGCCGCGAGGTCGCGCACCTGCTCGAGAGTTCGCCCTTCCTCGGAGGCAGGCGGACGCCACGCGAGCGTGTCGGTGGCCCCTGCGAGCGTCGCCGTGTAAAGCCTCGCCAGGCCGCCGTCGGCCTGCTCGAGCACGAGCAACGTGTCGTCGCCCAACGCCGCCATCGCGCACAGCTTGCCGTCGTCGGGTGGAGCGCCGCGCGTGAGAAACGCGGGATCGTCGGGGGCGCCGAGTCGGTAGACGTGCTCGGTGACCGGCCGGCCGGCTTCGGGGTCGAACACGAGCAGCCGGACGTTGCCGGTCTTCTTCGCCGCCTTGGGCCGCGGGTTGTCGAGCGGGCTCTGCAGCATGGCGAAGAGCCGCGCGCCATCTCGCGTCGCAGCCAGAGCCTCGAAGCCGCGGTTCTCCCGCCGCCGGGCATAAGCGGCCGGCAGCGTGTCGCAGGCCGTCGCGCCCGCATCCGGCGGGGCGGCACCGGCCGGAAAGAACCTCGTGATCACCCGGCCCGAGGCTGCCACGTGCAGCAGCGACGGCCCATATTCCTCGGCGATCCAGAACGTGCCGTCGGCCATCTCGACGAGGCCCTCGGAGTCGATGCCGTTGCGGTCGGCTGCCACCCGGGCTTGCGACTGCGCGTCTACGATCGGATCGTCTGCGAGGCCCGGCAATGGCCGTCCGGACAGCGGCGTTCCGTCCCCCGAGGCGAGCGCCAGCGTGCGGACCACCGCGGCATCGCCGCCGCGCGCATCGGCGTCGGCGGGGATGTCCAGCCGCACGAGCCTGGGCGCAAACGCGGGGGCCGCGATCGTGCGCAGCGTGCGGTCGCCGAGCTTCGTCGTTCCATTGGGACCGCGGTCGGTGAGCGTCCAGAGGCTGCGTGTGCCGACCGGTTGTTCACGTGCCAGCGCCAGGTCGCTCAAGCCCCCGAGGCGCACGCCGCCCTCGAGCGCGATGTCGGGGATCGCGAACACCCGCACGATCCGCGCGGCCGCCGCGGCGTCTTGCGGCGGCTGATCGGCGAACGCGGCCGGCATTGTCATGACCATGCCGGCCAACAGCACCGCCACCGATGGGGCAGCAAGCCGGAAACGGCGGTGACGGCGATCCGGGCGCATGGCGATCATTGCGCAGGCTAGCAGATGGCGGGCTGGACGAAAGGCACCTTCCTTGCCGTTTGCAATTCCCATTTCGAGTGAATCTTTCACGACGCTTGTGAAACGATTATGAGGGAAAAGCGTCGCGCGAAACGGGACTGGCCCACGCTCGAGAAGGCTTCACAACCCTGTTTTCGAAGCTCAAAAACCATTTCCCTGCGACTCGCAACCGCCAAACACAAGCTGCGGCACGCGATTCGCAATTCTTTTCCGATCAGGACGTTCCTCACCTCGGTCGAGAGCGAAAGTCCTTTGGGTGTGGAAGAAGGTAGCTCGAGGTTGATTCGCATCCGTCACTGATTTGAAAAGGAGCCGCTCGCCAAAGCGTCAAGGGCTGCCAAGCCCATCGTGAAATTATTTTTGTCGCCGTGCCTACCGGACCGTCCGTGGTCAGCGGTCGCCTGGCGACTGACACGCCCTTTTTTCCAGGGCGAAACTGATGTGGGGAGCGGGATTCCGCGCTGCGGCCTTTGGCCTCGGCTCGGATGATCCTCACACATTTCTAGCGCACCTCTTGCTGGCCTGCTTTGGAAATCCTGATCCAGGCGATATGAAGGTCTACTGCCCAGTGGGCAAGGAGACTTTCGATGACGACGAGACGACGGAAGAAGCACCG
>Ga0315900_10008827_pt1 | contig 12892 bp, 12 predicted proteins | sample LakEriMetagenome_FD_203521 | JGI IMG/M metagenome (GOLD analysis project Ga0315900, IMG submission 203521) | Freshwater fungal communities from buoy surface, Lake Erie, Ohio, United States - Buoy 12 MA114 | ecosystem: Environmental > Aquatic > Freshwater > Lake > Lake biofilm | place: USA: Lake...
TGCCGGTGGCCCAGCGCTGGAAATCAGCGTCGGTGCCCGGCCAAGGCAGGCCGCGCCAGTCGGGATTGAACTCGTGCTCGAAGACCTCCGGGTAGAACCACAGGATGGCGAAGTAGAACTCACGCCAGGCGAGCTCCTTGATGTAGGTGCTGCCTTTTTCGATGGCGGCGCAGCGGGCATACAGATCGCGGATGCCGATGAGGCCGTAGCGCAGGTCCTGGCTGAGCATCGAGGTGGTCTGGCCGCTGGGTGTGTTGCGATTCGCGGAGTAGCCTTTCAATATGCCGGTCTCGATGAAGCGCTTCATGCGATCACGAGCCGCCCGCTCGCCGGAGGGCAGAATCTGCGCCGTGGGCTCGGGCAGTTTCCAATGCGCGAGCGTGGGCAGCGGCAGGCTGGTGATGCTTTCGGCCGCTTTCGGGCCCAACCAGGTCACGCGGGGCAGTGGCGCGGCTTTTTCGAGGCTGAGCCAGTTCTTCGAGTAGGGCGTGTAAACCCGGTAAGGCATCGCCGAGCCGGTGAGCACGGTTTCCGGAGCGTGCATGACGCTGTCGTCAAAGCCATGGCACTCGATGCCGAGCCGCGTGCAGACCGCGGCGATTTTCTTTTCCATCTCGCGGCCGAAGGGATCGTAGTCGCGGTTGAAATAGATCGCGCCAGCCTGCGTCTCGCGCACGAGGCGCTCGAGCTCGGCATCCGCCTTGCCACAGCGCACGATGAGCCGGCTGCCGAGGGTTTCGAGGTTCTTCGCGAGCGATTCGAGGTTGCCGCAGAGGAACTGCTGGCGGTTCGGCCCGGTCCAGCCGTGGCTGTTTTTCCAATCATTGAGCACATACACCGGCACGACCTGCTCCGCGGCCTTCGTGGCGTGATGAAGCGCGGTATTGTCCGTGAGGCGCAGATCACGGCGGAACCAGTGGAGGACGGTTTTGGGCATGGGTGGGGGAAAAGGAGCGACAGGATACGGTCAGCATCCGACAAAAGGCGATGTGAAAACTGGCAGCATCGGCCATCAGGTTCGTGATGAATATTTCGCTGGGCTGCCGTTACTAGAAGCGCCATATCTCACCAACCCTCGCTCATTTCCCCCATGTCTTCGCATTCGCCCGAAACCGACGAACCGAAATCATTCACCGCCGCCTGGATCGCCACGATTGCCATGTTTGTGGTCTTCCTGCTCGGGCTGCTCATTTTTCCGCCATTGTATGAGGCTCCGAAGGTCGAGCCTTCGAGCACGGTGCTGTTCATCGGCAGGTTTCATCCGATCCTGCTGCACCTGCCGGTGGGGATTCTGGGTCTGCTTTGCCTTTTCGAGCTGATCTGCTCCACGCAGCGCGGGGAGAAGAAGTTTGGCGAGGCTTCGCTGCTCATGCTCATCGTCGGCTCCGCCGGAGCCTTGATGGCCGTTTTCGCGGGCATCATGCTTTCGCGTGAGGGCGGCTATACTGGCGGCAATTTCAGCCTGCACCAGACCATGGCGCTCATCGGCACCGCAGGCGTCCTGCTTTCGCTTGCCGTGCGCATCGTGGCGATGGGGCGCGACAGCACCGAACTGCTGAACGCTTATCGCGCACTCTACTTCATCAGCTTCGGCATCATGGGCCTCGGCGCGCATTTCGGTGGCAATTTGAGCCACGGCAGCAAATTCCTCACCCAACACGCCCCGGCGTGGATCAAAGGGCCGATGGTCGGCATGGAGAAGTTCATGCTAGGCTTGGTGGAGGAGCCGAAAGAGGAAAAGGTGGAGGAAAAAGCCCCCGAGACTCCAAAAGTTGTCGAAACACCGCCCAAGGCACCCGAGACCGCCCCGAACACGCCTCCAGCACCCATGCCGACAGCTCCAACGCCTCCCGCTCCCGCGACCGGTGGCGACAAGCTGGTCTTCCAGCACGTCATCCTGCCGATTTTCGAGGCGAAGTGCAACAAATGCCACGGTGAGGAAAAACAGAAGGGCGAGCTGCGTCTCGACACCTTCGAGTTCACCATGAAAGGCGGCGAGGAAAGCGGGGACAAGAACATCGTGCCCGGCAAGCCAGACGAAAGCGTCACCGTTCAGCTCATCAGCTCGGCCGAGGACGAGGACGGGCACATGCCTCCTGAGGGCAAGGACCAGCTGACCAAGGAGGAGACCGCGCTCATCAAATGGTGGATCCAGCAGGGCGCGAGCAACACGCAGAAGTTTGACGCCGCCGCCGTCCCCGCTGAACTCAAGGCCGCCGCCGAGGCCATCGTGAAAGGTTAGTCCAATTCGCTCCTTTTCTTGCCTGGTTCAAACAACCACCCTCCCCTGCCATTTTCATGAAAACAACCACCCTGACTCTCGCCCTGGCGTTCGCCCTCGCCGCGCATGCCGCCGATGACAAAAAAGCCGCTGATCCCGCCGTCGAAGCTGCGATGCAGAAAGTGAACGCCACAGGCGCTTCGCTGATGCCGATCGCCGCCGATGCGAAGACGTTTCGCTTCACGGCGCTCAATGTCGCGAAGGAGTTTTCCGACGCCGGACTCGACGCGCTGGCCCCGATTGCTGACAAAATCGCCTCCCTCGATCTCGCCCGCACCAAAGTCACCGACGCCGGTCTCGCGAAGCTCGCGGCCATGAAGAACCTCAAGGAACTGCACCTTGAAGGCACCACCGTCGGTGACGCGGGGCTCGATCACCTCAAAGGCCTCGCCGAACTCGAATACCTCAATCTCTACAGCACGAAAGTCACCGACGTCGGGATCGCGAAGCTGGCCGCTCTTGGCAAGCTGAAGGCGCTCTACCTTTGGCAGAGCGGAGTCACCAAGGCCGGCGTGGCCGCGCTGAAGGGCAAGCTGCCCAACGCTCACATCAACAACGGCTGGACGGCCGAGGACGACGCCAAACCCGTTGCCGTGGCTGCCGCCACTCCGGCTGCTGCCGCTCCTGCCGCCGCGAAGCCAGCTGCCCCGGCGCCTGCCGCTGCCAAACCAGCCGCCCCCGCCGCCACACCTGCCGCGGGTGGCAAACTGGACGCTGCCATCGCCGAGAAAGCGGTCGTTTACCGCGATGTCATCGCCCCGATCATGGCCGCGAAGTGCGTGAGCTGCCACGGCGAGGAAAAGAAGAAGGGCAAGCTTCAGCTCCACGATTACGCAGCCATCATGAAAGGTGGTGGCGACGGCCCCACGACGGTGATTGCCAAAAACAGCAAGGACAGCCTCATGCTCATCCGCGCGAACCTGCCCACCGACGACGACGAGCACATGCCGCCGAGCGATGAGCCGCAGCTCACGAAGGAGGAAGTCGCCATCCTGAAGTGGTGGATCGAAACCGGTGCCTCCGAGAACGCCACCGTCGCCGCCACGAAGCCCACCGCCGATGTGGAGGGTGCCTTGGCCGTTCTCCTGGCCAAAGGCCTGCCGAAAGCCGCCGCGCCGGTGAAAGCCGCCAAGCCCAAGCCTGCCGCACTCACCGAAGCCGAGAAAAAACAAGTCGCCGAGATCAGCGCGAAGATGCAGGCGCTCAACGCCTCGCTCATGCCCCTCGCCCAGGACACCGAGCAGCTCCGCCTCGGCGTCATCAACGCCGCCGACAAATTTGGCGACAAAGAACTCGCCATGCTTGCGCCGATCGCCAAGCACGTCGTGTGGGTCGATCTGGCCCGCAGCCAGATCACCGACGCCGCGGCCGAAACGCTGGCGCAGATGAGCAATCTTGAGCGCCTCCACCTTGAAAACACCAAGTTCAGCGACGCCGGTCTCGCGAAGCTCGCCGGCCTGCAAAACCTCGAATACCTCAACCTTTACGGCGACAAGGTCACGGACGGTGGAATCGCCAAATTGGCCGCCGCCAAGGGCTTGAAGAAGCTTTTCGTCTGGCAGACCGGTGTCACGCAAAATGGTGCGAAGGCGCTCGAAGGCCAGCTTCCCGGCCTAAAGGTCAACGTGGGCCTCACCGAGGCCGAGATCGCGAAGTTGACCGCCCCGCCGCCCGCTCCCCCTGCCCCGCCGCCCGCTCCCGCCAAAGCTGATCCGAAGGCCGCCAAACCGGCCGCCGGTGGCAGCGATGTCATCAAAACAGCCATGAAGCAGTATCACAAGCCCGACGATGCTCTTTGCAAGAAAGTCGCCGGAGGCACCGCAAGTGATGCGGAACTCGGCACGATGCTCAAAGTTTACCAGGACATGTGCGCCGCCACCCCGCCCAAGGGTGACAAGGCCGCCTGGGTGACGAAATGCCAGGCGCTCATCGGCGCGGTGAAGAAAATCCAGGCCAAGGACGCCAACGGCGTCGCCGCCTACAAGACCGCCGTGAACTGCAAGGCCTGCCACACAGATCACAAGGGTTCATAATCTGGCTCGTCGTTAGATCATCGGCAAAATAGTCTGATGCGGTGACGAACTGTCGCCAGCCCACATCTTTGCTTCATGCGCTAGCGTATCTTCATGGCGTTCAACCCGGATGCTGCTAATCATCCAGCCCATTCATGCGTTTCTCCTCGATGAAATCCCCCCTCCACCGCTGCGCGGTCGTCGCCTGCGGCCTACTTTCCGCATCCTGCGATCGCCTCGGCGAGCGTGAGGCCATCACCGAATCGCGTGAGATCTCCACGCACGCTGCCAAGCCGAACATCGACATCCCCAGCGCCACGCGGTTCTTTGACGATGCCAAGAACGAGCCTCAACAGGAGCGCCCCGACTTCCGCAGCCTGCTCACCTGGACCGTGCCGGATGGCTGGAGCGAAAACACCACGCCTGATCCCATGGGCATGCGCCTGCTCGATCTGCGCTTTGGACCCAACAAAGAAGGCGAGTGCTACATCTCCCTCATGCCCGGCTCCGCCGGTGGCCTCGAAGCCAACGTGAACCGCTGGCGCTCGCAGATGGGCCAGCCCGCCTACACGCCCGACGAACTCGCCAAGCTGCCGAAAAAGCCCTTCTTCAACCGCGAGGCGACCTTTGTGGCCTTCGATGGCGACTTCAAAGGCTTCGGTGCCGACACCGCCAAGACCGGCTACCGCATGCTTGGCCTCATCCACAGCACCGAGCAGGCCACCATCTTCGTGAAGCTCACCGGCCCCAAAGCCCTCGTCGAGCAGAACAACGCCGCCTTTGATACCTTCTGCCAGTCGATCAAACCGAACCTGCCAAAGGAATGACGAAACCAGAATTCAGAATGACGAATGAATGCCCAATGACGAAGCCCGAACTGGCTGCGTTCATCATTTGGGCTTCGTCATTCATTCGTCATTCGTCATTCTGAATTCGTCATTTCCCAGCCTCGCCACCCCCACCGTGACCTCTCGTCCTCTCAGCCCCCTATCACGCCTCATCAGCTTCCTCTCCAGCTTCGGCCTTGCCACGGTCGTGCTGGCGTTGCTGCTGCTCATCACCTTCCTCGGCACGCTGGAGCAGGCAGAGTTTGGCCTCGTGGCCAGCCAGGCGCGTTACTTTGAGTCCTTCTTCGTCGATCGCATCGACATCGGCGCGTGCTGGCGGGCGCTGGCGCTGAACGCGTATGCGGACATCGGCAATGTGACCTTCCCGCTGCCCATCCTGCCCGGCGGCTACACGCTGATGGCGGTGCTGTTCGTGAACATGTTTCTCGGCGGCATCATTCGCATCCGCAAGTCGCCGAAGACCATTGGCGTCATCATCTCGCACTTTGCCATCCTGTTCATGATCGCTGCGGGCGCGGTGAGCTACCATTTTGCGGTGGAGGGAAACATGAGCCTCCGCGAGGGCGAGACGAGCGATGAGTTCCTGAGCTTCCACGACCGCGTCATCGAGATCGAGAAGGTGCAGACGGATGAAAAGGCGAAGCGCGGCGCCCTCGTGATCGACCAATCCATGTATTCCGACCTCTCCGCCGGCAAAGGCCGCACCTTCACGCACGAGAGCCTGCCGTTTGATCTCATGATCACCAACTGGAAGAAGCACGCGCAGCCCAAGCCCGACCGCGACGGCTCCCGCAGCGATGCCATTGACGGCTACTTCATCCAGGAGGTCAGCATGCTCGATGAATCTGGCGCGGCGATGGCGGATGAGCAGCTCGCCAGCGCCTGCGTGGCCATCGTGAAGGATAAAAAGACCGGCGCGGAGCAGAAGGGCATCCTGTGGGAGTTCGCTGCAGCGCCGTGGACCGTGACCGTGGGCAGTGACAAGTATCTGCTCTCCCTCGTCCACCGCACCTACAAGCTGCCGTTTGCCATCAAGCTCGACAAAACCGAGCAGGAGAAGCATCCCGGCACCGAGCGTGCGCGTCGCTTCACCAGCTGGGTGACCAAGCTCGAGAATGGCCGTGAGGAAAAACGCGTCATCACCATGAACGAGCCCGTGCGCAGCGAGGGCTTCGCGGTCTTCCAGCAGACTTTTGACGACGGCACGCGCAGTGGCAGCGGCGTGAAGAGCAGCGGCTTCCAGATCGTGGAAAACCCCTCCGACCACTGGCCGCTCATCTCCTGCATCATCGTCGCCGAGGGCCTGCTGCTGCATTTCCTCATGATGCTCGCTCGCTTCATCAAAGTGGAGCCTTGGAAGTTCTCCATCGGCCTCATCGTCGCCTTCAATGCCGCCTTCGCCCTCGCGATGTGGAAGCTGCTCTAACCTTTCTCAAGCCCTCCAAGCCATGAAACGTCTTCTTTTGATTCTCACCTTCGCCCTGGCGAGTTTTGCGCCGGCCGCCGAGCTGCCCACGCTCGATATACTTCGCGACAAAGAGGTCGTGGAGACCTTTGCGTCACTGCCCGTGCAGGAATCGGGCCGCATCAAGCCGCTGGAAAACATCGCCAGCTACCGGCTGCTGCGTTTTCGCGCCCGTCGGAGCATCTGGCTCACGGAAAATGGCGAAATGGATGGCAAGCCCATCACCGATCCGGCTACGCAAAAGCACATTGTGAAGGAGGGCGACAAGCCGGTGAAGCTCAATGCCACAGAGTGGCTGCTGCTGAGCTGGTTCCGTCCCGACATCGCGAAGCTCGTGCCGCTCTTCAAGGTCGATAACTCCTCCGCCATCACCGAGCTGGGCCTCACGGCGAAGGCGAAGCGGGATCAATACACCTTTGCCGAGGTCGAGCCGGCCCGGCAGACGCTCATGGAAAAGATGAGCGAGTATCGCGAGATCCCCGCGAAGAAGCAGACTCCCGAGCAGCGCATGATCGTGCAGCTCGCCGCAAACTTCCTCGACTATGAGATGATCACCGGGCACTTCGATTTCATCCGCTCACCCGTGGGTGACAAGGTCGATCAATTGCCCGCAGGCGTTGAAAAGCCCGTGCGCCTCTCGAAAAACCTCAATGCGCTCGCCAACGCCGTTCGCACGAATGGCGGCCCGCCGATGCAAATCCCGTGGTTCCGCGATTTCGGCAAAGGCGCCCTTGGAGCCATGATGAGCGGCAATGCCGAGCAGCAGCTCCGCATCTTCCCACCTGCTCCGAAAGTCGATGAAGTGTGGCATGGCCCTGGTGAGATCATCTTTGGCGCCATCAATGGCGAGAAGGAAGTGACCGCAGATCAACTGGCCTGGCTGGCGGCTTATGAAGAGATCTATCTGTCGCTGCCGGATGCCGCGAAGTTCAAAACGGCCTCGAAAGCCTTGCTGACCAAAGTCCAGGATGCCGCGAAGGCGCGTGGCGAAGGCCAGTTCATCGCGCTGGAGCGCCACTCGATCAAAGCGGACTACTTCTTCTATGCCCAGTGGATCTTCCTCGTGGGCTTTGTGGCTGTGGCGCTGTCCTGGATCGCTCCGGGATCGAAGCTGGAAAAGATCACCAAGGCAGCCGCCTGGCTCCTGCTGGCCACCGCGACGGGTTACGCGGTCACCGGCGTGGTCATTCGCTGCCTCATCATGCAGCGTCCGCCGATCACCACACTGTATGAGACCATCCTCTTCATCGGTGCCTCGGTGGCCTTGTTTGGCCTCGTGGCCGAGTGGATCACGAAACGCGGCCTCGGGCTGCTCGTGGCCGCGGTCGGCGGCACGGCCTGCATGTTCCTTGCCATTCAATTCGAGGCCAGCGAAGCCACCGACACCCTTCAGCAGCTCCAGGCCGTGCTCATCACGAACTTCTGGCTCTCGACCCACGTGCCGCTCATCAACCTTGGCTATGCCGCCTGCATGGTCGCGGCGCTGATTTCGATGATTTACTTCATCCAGCGGTTGTTTGGCAAAATCGGGCCGAAGTCCGATGAAGGCCGTTTCCTCACCCGCGTTGCCTATGGCTTCATCTGTTGCGGCCTGTTCCTCGCGCTCGTCGGCACCGTTCTGGGCGGCATCTGGGCGAACTACAGTTGGGGCCGATTCTGGGGCTGGGATCCGAAGGAAAATGGAGCGCTCATGATTGTGCTCATGTGCCTCGTCATCCTCCACGCCCGCCTCGGAGGCTACATCCGCGAGGTCGGCCTGCATAACTGCAACCTCATCCTCGGCTGCATCGTGATCTTCTCATGGTTTGGTGTGAACCAACTCGGCGTGGGTCTGCATGCCTACGGCTTCACGGATGGCACCTGGCCAAAGATCTACGGCTTCTGGCTCAGCCAGATCGTGCTGCTGGTGTATGGCCTGTATCTTGTTTGGGCTGAGAAGTCCAAAGACGCAGATGTCAGCAACGTGGCTGCCGCGAAGGCGGAGGCTTGATCACTCAGCCTTTCGGTAGGCCACGATTCCTTGAGCAATACCCTCGGCGATGCGTTTGCGAAACTCGCCGGTCATCATGCGGGCGCGTTCGCTCGAATTGCTGACAAAACCGCACTCGACGAGAACGGCGGGGTTTTTCGTGGTGGCACGGATGACGTGGAAGTTCGCGCTCTTGACCCCGCGATTCGTCATGCCGCTGCGCTGCACGAGATAGGCCTGGATGTAGGCCGCGAGCATGTAGCTGTTTGAGAAATGGTAATAGGTCTCGGCGCCCGAGCCGCTGCCGCCACGGTTGTAGTTGTAATGAATGCTGACAAAAATAGCCCCGCCTTTGCTGTTACCGAGCGCCGAGCGGTCCTGGAGAGGAATGAACACGTCCCGGCTGCGCGACATGATGACTTTCAGCCCCTCTTTTTTTAGCAACTGCTCCACCCGGCGCGCGGTGTCGAGCGCAAGATGCTTTTCATAGACATATCCGATCGCCGCACCTCGATCATGAGCTCCATGCCCGGGATCAAGGATGACGGTGTCGAAGGCGAGCACTGAAGATGCTGCGGTGAACATCGCGACCGCGATTCCAACAACACCTGCACGGAGGCGTTTTGATCGAAGAGGGCGAAGGGAGTTTGAATTCGGCATTTTGTCGGAGAAACAACAGAACGGTGCGATTTGCAACAGTAAGCGAGGAAGCCGCCAAAGGGTCAAGTTTTTTGCCCGAAACCTTGCCGGGAGGTAAAAAAATGCCGCCGGATGGTTTGCATCCGGCGGCGCGATTGGTTCGAGATTAACGGAAATCAGGGATTACCCGGAAGTCCGCCAGGAAGCGCACCAGGCTGGCCGGGAAGTCCACCCGGGAGACCGCCCGGCTGGCCAGGAAGGCCGCCTGGCAATCCGCCTGGTTGCCCCGGAAGGCCGCCCGGCAGTCCGCCCGGTTGACCAGGAAGGCCACCCGGCAGTCCGCCTGGCTGCTGCATGTTGTTGTAGCTGCCTCCCATCGCGGCTCCTGCGATGACAGCAGGAAGAACACGCTGTGGCTGGCCTTGAGATGCCTGGGTGAAGGAATCCATGCCACCGGCCATGACCTTCGGGCCCACGGTGCCTCTTTTCCCATTGAGTTTCTCCACCTGAACGCTGCCATCATTGCGGCCGATGATGACTTCGCCGCCCGGCCATGTGCGGCCCGGTTTGATCTGACCGGCGACATCCGCATTCCACTGCGGAGGCCAGCCGTAAGTGGCGGAGTTTTCATAGACAAGAGGCATGTTGCCTTGGGTGGCGTCGGTTTGACCGGCGGTCATGGCCCAGTGGTTTTCACCAGGAGTGAGAGCCATGCCAAATCCTGGGGCCACTCCGATGTTGCCATCGGGGTTGTAGCCTGCAGGGCAGCCAAAGATGCGCTCGTCGGCGACGATTTGTTCCTGGATGAGGAACCTGAAGGCGTCATTCGCCGTTGCAGCGACGCCGCCAGTCTGGGTGTTCGTAACCGAATCGGTGTACTGGCTGTTGTTGTCCTTGGAGAACTGCTTCAGCGAGAGGATGATCTGCTTGCAGTTGTTGATGCCTTTGGACTGATTGCCCATCTTCTGAATGCCGCTGTAGGCGGGCACGGCCAGACTCGCGAGAATCGCGATGATCGTGATCACCACCAACAACTCGATCAGAGTGAAGGCGTGGTTGTGTTTCGTTTTCATTTTATGAGTGCGTTTATGGGTTGGTTATGATGTTATCAGGACGAGGGATTTCTCCCCTATCCACCTCGATTAGACCCAACCGGCCTCTGAAATGCGAGAAAAAAATCACGCCAGGGCGATGATGCTCACCTTTGCCTCCTGGCAGAGCCTAAAAACCTCCTGCTTGTCCAAAATCAAGGTTTTGCCAGCTTCCACCGCGATCAAATCAACCCCGGCACCCGCAGCCGTGCGAATGGTGTCGGGGCCGACGACGGGCACATCGAAGCGCATGTCTTGGTTCGGCTTGGATACTTTGACCATCGTGGCACCACCGCGACCGAGCGCGCCGCCGCGTTTCACGGCCTCATTGGTGCCTTCAAAGGCTTCGACCGCCAGCACGGTTCCGTTTTTGACGACCACCGTCTGCCCGATGTCGAGGCGGCTGCTCTCCTTGGCGATCTTAAAGCCGTATTCGGCATCTTCTTGGCGACGTTTTTTGATCGATGACCCCGCCACGTGGCCAGGGCCGGGCATGAGATCCTCAAGGAAAGTGGTGGCGGGAAGGAGCGTGATGCCGTCCTTGGCGAGTTCGTTCGCGATGCCGCCGAAGAGCGTTTCCGCGTTTCGCTGCTTCAACTTTGCCATCATGATGAGCGTGCGCAGGTCCGGACGCAGGTCGAAGAGGTTCTTCGGAGCGATCTGGCCCACCATGACGGTTTGTGTGACGCCCTGCTTTTTGAAGAAGGAGATCATTTTGCCAAGCTGGCCGACGCGGAACCAGTCAATTGCATCCACGAGACCGGCGAGTTCAGGCTTCGTCTCGTTCGTGAAGGCTGCCGCGACGAGTTTTTTGACACCCGCCTTCCGCGCCGCGTGGACGAAAGTCTCCGGATAGATGCCGTTTCCGGCGATGAGGGCGATGGTGTCGAGGTTCGGTGCGGTCATCACAGTTTGAATTTCTCACACTGCCCCATGAAGGCGCGGGGATTGTCCCAGGCGACGCATTGGATCATTTCGGGGGTCCAGCCGCGGTGGCGCATGGCTTGCATGGTCTTGGGGACGGCGAGGGGATCGCTGATGCCCCAGTCGCAGGCGCTGTTCATCCAGATGCGCTCGGCGTGGCGGTGCTCCAGCATGTCGATGGCGCGGTTCGGGGTGCATTTGCTCTCGGGATAGAGCGTGATGCCGGCCCAGAAGCCGTTGTCGAGCACGTGGTCGATGGTGTGCTCCTCGACGTGGTCGATGATGACACGCTCGGGCTTGATCTTGGAGAAGCCTTTGAGGGCCTCGACGATCAAACGCGTGCCTTTGAGCTTGTCCTCCAGGTGCGGGGTGTGGATGAGCACGAGCTGGTCGTAGTCCTGCGCGACCTGGAGGTGCCGCTCGAAGATGGCGAGCTCGTTGCGGCTGTTTTTGTTCAAGCCGATCTCGCCGATGCCGAGCACGCCCGGCTTGTCGATGAACTGCGGGATGAGGGCGATGACCTCCTCGGCGAGCTTGAGGTCCTCGGCCTCCTTCGGGTTGATGCAGAGCCAACTGAAGTGCTTGATGCCGAACTTGGCGGCACGCTTTGGCTCATACTCGGTGATCTGGCGGAAGTAGTCGTAGAAGCCGTCGGCGCTGGCGCGATCAAAGCCGGCCCAGAACGCGGGTTCGCAGATGGCCTGGCAGCCAGCGAGTGCCATGCGCTCGTAGCAATCCGTGGTGCGGCTGACCATGTGGCCGTGGGGTTCGATGTAGTTCATCCCTGGGAGTTCCGAGTTTCAGGTTTAAAGTTTCAAGTTCAGCCTTTGTGCGCTCCGATGGCACCTTGGATGGTGGCCTTGGCGATGGGCTCAGTGCTGGGATCGCTGAAGCTGAGTAGGACGTCCTTGGCCCGCTGCGGTTTGTCTTGCGAAAGCAGCGTGAGGGCGTTTTTCAGCGCCTGTACGCGGAAATCGCCGTCCTGGCCGACGCGTTGTACGCGGTCGAGGAAGGCGGCGAGGTCGATGAGCTTCGAACGCGAGTCCATGAAGCCGAGATCGACCAGATTGACATGGGTTGGGGGAGTCCAATCGGGCATGGAGGCAGATTAGACGCGGAGGATGGGCCTGCAAGCTGGTGCTTTACCTCAGCAGCTTCATCCATTAGTTATCGAACATGTCCATCAAGCCTCAAAAAGCCGACCTCATTACCCGTGATGGCAAGCCTGTATCCATCATCCTGCCCTTGCAGGAGTATGAGCGGCTGCTCGCCCGCCTGGAAGATGCCGAGGATCGTGCCGCCATGCGCGAAGCAAGGAATGGAAAGCTTTCATTCAGGCCTTTCTCCGAGTATCTCGCCGAAACCCGACGCAAGAGCCGTGTTTGAGATTCTCATTGATCGAGCGGCGGAAAAGGACCTGCGGAGGCTGGCTCCCGCAGTCCGCGAGCGTGCGGAGGATGCCATCCTCGATCTGGCTCGCAATCCAAGGCCTGCGGGTGCCAAAAAGCTCACTGGCAGCAAGTCGGACTGGCGAATCCGCGTGGGTGACTATCGAGTGCTGTATGAAATCACTGACACCATCCGTGTGGTGAGAGTCTTCCGTGTCCGCCATCGCGGAGATGTCTATCGTTAAACCCAAATGTCCAACCTGACCCCCGACGAA
>Ga0315900_10008828_pt1 | contig 12890 bp, 11 predicted proteins | sample LakEriMetagenome_FD_203521 | JGI IMG/M metagenome (GOLD analysis project Ga0315900, IMG submission 203521) | Freshwater fungal communities from buoy surface, Lake Erie, Ohio, United States - Buoy 12 MA114 | ecosystem: Environmental > Aquatic > Freshwater > Lake > Lake biofilm | place: USA: Lake...
CAGGATGCGCTGGTCGCGCGCCTCGCCCCCTTCGACGCCATCCTCGCGATGCGCGAGCGCACGCCCTTCCCGGCTGCACTCATCAAGCGCCTGCCGAATCTGAAACTGTTGATGACGACAGGCGAGAAGAACCGCGCCATGGATGTCGCCGCCGCGCAGGCGCAGGGCATCACGGTCTGCGGCACGCCCAGCACCGGCGCGCCGACGGTGGACATCACCTGGGGGCTGATCCTGAACCTGCTGCGCGACCTGCCGGCGCAGCAGGCGAGCCTGCGCGCCGGCGGCTGGCAGACCACCGTCGGCACATCGGTCGATGGGCTGACGCTGGGCATTCTCGGCCTGGGCAAGCTTGGGTCGCGCGTCGCCAAGGTGGGCCAGGCCTTCGGCATGAAGGTGATCGCCTGGAGCCAGAACCTGACCGCCGAGGCCGCCGCCGCGGTGGGTGCGACGCGCGTCGAGAAGGCGCAACTCTTCGCGCAGTCGGACGTGATCTCGCTGCACATGGTGCTCTCCGACCGCTCGCGCGGCATCGTCGGCGCGGCGGATCTGGCCGCGATGAAGAAGACGGCGGTGATCATCAACACCTCCCGCGGGCCGCTGATCGACCAGGCGGCGCTGGTCGCGGCGCTGACCGAGGGGCGCATCGGCGGTGCCGGGCTCGACGTCTTCGATGAGGAGCCGCTGCCGCCGAACCACCCCTTGCTCGCCTGCCCGAACACGGTGCTGACGCCGCATCTGGGCTATGTCTCGACGCAGAACTACCAGACCTATTTCAAGGGCGCGGTCGAGGCGATCGAGGCCTATCTCGCCGGCCAGCCGATCCGCGTGCTCGCGCCATGAGCGCGCTGCCGGAGTTCTGGGCCACCGCCACCCAGGCCGAGCGCGACGCGGCCTATAACAATGCCGAAGCCGTGGCGGACAGCCCCGCGCTGATCGCCGCGCGCGATGCCGCCGCCACCGCCTTCCGCGCCGCGCACCCGGGGCATCTCGACCTGCCCTTCGGCCCCGGCGCGCGGGAGAAATGGGACCTCTTCCCCGGCCGCGACCCGGCCGCGCCCTGCCTGGTGTTCATCCATGGCGGCTATTGGCAGCGCAACCGGCGCGAGGACTTTTGCCACCTCGCGGAGGGCGCGCTGGCGATGGGGTGGAGCTTCGCCTGCCATGGCTACACCCTCGCCCCCGAGGCTTCGCTCACCACCATCGCCTGGCAGGTCCATGCGGCGCTGGATTGGCTCTCGGCCCATGGCGCGGCGCATGGCATCGCCGGGCCGCTTGTGGCCTCTGGCTGGTCGGCGGGGGGGCATCTGACGGCGCTCGCGCTCGAGCACCCGGCGGTCAGCGCCGGGCTCGCCATCAGCGGGATCTTCGAACTCGCGCCGATCCGCGACACCTACCTCAACGCCGCGCTCAAGCTGACCGAGGCGGAGGTCGCCGACCTCTCGCCGCAGCGCCGCCCGGTGGTGATGAAGCCGCTCGCCATCGCCTATGGCAGCACGGAGCTGCCGGAGCTGGTGCGCCAGAGCCGCGATTTCCACGCGCTGCGCAGCGCGGCGCATGCGCCCGGCCCGCTGCTGCCGATCCCCGGCGCGGATCATTTCCGCATCCTCGAGGCCCTGCGCCAGCCCGGCGGCAGCCTGTTGCGGGCAGCGGCGACGCTGCTGGACTGAGCCGCCGCCGGCTACCGCGCCGGGATTGCGGGTTGGTCCCGCACCGCCTGGCGCAGCTTCTCCAGCAACGCCAGGCGGGCAGCTTCACCACCCGCCTGGTCCAGCGCCTTCTCGAGTTCCAGCAGCAGCGCCGCGCGCTTGTTGTGCCAGTCGGGCTGGCCGAGCCCCTCCGGCGTGGCACGACGCCGCGCGCCGCCGGAGGCCGGAAGGCGCCTGGGCAGCCGGCCCGGCTCCAGCGCGAAGGCTTCATCCATTACCGGGCGGATCACCGCCGCCTCGGCGAGTTGCCCCGCGCCGGTCAGACGTGCCGCGAGACCCTCGATCGCCTCGGGCTCGCCATGCACGAGGAAGACGCCGCCCCCCAGCTTGCCACGCGCGGCAACCCAGCGGCCCAGCTCCGGCCCGTCGGCATGGGCGGAATAGCCCTCGATCCGCGCGATGCGCGCGCCGACGCGGTAGGTATCGCCCTGGATGCGGACCTCACTCGCCCCGTCCTGCAGCAGCCGCCCGAGCGTGCCGGCGGCCTGGAAGCCGACCAGCGCCACGATCACGCGCGGGTCCCACAGCCGCGCCTTGAGATGCGCGCGGATGCGCCCGGCCTCGCACATGCCGCTGCCGGCGAGCAGGATGTGGAAGCCCTCCTGGCGCGTGATGCGCTGGCTTTCCTCGCCATCGGCCACGTACCGCAGCCGTGGCGAGGTGAGGGCCGCACGCAGCGCCCGCCCATCCTCCAGCGTCTGCGCATGGTGCTGGAAGACGCGGCTCGCGCGCGTGGCGAGCGGGCTGTCGAGGAAGATGGGCGCGATCGGCACCTCATGCGCGTTCATCATGTGCACGAGGTCCAGCACCACTTCCTGCGCGCGTTCGACGGCGAAGGTCGGGATCAGCAGCGCGCCGCCCTGGTCATGCGCCGCGCGCACCAGCGCCCCCAGCGCGGCGCGGCGCGCCTTGGGGGTGATGGTCGGCCGGTCCTCATCGCCATAGGTCGATTCGATAATGAGGTGGTCCACCCCGCCCTCGGGGGCCTCGGCGCGGTGCTGCATCGTGCCGTCATCCGGCCCGATATCGCCGGAGACGACCACGCGCATCGACCCTTCCGGCAGGTCGAAGACCAGCTCGATCGAGGCCGAGCCCAGCATGTGCCCGGCATTCCAGTAGCGCGCGCGCACCCCCGGCACGGGCGTGAACCAGGCGCCGTACTCAACCGGTGAGAACAGGGCGAGCGTGCGCTCGGCATCCTCGGCCGTGTAGATCGGCTGCACCGGGTCGCGCCCGCGGTTGCGGTTGCGGCGGTTCAGGATCTCCACCTCATGCTCCTGGATGTGCCCGGCATCGGGCAACATGCAGGAACACAGATCCACCGTGGCCGGGGTGGCATGGATGGCGCCGCGAAACCCCAGGCCGGGCAGGCGCGGCAGCAGGCCGCTATGGTCGATATGTGCATGCGTCAGCAGCACGGCGTCGAGGCTGGCGGGGTCGAAGGCCAGGGGCTCGTAGTTCAGCGCCTTGAGCGATTTCGGGCCCTGGAACATGCCGCAATCGATGGCGAAGCGCGCCGATGGCGTCTCGAAGACCAGGCACGATCCGGTGACGACCCGCGCCGCGCCGCAGACCCGCATGGTGATGGCCATGTCGCCCCCCTGCCGGCGGTTTCTTCCGCGCCGGCTTGGGCGCAGCATAGGCCCGCCGCGAGAGGTCGGAGAAGCGGTATCGCAGGAGCAACCCGATGTCCAAGCGGTCCAGCCGGACGCATCCCTCGCGCGATCTGCCGAGCTATCGCCTCGCCATGCTCGACCGCGACTTCCTGCTCAGCCCCGCGATGCGCGGCGTGCGGCTGCAGGTGGAGTGCACCAAGGCGGATGAGGCGCTGCGCGCGGCGGGCATCCGCTCGACCATCGTGGTCTTCGGCAGCGCCCAGGTGCGGGAAGACGGGCCGGGGCGCCATGCCACCTGGTATGCCCAGGCCCGGCGCTTCGGGCGCATCGCCTCCGAGCGCGGCGGCGCGCTGCGGCCGGTGGCGGGGATCCGCGACAATGTGATCGCCACCGGCGGCGGGCCGGGGATCATGGAGGCGGCGAGCCGGGGCGCGGATGACGCGGGCGCACCGGCCATCGGCTTCAACATCCGCCTGCCGGCCGAGCAATCGCCCAACCGCTTCACCACCCGCGCGCTGACCTTCCAGTTCCACTACTTCGCCATCCGCAAGCTGCATCTGGCGATGCGCGCCCGCGCGCTGGTGGTCTTCCCGGGCGGCTTCGGCACGCTGGACGAGTTGTTCGAGTTGCTGACGCTGCGCCAGTCCGGCCGCATGGGCGCGGTGCCGATCGTGCTCGTGGACGAAGCCTATTGGCGCAGCCTGATCCGCTGGGAGGTGCTGGTGGCGCACGGGATGGTCACGCCCCAGGACCTCGAACTGCTGCGCTTCGCGGAAGATGCGGACTCCGCCTGGGCGCTGCTGGAGCAGGCGGGCGTGGCGCTCGGCACCGACCACCCGCAGGAGCCCGCGGCCAGCCGGCCAGCCTGAGGCGCGCCGTCCTGGCCCAATATACCAAGCCCACGAAGTTCCAACCCGCGGCCCGAAGGGCCGAGCGCGCGAATGCGCGCCGCCGCAAGTGCGGCGAAGCCAAGGGCCGCGGATGCGGCCCGCCCGGCGTCTGAGGGGCACGAAGGTGAAACCTTCGTGCGCTGGATGTGCTTCAGCCCGCGCCGCAGCCAGGCAGCGGGCGCACCAGCCCATGCCCATAGACCGGGTCGCGCCCCGGCGCGCCGAGATCGAGCGCCGCGCGCGCCAGGCGCTGCGTCGCGGTGGGGGCATCCAGCACCACCATCGCCTGGGCATAGGCCGCGGCCACGAAAGGCACGGCGTAGGAGGTGCCGCTCAACGTGCCGCGCCCGGCCGGGGCGGGCAGGCCCACGCCGGGGGCGGCGAAGGCGACATGGCTGCCGCGGCCGGCGCGGATGAAGGGCCGGCGCTCGCGATCCACCGCCGTCACGGCGATCACCCAAGGGTAGGCGGCCGGGTAGCGCGGCGGGCTCGCCTGGCCCTCATTGCCCGCCGCCGCCGCCAGCAACAGCCCCGAGGCCGCGGCGCGCTCGGTCGCCAGGGCCAGCACCTCATTCGCCGGGCCGGCGAAGGAGAGGTTCACCACCAAGACCCCCTGCTGGAGCATCAGGCCCAGCGCGGCGGCGAGGTCGAAGGCATCCGCCACATCGCCGTCCGGGCCGCGATGGAAGGCGTCGATGGCCAGGATCGGCGCCTGGCCGAGTTGGGCCGCGAGCAGCGCCGCCACCGCCGTGCCATGGGTGGGTGAGGACGGCGCACGGCCCGCCCCGCGCCGGGTCACGCGCTCGATCGGCAGGCCAGCCAAGGCAGGGGCGTCGGGATCGATCCCGGTGTCGATCATGCCGATGCGCGCGGCGGGGCAGTTGGTGGGGGTGGCCAGGGGCATCGCAGGCCCGGCCATTGGGGCCGCCTGGCCCGGCCGGTAGAGGTGGTTGAGATCGACGCGCGCCGCCGGGGCCAAAGCGCGCGCACGGTCCCGCGCCGCGGCGGCGCTCAGCCCCGTGGGCAGGCCGAGCCGGGCGACGCGCCCGGGCAGGAAGCCGGCCGGGGCTTCCTCGATCACCGTGAAGCCGGCGGCTTGCAGCCGCGCCAGGGCGGCGTCGTCCAGTCCGATGATGGCCAGTTCGCGCGGGATGGAATCAGGCCGGGCCGGTGGCTGGGCCGGGCGCGGCGCGGCTGCGGGGGCCACTGCCACGGGCGCGGGCGGCGGGGCCGGCGGGGCGGCGGCACCAGGGGTGAAGGCGCCGAGGAAGCTGCGCAGATCCTGCAACACGCGGCCGGAGGGCGGGGCGCCGCCGAGGGGCATGCGCGCATTGCCATCAGGACCATCGCCGCCGCCGGCGCCGCCCCCACCGCCGCCGCCTGCGCCGCCACCGGCCCCGCCGCCACCGCCGCCATCATCGTCATCCGCCAGGCTCGGCGAGCCGCCGAGCACCGCCAGGACGCCCAGCAACGCCAGCCATCGGGCCCCTCCTGCTGGGCGCATAGGTCAGACCTCGCTCTCATGATGCCCGCCGGCCCGCGCGCCACCAGGGCGTGCGCTGCCGTGCGGATGGGTTATGATGCGCGCCCGGGAATAGAGGCGCGATCCTGTCGATATGGTTCTGGAACACGCAGGATGACAGGCCCGGATGGCAAGGCGCCCACCCCCTTTGCGCGCGAACTGGTCGCCCTGCTGCCGCGGCTGCGGCGCTTCGGCGCCGGTCTCACCGGTTCGCTCGACGCGGCGGATGACCTGGTTCAGGCCGCCTGCGAACGCGCGCTGCGCGCGCCCGAACGCTTCACGCCCGGCACGCGCATGGACAGCTGGATGTTCCGCATCATGCAGAACATCTGGATCGACCAGCGCCGCGCGCGCACCCGCCGCGGCCCCGCCACCTCCGAGCCCGATGTGCTCGCCGCGCTGGTGGGGGCCGATGGGCGGCGCATCACGGAAGCGAGCCTCACCCTCGATCGCGTGTGGACCGCGATGCAGACGCTGCCGGAGGAGCAGCACGCGGTGCTGGTCACGGTCTGCGTCGAGGGGCTGGGCTATGTCGAAGCTGCGGAGATGCTGGAGATTCCGCTTGGCACGGTGATGAGCCGTTTGTTTCGCGCCCGGCGCGCCCTCGGCCAGGCCCTCGGCCTGACGGCGGCGGCGGTTTCCGGCGAAGGAGGCGCCTAGGCCATGGCCGAGGAAGATGAGGACGACCTGATGCTGATGCGCCTCGCCGATGGCGAGCTCTCGGCCGAAGCGAGCGAGGCGCTGCTGGCGCGGATCGAGGCGAGCCCCGACCTCGCCGCGCGCTTCGCACTGTTCCTGGAAACGCGGGAGCGCGCGGCGGCGAGCTTCGCCCCCGTGCTCACCGCCCCCGTGCCGGAGCGGCTGGTGCAGGCCGTGCTCGCCGCCGACGCCGCGATGCAGCCGGCCAATGATCGCGGCACGGCCCGGCCCCGCAACACCGCGCGGCCGCTGCTGGCGGCCTCGGTCGCCGCCCTTCTCGCCGCGCCGATCGGCTACCTGGTGGGGCGCGAGGCACCGCCGCGCAACGCCATCGTCGATCCCTTCGCGGGCGCGCGGACCCTGCTGGCCGAGACGCTGGAGAGCACGCCCTCCGGCACGCGGCGCAGCCGGGGTGGCGCTTCGGTGCAGCCCTTCGCGACGCATCCCGTGGCGGGCGGCGCCTGCCGCGACTTCCTGCTGGAAGCGCCCGAGGGTGCGACGCTCGGCATCGCCTGCCGCGGAACGGATGGCTGGGTGCTGCGCGCCTCCGTGCGGATCGAGAACGCCGCCGCCATGCGCCCGGCCTCGCCCGACCATCCCGTGCTGGCCGCGGCGCTGGAGCGGCTCGGCGCGGCGGCGCCGCTGGATGAGCAAGCCGAGGCCGCGCTGCTCCGGCGCGGCTGGCGGTAGGCGGGAACGCCGAAAGGCGGCCGGTTCGATGAACCGGCCGCCCCCAGCCCATCCGGGCAGGATGCTCAGAACAGCGTGAAGTCCGAATCGCTGAGCTGCGCGACACCGAGCAGCGTGGCGATCTGCACCGCGGCCGCGCCGCCCGCGCCATCGGCATCCCAGGAAAGCGCGCCATTCGCTGTGTTGAACAGGAAGGTGCCGAGCCCCGCCTGGGTCGCGACCGGGGCGATGCCGTTCACCACCTGCGCCGTGTCGAGCGAATTGCCCACGCGCAGCCCGCCGCCGAAGAGCAGCGCGTCGATCGCCAGGAAATCCTCGCCGCTGGTGAAATCCGTGACGATGTCACGATCCGCCGCGCGGTTGCCGAAGATGAAGAAGTCCTGGTCCGCCCCGCCCGTCAGGCGGTCCACGCCCGCTTCGCCACGCAGGCTGTCGGTGCCGTCGCCACCGAGCAGCACGTCGGCGCCGAGGCCGCCGCGCAGATCGTCATCCTCCTGCCCGCCATCGAGCGTATCGGCGCCGGCATCGCCGAACAGCCGGTCCGCGCCCTCATTTCCATTGACGATGTCGTTGGCGGCATCACCGTTGACGATGTCGTCGCCCTCACCGCCCGAGAGCGTGTCGGCCGCGTCGCCGCCCGAGATCGTGTCGCCATCCGCGCCGCCATCGATCAGGTCGCGACCGAGGCCGCCCTCGATCAGATCCTCGCCCTCCTCGCCGAACAGCACATCGTTGCCGGCCTCGCCGCGGAGCACATCCTTGTCGGCGCCGCCGAACAGGCTGTCGGCACCCGCGCCGCCGAGCAGCAGGTCATCGCCATTGTCGCCGCGCAGGATGTCGTTGCCATCCTCGCCAAAGAGCTGGTCGGCATCGTCGCCGCCCTCGAGGATGTCGTTGCCGGTCCCACCCCGCAGCGTGTCCTGGCCGACATCGGCGATCAGCACATCGTCGCCGTCATTGCCCTCAAGCAGGTCGTTGCCGACGCCGCCCAACAGCAGGTCGTTGCCCAGGCCGCCGGCCAGGACGTCGTCATCCTCGCCGCCGTCCAGCGTATCGGCGCCGGCATCGCCGAACAGCGTATCCAGCCCCTTGCCGCCGAACAGCAGGTCTGCGCCGCCGAGGCCCTGGATGAAATCATCCCCATCGAGGCCGTCGATCACATCGGCCAGCTGCGTGCCGATGATACGGTTGTTGCCAAGCGTCGCGCTCATTTGTCTTCTCCGCCTTGTCGTTGCGCCGGGGAGGCAGGGCCGTGCATCGGCCCCTGCCATCCCGGTCGCAGCCACAACGCGGCGCCGCGCGCGCTATTCCGCGCCTGACACGGCCGTGATCAGGTGCCCAGGAAGCGCGCCGCGCCCTCGGCCAGGACCTGCACGCACAGCGCCAGATCCTCCTCCTTCGTGTCCTCGGACCAATGGTGGCTGATGCCGCCGATGGAGGGGGTGAAGAGCATCGCCGCCGGCATCCTGCGCGCCAGATACTGCGCGTCATGCCCCGCGCCGCTGGGCATGCGCTGCCACTTGCCCGGTGCCAGCGCCGCGGCCGCATCGGCCAGCGCCTGCTGAATCGCGGCGTCGCAGAGCGCGGGGGTGGAGAGGCTCACGGGTTCGAGCACGCAGGGGCATTTCTCGCGCCGGTTGCTCTCCTGCACCAGGGCGCGCAGGCAGGCTTCCATGCGCGCGATCACCGCCTCATCGATGTCGCGCAGCTGGAACATCACCTCGGCACGGCCGGGGATGATGGAGTTCGCCCCGGGGTCGAGCGTGATGCGCCCGGTGGTCCAGGTGCTGCGCGGGCCGCAGACCAGCGGGAATTGCCGGTCGATCTCGGCGAGCAGCCGCACGGCGGAGAGCCCGGCATCGCGTCGCTCGGCCATGGTAGTGCCGCCGGCATGGTCCTGCATGCCGGTGAAGACGAGCTTCCATTGCCGGATCGCGACGATGCCGGTGACAACGCCGACCTGAAGATCGGCACTCTCGAGCTGCGTGCCCTGCTCGATATGCATCTCGAGGAAGCCCCTGTAGCGACCTTCCTCCATCTGGATGCGGGGCAGTCCTTCTAGCCCGGCTTCGCGCAGCGCCTGGCGGAGCGGCTTGCCGTGGTAGCGGTTGGACAGCGTGTCGATCTCGGCCTCCGGCAATTCGCCGATGAAGCTGCGCGAGCCGATGAAGCCGCCGTAGTGGCCTTCCTCATCCGCCCAGGCGGCGACATCCACCGGCAGGCCGGCGCGGGCCAAGGCGAGTCCCGCGACCACACCCAGCGCGCCATCCAGCCAGCCGGCCTCGTTCTGGCTCTCGATATGGCTGCCGACCAGCAGCTTCGGCCCCGGGCCGGGGTGGCGGCCGATGACGTTGCCGATGCCGTCCATCGCGGCCTCCAGGCCGATCTGCTGCATCTTCGCCATCAGCCAGCGGCGGCTTTCCATGTCCTGGGGCGAGTAGGTCGGGCGGTGCACGCCGGTGCGGAAAGTACCGATGCCGCGGAGTTCGTGCAGGTCGGCGAGGAATCGGGCAGTGTCCACTTGCGGCATGGCGGGGCTCTCGGCTGGTGATCGGCACCATGCTGCGCCGCACCCGCCCGCCGCCACAAGAGAGGGACCAGCATACATGCCCGAGATTTCCCGCTTCATGCCGCCCGCCGGCGGGCGCAAGTACCCGCCCTTCGCGCTCTCGGTCCGGCATGGCGATACGCTCTATGTCTCGGGCATCGGGCCGATGGGGCCGGATGGCGTGCCGAAGGATGACTTCGCGGCGCAATTCGCGATCGTGATGGACCACCTGACGCGCGCGGTGATCCAGGGGGGCAGCAACATGCGCTCGATCCTGAAGGCGAATGTGCTGCTGACGCGCGCCTCCGACGTAGCGGAGATGAACCGCCTCTATGCCGAGGCCTTCCCGGCCGATGCGCTGCCGGCGCGCACCACCTGCGTGGTGAGCGCGCTGCCAATTCCGGAGTTCCTGCTGGAGATCGAGGTGATCGCGGCGGTGTATTGAGGAGGGCATTGCCCTCCTCAACACTGCTACCGGTTCGCAAGCTCCGCTAGCACCGCCGTCAACACCCGCACCCCCGCCGCCAATTGCGCCGGCGAGCTGTATTCGCTCGGGTGGTGGGACACCCCGCCCCGGCAGGGCACGAAGATCATCCCTGTCGGGCACAGCGGAATCATGAATTGCGCGTCGTGGAAGGCGCCACTCTGCATGCGCCGCGCGCCCAAGCCCTGCGCCCGCGCCGCCTCCTCGACAAGCTTGCAGATCATCGGCGAGAAGGAGGAGGGCGCGGCATTGAATCGCTCGATCACCTTCGCCGTGCAGCCGCGCATCGCCGCCTGCACCACGCCCGCCACCGCATCGCCGCGCACGCGCAGCACCTCGGCATCCGGGTGGCGGCAATCGATGCTGAAACGCGCCATCGCCGCGACAGAGTTGGAGCTGTTCGGGCTGACCTCGACGCGCCCCACGGTGAATCGCAGCACGTCGGCCGGGTCATGCATCAGCGCGTTCAGCGCGGTGATGGCGCGCACCATGTCCTGCACGGCATCGCGGCGCATGGAGACCGGCGAGGTGCCGGCATGGTCGGAACGCCCGGTGATCTCCACCGTGAACCAGCGGCTGCCCTGGATGCCCTCGACCACGCCGATGTCCAGATCCTCGCGCTCCAGGATCGGGCCCTGCTCGATATGGCACTCGACATAGGCGAAGGGGGCCGCGCCCTCGACCACGCCGAGCGGGCGGCGTGGAATGTCGGCTTCAAGGGCGAGGTGCTTTTCGAGTTCGGCACCGAAGCTTAGCCCCTCGGTGTCCTTCACCTCGTCCCAGGTATGCACCTCGCGGTAGCCGGCATAAGCCATGGAGCCCATGCAGCCCGGAGCGAAGCGCCCGCCTTCCTCATTCGTCCAGGCCACCAGTTCGATCGGGCGCTTCGTGGCGAGGCCCGCCTCACGCAGCGCCTGGATCGCATCGAGCCCCGCGATCACGCCCCAGATGCCATCGAAACGCCCGCCATTGGGCTGGCTGTCCATGTGGCTGCCGGTCAGCACGGGGGCCAGGGTGGGGTCACTCCCCTCATGGCGGAGGAAGAGGTTGCCGAGCGAATCGACCGACGCCGTGAGCCCGATCTCAGCGCCCCAGGCGATCAGCAAGCGCCGCGAGGCGCGGTCGAGCGGCGTGAGGCAGGCGCGGTTCACGCCTTCGCCAGGGATGGCGCCGAACTCGGCCATCTCCATCATCCGGCCCCAGTGCCGCGCCTGGTCCACCGCCGCGACTGCGTTGGGTGCCGCCTTGCCATCCATCACGCCGTTTCCCTGCCTAGCCAATGGGCTGCCTGTGACGCCACGCGACGCGGATCCCCGCGCCCGGCGCCTTCCGCGGCGCGATGTAGCAGCTACAGTGCCACCCACCAAAGCCGGGAGAGTTGAACGATGATCGCACGCCGCCTGCTGCTGGCAGCCCCTGCCCTGTTGCTGCCCGCCGCGGCCCGCGCCCAGGCCGCCTGGCCTGAGCGCCCGGTGCGCATCCTGGTGCCCTTCGCACCCGGCGGTAACACCGATGCGCTGGCGCGCCTCACCGCCGAGATCCTCACCGAGGGCGTGCCCGGCGGCAGCTTCGTGGTCGAGAACCGTACCGGTGCGGGCGGGCTGCTTGCGGCCGATGCCATGGTGCGCTCACCCCCCGACGGCCACACGCTGATGATGGTGGCGGTGGCGGTGCTGGCGGTGGCGCCGGCGGCGATGGCACAGCGCCCGCGCTTCGACCCGGTCGCGGATGTGACGCCGATCGTGAACCTCGGCACCAACCCCTTCGTGCTGATGACCCATCGCAGCGTCGAGGCCGCCGACTTGCCCGCGCTGATCGCCTGGATGCGCGCGCGCTCGGGCCGCTTCGCCTATGCCTCGGGCGGCGTGGGCAGCTTCCAGCATTTGACCATGGCGCTGTTCCTGCAACGCCTGGGCATCGAGGCCGAGCACGTGCCCTATCGCGGCGGCGCCCCTGCCCTGGCAGACGTTATCGCCGGCAATGCGCCGCTGATGTTCGCCAATCTCAGTGAGGCCATCCCGCATGCGCAGAACGCCGCGGTACGGCTGCATGGCGTCTCCAGCCTCACGCGCCATGCGAGCCTGCCCAGCGTGCCCGCCATCGCCGAGGCGCTGCCCGGTTTCGAGACCATCACCTGGAACGGGCTGATGGGGCCGAAGGGGATGCCGCCCGCGCTGGTCGAGCGCATCCACGGGCTGGTCGCCGCCGCGCTGACGCGCCCGGCGGTGCTGGCGCGCATGGCGCAGATCGGCGCCGATCCCCTGGGCGAGGGCCCCGCCCCCTTCGCGGCCCGCCTGCAGGCGGATGTGACGCGCTGGGGTGAGGTGGTGCGCAGCGCGGGGATCACGCTGCAATAGGCGTCAGGGGGCTGTCACGCTCAGCCCGAAGATCCGCGCTGCTTCGATCGGCCCCGCATTGGCGCGCTCCTGCATCTCACCAAAGGCGATGGGCGTGGGCGGGCGCAGCGCGATCTCGAGCGTGCTGGGGTTGCGGATGAAGCGGGCGATGGCCTCGCGCATCGGGGTGAAGGCGTCCGGGCCGCTCGCCTGGGTCGGGGCGGGGCGGCCACGCTGCGGGCGCGGGGCGGGTGTGCCGGGCAGCGGGATGGCGAGGGCCATCTGCGCCCATTGCTCGCGCAGCTGCGCCGGGCTCACGCGCTGGGCGCGTGCCTGGTTCACCAGCACGCGCTCCAGCAGCCCGGCTTCCTCCCAGCGCAGGGTCAGGCCGGCGAGCTT
>Ga0315900_10008829_pt1 | contig 12890 bp, 4 predicted proteins | sample LakEriMetagenome_FD_203521 | JGI IMG/M metagenome (GOLD analysis project Ga0315900, IMG submission 203521) | Freshwater fungal communities from buoy surface, Lake Erie, Ohio, United States - Buoy 12 MA114 | ecosystem: Environmental > Aquatic > Freshwater > Lake > Lake biofilm | place: USA: Lake...
TACAGTTTGTTGGTTTCTGTGACAACAAGGCAAAGCCCTCGCACTAGCGGGGGTTTTGTTTTATGCTTATATTTGCTAAAGTGCATAATTTTTAGTATATTAATCTATATGGTATGAAGGAATTTAAAACCCCGGATCTGACAGGTCCAAGATATAGACCTAAAGTCCATACTATGTTGAACAAAGAGTTCTTTGATAGTTTTAGAAAAAAGTATCCCAGATACAAAGATGTGGATAATGACACATTAAAGAAGATCATTAGATCTTTTAACAAAAGTGTTTGGACAAAAGTAATAGATGTAAGAGATGGTATACAACTACCAAATTCTGTAGGTTGGATCTTTATTGGCACATGTGATAATAGTAAGAAAGAGAATATTGATTATGCTAAGTCCAAGAAGTATGGTGTAAAAGTTACAAATAAGAATTGGGAAACAGATGGTAAACTAGCTAAGATATTCTTTACCAGTTTTGCAATAAAACACAAAATGAAGAATAGAGAGTTGTGGAAGTTTGTTGCTAATAGAGACTTTAAAAGATCAGTTGCTAAAGCCTATCCTGAAAACTGGAATACTTATATTGTAGTTGATCCTACAAAAAAACTAAGACTAGAGACTAGAAAACAGTATTATAAAAGTGTTCTTTTAAAACAACAACAGGATGGTTTAAAAGACTATAATGAATTTGATCTATGACCACAATTGGAGAAGCAATCTCAAGAGTTAGAAATACACTCAAAGCAGTAAAGGAAGATGCCTTCCTAACTGATAGGAACATTTATTTTCTACTAACTAAGTATGGTCAAACATTACTTAAAAGAGAAGATAATCAGTTTAGACTGATGAAAATTAGTTCTATCTTCCAAGTACTACCCTATGTTGAACTTATTGATGTAGATAAAGTAGAGGCTGGATGTATTGGTGTTTACTCAGGTTGTTACTTCAAAAGATCAAAAGAAAAACTACCAACAATTCTAAATGGTGTGTTTGGTCCTATTATACGTACTGTATCTTCAATAGATGGTACTATAGAACTTTTCCGTACTGATCCAGGTACTTGGGTTTCTATGACTAAAACTACAACCTTTAAATATAATAGAAGTATTTACTTCTGGTACTTAAATGGTTATCTATACTTTCCCAATGTAGATTGGGATGCAGTAAGAGTAGAAGCAATCTTTGAAGGACAAGCAGATACATGTACTACAGATGATTGTCTCATAAGACAAGATCAACCATTACCATTTCCAGAATACCTATTTTCTGAAATTGAACAATATACTGTTAAAGAATTAACCATATCACTACAGGCTCCTTCAGATACTATAGATGATAGTCAAAACTCTCTTAGATAATGGACTTCAATTACACACTTAGATATAGAACATTTAATCAATTGTTAGAAGATGTAACTGTTGACCTAAATACATTTGCTCTAGAAAATATGATAGAGCCACAACAGTTAATTAAGTTAGTTAAAAAACTTAATTATGATCTTGGCCTAAGAATCAATCAACAAAGAGAAGTTATTCTTGATGTCTGTCATGGTAAAGTAAAACTACCAGATGATTTCTATACATTTAATTTTGCATTTATCTGTGGTCACTTTACAGAACATGTGGGTTATGATGGTTATGTTGGTGGTACTAATATTCAAGAAGTACCATATGTTGAAACTCCAGCTACTGTAGATGTATGTGCACCAATTACAGTAAACTGTGCTACATGCAATTCAAATCCATGTAACCATACTGCAGCATGTCCAGATAACACTTGTCCTGCTACGTGTGCTCCTAACCCTATTCCAACAGAATATAATCCTAATGCACCTTATGGAGATACTTGTACAAGACCAAGAGTCTTTATGAATTGCAAAGGTGATAAGTATGAACTTGTTCAAGTAATTAGTAACCCAGGATCTACAAGGGTATATACTCAATTGTTTCCACTAAGAATGAAGACTAGTCAGAATATAGAGTGTGACTGTCCTAATCTATATTGGAATACTCCAAATGAAGGCTGGATTAAAGATGGGTTTTTATTCACAAGCTTTGATACTGGTAAAGTGTATCTAAACTACCAAGGTCAAATGGAGGATGAAAATGGTAATCTATTAGTTCCTGATCATGACCTACTTAATGAATACTATGAGTATGCATTAAAAGCAAGGATCATGGAAAACCTATATCTAAATGGAGAAGATGTAGCACAAAGAATGCAACTCATTGAACAAAGATTAAGAGTAGCAAGAAATGCTGCACTTAGTCTTGTTAATACTCCAAACTTTAGAGAGATGGCTGATATGTGGTGGGCTAATAGAAAAGCCATGTATGGTAAATATTATTATATGTTTGAGAGTTACTCTCCAGATAATAGATACTATAGAAATAATGGTTACAATGGTGGTAATGCTACCAATAGAAGATACATGTAATGGCAAAACTTCAGGATACATCTCAGAGTGTTACGCATACATTTGTAAAGGGTCTTAATAAAGATTCAGATCCTTCATTTGTATCAGAGGGTATGTGGATACATGCCCGTAACGCAACTAACAATACATCAGAAGGTAACCTAGGTACTTTATCTAATGAAGCTTCAAATGTATTATGTGCAACAGCTGGAGCTACTATGCCAACATTTGGTCCAAATGGAGTAACAGATGTTTATATAATAGGAGCAATTCATCTTTATTCAGACAAGTGGGTTATCTATACAGCGGGGCATGCATTAAATGGTAAACCTGTTATGTCAGAGATTGGTCTATTAGAAGAAGAAAGATGTATCTATAGACCTATTGTTCAAGATGAGTGTTTAGGTTTTGATAAAAGATTTCTTATATCAGGATCAACTAGAGAAAGAGAAGATTGTTCATGGCAAGTATATTGGGCAGATGGTCTAAATCCAGATAGATTCTTAAATGTAGGAGATCCACAAACATGGCCCTCTAGTGATTACCAGTGGCAACTTAGTACTATTGCTAATCCTACACAAGCTACATATAACTTAGCTGTTAACCAATATGTAAATTCTAATGGTGATCTAACACTATGGCCTGGTGTTGCTTGGATACAAAACTGTTCTACTAATATAAATTGTACAACTTGTGATGATACAAATGAACTAGATTGTGATCATACTAGACTTGCAAGACTTGTTCAAACACCATGTCTTTCTATACAAAGAGGAGAAGCTGGTGGTACACTTAGAAATGGAACATACTTTGCTGTAATTGCTTATGCAATAAAAGGTCAAAGAGTAACTGATTATTTTTCTCCTAGTAATACTCAACCAATTTACTTTCCTAATGACCTACAGGGAGCAATTACAATTAATGTAGAAGCAGATCAAGAAAACTTTGATGAGTTCTATTTAGTTGTTGTGCAGAATATTAACCAGGGTACAGTAGCAAAACAAGTTGGTATATATTCTACAAAGACAAGTAGTATTGAATTAGATCAAATAAAAGATGATCTGATTACAGTACCGCTTGAACTTATTCCAATTACTAATCCTGTTTATGAAACATCAGATCAGATGACTGATGTAAATAATTATTTACTTAGAGTTGGTCCAAGAAGTAAGTTTGACTTTAACTACCAACCATTAGCAAACTTAATTAGAGCTAAGTGGGTATCTGTAGAATATCCTGCTGACTACTATGTTAAAGGTGGTAACAAAGGAAGTTATTTAAGAGATGAGGTGTATGCATTCTTTATCCGTTGGGTATATAATACCGGAGATAAGTCTGCATCATATCACATTCCAGGAAGACCACCGCAAGACTACAGTTATATTCTTACGGGAACAAATACAATATTATCTGGCAGAGAAGACACTAATTCTATAAATGATGTAAACACATTAACAGATGGTGATCAATTATTTGAGATGTATAATACTGCCAATATTAATGGTGTACCATCAATACTTGGTACAACTACAAATGATGGTGGTACTGTAATTGCATCAGGAGAAATGGGTTACTGGGAATCATCTGAAATCTATCCTGATAAGCAACCTGAAATATGGAATCCCAGTGAGCACTGTTGGACTGGTTCAGATGGGCATGCTACTTATACAGATCCACAAGGTAATGTTTTCTATGTTAATGATCTTTGTGGTAGAAACATTAGACATCATAAATTTCCAGATAACTACTTAAGTGCAAATACTCTGCACTACAAACCAAGTACAGCTTCTGTACCGGGAGACTCTAATAATCTAAACATTAGATTAATGGGTGTAGTGTTTGAGGGCATACCACTACCAAAAGACAATGATGGTAATGATATTCCAGGTATTGTAGGATATGAAATCCTAAGAGGTTCAAGAGAAGGTAACCGTAGTATTATTGCTAAGGGTATGCTTAACAACATGAGAACCTATAAGATTAAAGGAGATGTTGCAAGAAATAGAACAGGTTTGTATCCTAACTATCCTTTTAACTGTATTAACTCTCCAATGAATACAGGTGGTCAAGGTGCTGCTAACTCTACATTTAATGATCCATATATTAAATTAGATTCTGGTTTCCAGCAGTCTGTACCTATTGAGATAAATACTTTTCACTCTCCAGATACAATGTTTAGAACTCCTTTCTTAGAAGGAACTGAACTAAAATTATACGGAGCAGTTAGTGGTTATTCTTATCAACAGTTTAAGTATCCAGATGAGCATCCTAAGTTTAAGTTAATAAGTGATGCTGCAATGGCTATGGCTTTGATAGTTGGATTTGTAGAAGCCTTGATATCTCTTACTGGTAAGAAGGTAATGAAACAACCAGGAGCTAGTTTTACCAGCCAAGTATATCCCAATGTTTCTGGTGCAGCAACAGGAATAGCAACTAATGCTGCTTGGGCACCGTTAACTACATTTCCCGCAGAACAAAAAACAGGTGATCCATCTACTCCAAATAACCCTTTTTATGCAGGTTCTTATTTTAACAAATTAAATAATTATTTTACTGGTAGCAACCTCATAACAAATGTGTTTGGTGGTCTCACAGATACTATTCAAGATATACATTCAGAATATAACTATAAATTAGGTTTTGATAATGGTGGTACTTTTACTGCACCTGAAGTTGATGTAGAATTAACTTCTGGTATGTATTTAGAATCAGCAAGTGGTACTAACCCATTTAGTTTTGCTGGTGTTAGTAATATTCTTGGAGCACTTAATAAGTTTTTTTATTATTTCTCAGAAGGAGCTGATGCTGCTATTGGAGTAATATATGCATTCTTACCATTTGATCAGTATGCACTACAAATGATATCACATGGTTTGTATGATAGTTTTTTACCACCAAGTTTTATTCAGAGAGCATCTCAACCATATGTAACTAGACTTAAGATTGATGATGCATTTTATATTAGAGGTAATATACAAGAAGTACCATATTATCAATCACAATGGCCTATTGTTGTAAACAGAAGATACTCAATTAATAATCTTAAAAGATCTGACTCAGTTGTTTTAAGAACTATGAGTGGTCCATACTTTCAACCAGCATTTCCAAATGGTGTTGATCTTGGTCCTAAGTTTATTTTAAATAGTTCTAATGGATACTATGATAAGTCACTTGTGACAATGTCATACTTTGATAATAATGCTTCTGGTCAAGCTAATGCATGGGGTAATATTCCTGCAGGACCATCATTTGTTGACTCTGATATTTCAACTGCATTTGCACTACCAATTGCTAGTCATTATGGTGCAATTAAATTAAGAAAAAGAAATCAGTATGGCCAACTTGAATCTATTAAACAGATTGCAATTACACCATGTGAGCAAAAATTAGATGATCCATATTATATAAGTCATTTATCTCCAGAGTTTTATACTTGTTCAACAGGTATACAATATATTATAAATAAAATTACACTTACTCCACTATTCTTTGGTGGTGATACTTTTGTAAACAGATATACCGAGAAGAACTCAATGTTCTTTTTCTATGATTGGTTATATGGTCAACCTGATGGGTTTGAATTTAATTATCTACTTAGACAAATGATACCGGAACCTAAGTTCTGGGTTAATTCAACCAAGTATGATGTATCTGATTTTTCAAGTATACTTACACAATTATTTGGTGGTAACCAAGCTATTGGTACAGGATGGAAACCTACTCAGTTTTATAAGATGGACCATAAAGGGTTTAATTATACAAACAACGTAGCAGGTAATTACCCAGGTATATTTAGACCAAAAGACTGTTACTTCTATTTAGCAGTTTCTTCTGTAAGAGATTTCTTTGTAGAATCAGAAGTACTTGTAGATTTTAGAATACAAGGTATTACTGATGCAGAAAGATACTATGATCCATATGGGTATACAGATCTTGCTAGTCTATTTAATATGGACCCACAGATTATTACTAGAGGTAATGAATATAGATATGATTATTCATTAAGTATTACTAAAGCATTTAGTCAATACTATTCAGCTGGTAATTTACAGAGTAGATATTATAATCCTAATGTGGCTAAACTATGTTATACATACTACCCTGATAGAATTATATATTCACTGCCTCAACAACAAGAAGCAATTAAAGATAGTTGGTCTGTATTCTTAGTAAATAACTACAAAGAATTTCAGTCACAGATTTCAGGTGTTAAGGCTATTAATAAGAATGGTATTGTAATTACGTTTAAGAATAACAGCCCATTAATGTATCAGGGTGTAGATACTCTACAAACAGATCTTGGTACAAAGATTACTATTGGTGATGGTGGTTTGTTCAGTCAACCAGGACAATCTGTAATTAATGCAGACCCATCATATGAGTATGGTTCATCACAGAATAGATTATCTGTAATATCTACTCCAGCTGGTATTTATTATATCTCACAAAACCAAGCTAAGATATTTTCACTAGGAGGTAGTTTAAAAGAGATATCTCAGATTGGATTAAAATGGTGGTTTAATAATTTCTTACCGTATAAACTTACTAATGATTTCCCAGATTACCCATATCAGGATAACCCAGTATCTGGTATTGGCTGTCAATCATTATATGATAATGAAAACAGTATTCTTTATTTTTCTAAGAAAGATTACCAACTACTAGATAAGTGGAAGTCTCCCAACTTTGCTGGTCAGATTATTTATGTACCATTAATTACATCAGGACCTAAGAAAGGTCAGGGTGACTATTTCCAAATACAAAACCCTAATGGTACTATACAACCTGGCATATATCAGCTTGGTAATCCACTTCTATTTGAAGATGCATCTTGGACTGTAAGTTTTGACCCTAAAAATGAATTCTGGTTATCATTTCATGACTGGCATCCAGATTTAAGTATGGGTACTAAAGATGTTTTCCTAACTACTAAGAAGAATGGTATCTGGAAACATAATGAAGGTTGTACAAGTTTTTGTAATTTCTATGGTGATCAGTATCCATTTGAAATAGAACTACCAATTATTACTGGTCAAACTGTAACTACTGTTAAGTCTATTGAATATATTTTAGAGTGCTACAGAAGAAGATCACAGAATTGTATAGATCAGTTCCATGTTTTAGATTACAACTTTGATAAAGCTGTTGTATATAATTCAGAACAAGTATCTGGTTACTTAAACTTAAACATCTTCCCTAAAAACAATGTAACTCTAAGTCAAGAGTATCCTAAAATAAATCAATCTAATTTATCTTCTTTTGATATCTTATTCAGTAAGGAAGAGAACAAGTATAGATTTAATCAGTTTTGGGATATTACAAAAGATAGATCAGAGTTTCCAATTGGATCAGACTACCCACCTACTGGGCCAGTAGTACCGGGTACAACAGTGCTACAAGGTAATTATGCAGATAGAAACATCTGGTTTACTGAATCAAATGGTTATAAGAGAACTCTTAATCCAACAAACTTAGATTATAATAAATCTGAATTACAGAGAAAGAAGTTTAGACATTACTTAAATTACTTAACTTTAATTAGAGAAGATAGTTCAGATACTAACATGATCTTAAAAATTGTAAATAGTAAAAATCAAATATCTCTTAGGTAATGGGAAACAAAAAAGTATTAAGCAAAGCTACTAGAGAACTAAATAAAACTAAGAGAGTTGCTGCACCAAAAAATATTATTGAAGATCCAAGAGGACAATGGGCACACCCGGGTGAGATAACAAGAATCCCATCTGATAAGATTACTATGCAGGGTGTACCATATCCTGTTATGGCATACCCAAATATTGGTGAACCACAGATGATGTATCCAGGTGGTGAGTACTATTACCCAGGTGCAGACTATGTTGATGAATATCCACAAATGCAAGATGGTGGAGCTATTCCTGTTATTGGAGATGCTGGATCATATAGTGCTGAAGGTTATTGGATCCCAGATTGGGAAGCAATGAAAAAGCAAGCAAAAGAATTAAATGCTAAGACAGTTAAAACTAAAAGTGGATCAATAATCTATTTTGATAGTAACTGGGATGTTCAAAATGTAGATGATAATCCTCAGATGAAAAGAGGTGGTACACCTAAGAGTTTAGTTAAGATGCCAAAGCCAAGTAAGAAAGGTTTAGCATCTAAAAAATTTTCAAGAAGTTTAGAAGCTACCAACAAATTATTTACTGAAAACTATCTCTTTGCAAAACCAAAGTCTAGAAAGAGAAAAGTATTTGATCCTAATGCTGCAGATTACCAAGAAGGTGGTGAAGCTGGTTGTCCTCCAGGATATGCATATAATCCAGTAACTGGAGAATGTATAGAATGGAATCCAACAGTATGGAGTTCTGAAGAACAATCTACATCATATGATCCAGTAGGAGATGTGATTTACATGAATCCTAATGATAGACCAGAAGGAATGTCAGATGAAGAGTATCAACAAATGTATCAAGATCAACTTGAGCATGAACAGTTGCATAGATTACAATGGTTAAATGGTGATTTAAAAGGACAAAGTGGGACACCACTGAGAATGCCCTCTACAGTAGATAATCAAGATTATGAAGGAGAACATTACTATGATAGAAGAGGACAAGAAGAAGCATATCTCCATAACTTATGGAATCAACAGAATCCTGATTTAGCAAGATTTATTCCTAGTAATGTAGTATATAATAAAGAAATCAATCCTGTCATGTATGAACTTCCTTGGACAACAGAGGGAGAAGCAAGAGGATATGAAGATGCTTTACATAGTGGAATGGAATCTTTCTTTCCTAAGAAACAAGAAGGAGGAGATCCAGGAAAAGGTTTCAAAAAAAGATTAATGAAAAGATATCCTGGTATGCAGGGTATCTATGGACCAGAAGGAGAAAACTTAAACATTGTTAAAGACCCTAACTATGATGCTGCAAGTGAACCTTATAATGCTGGAAATATAGAGTTTATGTTTCCAGGATTACCACAGGTATCTTATCCAAATAAAAAAGACGAAACTCTTCCTGATTATGTTTATGTAAATCCATCTCCAGATAAATATACTTCTGTATATAATCCAAGAGGAGCTAACAGAGGAGATATATTTTTAGATATGCTACATGGTATGCGTGATGATCAAAACTATGAGGTTCTCTTACAAAACTTTGATAAAGCAGTAAGAGATGCAAGAGGTGAAGACATGCAGTATTTCTATGAACAAGCCGTAGCAAATGAAGGATACACTGATAGTCAAGAACAATATAATGATAATTATGTAGATAGCCAATTAAGAGCGCAACTTGCACCAGGAACATTAGGAATGTTTTCTCATGGTAGAAAAGATTATAGAATGGAGAGAAAATATGATTCTCCAGAAATGAAAGCTGCAGCTAAAGAGATTAAGAAATATTTAAAAACTCCAAAAGAAGATTATGTAGAAACAGAACTTACTCCTGAAGAAATTGAGGAGTATAGAAAAGGTGGTTTTATTGTAGAAGATATTTCTGTGCCTTCATTAACTATGCAAAAGGGTGGAGACCCTGATCCTAAAAAAAAGAAAACTAGTAGAATAGAACCATTTATTACTTCTGATCCTGATGAGTATGCTTTTAGAAAAGCTGCCTATGATGATAGTTTACATGTAGCAAATAAATATAATTCTAAACAACCAAGAACTTCTAAATATACTCTTTACAAACCTATTGTTGGAAAATCTTTTCCAGGTAAACGTGCATCAGTTAAAAGAGAATATATTCCTTATATTCCAAGACCTTTAGATACTTATGATGTGTCTGGTGAGTCACCAGCTTGGGAAAAATTCCGAAGAGAAAATATGCATCTACGTGATAGAATGATTGAAAATCAACCTATAGGATTTGTAACTGAAAAAAGTGTTTATGATTCAAGAGCAATACGGACCCCTTTTGGTGTAAAAACATTTACACTACCTGGAGAACATCAAGCTAAAGAATTTGATAGAAAACCAAGATATAAACGACCTGTACAACCTGTAATTTTTAAAGAACCTGTTACACATCAAGAAAAGAAAAAACCAGTAGAACATAAGTATCCTACATCACGTAAACCAGTTGTAGATAATACTAAACAAAAACCACCGGAAGGTAAAATAGTAGTTGGTAAAGAAGAAGTTCAACAGCTAGATCCAAATACAGGAGTTGTTACAACAGTAATTAATCCTGTATATGAAGATGCTATGATGCCAATACAGACTTTACCTCCTGCACGTGTGAATCACACATTGCAGAAATTTATAGGGGAACCACTTCCAGTAACAGTACAAGAAGAAATACCGGAAGAAGAATTACTAGATGAAGAAATACCAGAGGAAGAAATTCCAGAAGAAGAAATGTATGGTGAAGAAGAAGTAGATGGTGAATATGTTGATGCAGGAAGAAAAAGACTTTTTCCAAATATATATGTTGATACCCATGGACGTAAATTAAAATACACAACATATAGATTAAGAAAACATGGTCACAGTGGAGATCTTATCAAAAAGAAAGGTGTTGATTATATGTATTTTCCAAAGATAGAAAGAGGTCCTAGTACTCACTTTTGGATGGACTATAAACAAGAAGGTGGTGCAGCAGCATCTCCCTTTGATCTAGATCCTGAACACATGAAGAGATATCTTGCAGATCTTAGAAAGCAGGAGAATAGTATTAGAAAAGGATATAAAAATGGTATGTGGTATCCACATGCAAGTTTAGAGGGTGGTGCAGATACCATTGCATATGGTCACAAACTTACACCTAATGATTCTGCATTACGTAGAGGTATTACAGAAGAACAAGCATTAAAATTACAAGAGCAAGATGTATTAAAGAATCAAGCACTTGCTAAGAAACAAGTTGATAAACAATTTGGTACTGGTACATTTGATAATCTTCCACAAGATTCACAAATGCTTTTAGTAGATTACCAGTATAATTTAGGTACTCTTTCTGGATTTCCAAAGTTTGTTAAAGGTGTAGTAGAAGGAAATAAAGAACAGATGCTGGCCCAACATACAAGATATGGTGCAGGCAAACCACTTACTAAAAGAAATGAGTGGACAGTAGATGTGATCAATAATATGGAAATTCCAAAACCATATGATCCTATGGGGCAAATTACCATACCATTGGCTAACGTACCTGATGCAACAAATGTAGTACAGCCTGTAATACTTGAAGGACCTAAAGAAGCTATTGAATTAGAACTTACCCCTGAAGAAATAAAAGAGTATGCAAGAGGAGGCTTTATTGTAGAAGATGTGTCTGTACCAACTTTAACGCAAGCACAAGAAGGTGGTTCACCAGATCCAAAAACTAATTTTTATACAGTAGAAGGTAGTGACGGTGTCTATAGAAAAGTAAATGGTAAATGGGAAGTAGACTGGAATAGATCTGGAAAGTTTCAACCATTATCAAAAGGTGATGTAAAGGAAAGATCTGCTATACTAAATAAAAAGGCTAAGCCATTATATGATGCTACATATGATGATCTATATGCAACTCAGAGAAGTGCATATACAGCTACACCAAAACCTACACCAGCTAAAAAACCCACTCCTCAGAATAAAGCAGCACAAGAAAAGTTTGATAAAACTTTTGCAGTTACTGATAAGAGTAAGATGGAAGTTGTAGAGGACAAGGTGCAAAAAGGTATAGATGACTTTGCAAAATATCATCAAGAACAAACTGGTAAACCACTCACTCAAGAAGAGTATAATGATGCCTACAAAGATATCTATAATAGAGCTTATGTAAATGCTGGAGTATATAAGCCTACTATGAGTGGGCCTACTATTAATCCATATGGAACTACTAAAGAAAGAAAAAATTTAGTTTCATTAGATCCTGGAAATGCCCCAAAGAATCTAACATTAGGTGACTATGTAGAGAAAGGTTGGGATGTAATAACTAATCCACTTGACTATGCATCATATGCATTAAAACCAAAGGGTACAGTTGCTACTCCATGGAACATGACTAACTATGAGAATAGATTAGCAGCTGCTGGATTAGAAGATCCGGTTACGGCAAACAATAATGTAAATAAAGCTCTTGACTTTGCATCATGGTTTATAGGTCCGGGTATGGTTGCTCAAGGATTAAAGATGGTCCCAAGTACAGTAAATAGTATTGGTAGAGCATTTAAAGATCCTTCTTGGGAAAATACAAGAGATGCTTTGTTTGATACAGGCATGACAGCTCTATCTATAGTTCCTGGATTTGGTATAGCTAAAAATCTTGCTAAACGTGCATCAACAATTGACGATCTAAAAGCTATTGAAGCTCTGAGAGGTAATACAACAACTACTCCGTTTCAAAGTTATTTTCTTACTGGTGATAGAGCATTAGGTGCTTCAGAAGCAGCAGCACAACAATCACAAGCACTACGTAAGTTTATAGAACCTCAGTCATTACAGTTACCGGCTGGTAGATCACCGATTATGTCAGAAAGTATTAGAACCCAATTAACCAATCCTGCGGTTG
>Ga0315900_10008831_pt1 | contig 12885 bp, 16 predicted proteins | sample LakEriMetagenome_FD_203521 | JGI IMG/M metagenome (GOLD analysis project Ga0315900, IMG submission 203521) | Freshwater fungal communities from buoy surface, Lake Erie, Ohio, United States - Buoy 12 MA114 | ecosystem: Environmental > Aquatic > Freshwater > Lake > Lake biofilm | place: USA: Lake...
AACAGCGCACTGCTTTCAGCAAAGTTTTCTGCTACATCTTGCTCTTTTACTTGAAATATTTTCTTCGCCTTATCACTAAGGTCGCTGGGCTTAATAAGTTTAGCAGGTATTGTTTTTGCCTGTGACTGTATTGCCTTATGTAGTCTGTGATTACCATCAAGTATCCATTCAATCTGACCTTGCTCATCTACCATAATTAAAATAGGAAATTGGTTAGACACTATTACTTGATTAACTCTTTCCATTTCTTCTGGGTTACCGTCCCAATGAATTAGTTTATTCTTTAGATTATCGTTTATCGGTAAATTTATTTGTTTAATGTTTTTGGTTAATTCTAAAATATCTTGTAGTGTAATTGTATCTGTGTCGTCTGACCAGCTTGTTTCGGCACCACCTTCCGCTACATTGTTAACTTTGTGTTCATTATAGTTAGGGTTTATCAACTCAAAGTCTGTTGCATCAATTTTATCTCTGCTTTGTATAGTAAACCCTATACTGTTTGCAAATTGTTGTGCAAATCTGTTGTATAACTTTTCTCTACTACCAGTTTTACCAGTTTGATTATTAAGTTTGTCTGCTGAAAATCTTATGGTATTTACCGGAATACCTTCTGCTGATGTTGACTTCCACCATTCTTTTATTGCTTTAACAACTGTTGCAAAAATACGAAATTGATCGCCAGCGGCAGTTGCTTTATATCTACCGTTTAGTGTAAATTCGATATCCCACTGGGCATCCCAACTACCGTATTCGAACCTTATGTCAAGAATTGCTCCAGAATCTGTTCTTGCTCTTGCAGCCCATTCGTCCTCTGATTGCACGCCCCATCTATAAGGATATGGCTGATCAAGCGATTCGGTAGTTTGTGTAGGCTGTTGTTTTCTAGTAAGAATAAAAGTATCTTCGTTGCCAGTATCTTCTACGTCATACTCATAGCCATTTTGACTGGCAAAGCGTTGTACCATCTTACGATATAGGCTGCTTCTTGTAGTATCTTGAGAACCAAAAGGACCAGTATTAGGTTTAAACGCACTGAACACTATTCTCGGTGGTTGCAATTTACCAATATGTTGTGTAATATGATTTATAACAGCACCAAAGATTTTGTTCTGACCGCCTTCACCGGTAACACTGCTACGCCCGCCTCTGCTAAACCCGATATACACATCATCATTAGCCATACGTTTATAAGTAAGTTCTATATAAGCATCGTCGACTTTTGTAGCAAACACTTCTATACCGTCACGTGCCATGTCTTTGACCCAATCAACCTTGGTATCAAACGCTTCGTTGTGAGCCTGATCCGCGGCTGCTTTTGCACTTGCACCATCTGGATGCCGTGGGTTGATACTAACAACATCTCCGTTCATAAGATCGCTTACACTAGCACTCTTGCCTACTTTGTCCAGCAGTTGATGTAGTTTATCATTTGGGTCGTAGCCATTGGTTTCATATCCCATTTTGCCACGCACTTCTGTTCGTTTGCCTGTGTTTTTATCTAAGATATGTAGTATTAGCATACCAGCACGAGTATCACGTTCCAGCTGTAACAAATAATTTTTGCTATCCGGTTGTTCACTTACACTGTGCTGTGCTGCTATATCACGATATCTCATTGAGTTTGTTGTCCTAAATAAAACTTTACAAGCTCAAAGAATGGTTTGCCAGCAACCTTAGTATCTGCTGGAACACCTGCTGCTTTTTCAAATTCTTCGGGGTTGTTGTTAGCAACAGCCGCTCTTAATGCAGTAGCACTGGAAACTCTTGGTGCTGGTTGCCATTCAATACTCTTAAATTTATAAAATCCGTGTCTACCTTCGACACCATTTTGCTTTTGTAAACCTGGTACAAACACTTTAGCATCAGTTTCATCGGTGATGATTTTAAGATCAACTTCGCCGTGCTTCTTATACACTTCAGCAGCTAAACTCCACCAAGTTTGCTCGGGAATAATGTGGCCTTTAATTGCAGGCCATACAGTTTCCATTGCTTGTATCTTAATTTCAAACGGTAAAGGATCTTTAGGACCAATGGTGCTTTGATTTGTACCAACATACCAGTGTGTATTCTTTGCAGCTTCTTGCCATGCAGCCTTGTGTCCTTGGTGCGGAGGGTTAAAGCGTCCAAATATAATACCTACTGTTTCGCTTGCTTCAAATAATTCTCTTAATAACATCAGCCCGGTGTCCATCTTTTTCTTGGAACAAGTTTTACATTTCCAAACTTTTTATTCGGATCGGCATAACGTACACGCCCTTCTCCGTTTGTATCCCAAATATCTCCTTGCGGACCTTCGACTTGATCGATTACATTGTCTTTTACTTGTTGTAGTTGTTTAACAAGAGTGAATATAGTTTCTAGTCCGCCTTGGTGTGTATTATTTAGTTCGACAATTTTTAGTTTTTTTGGTTCGCTAACTTTACTTGTTTTGAGCCAACTAAAAAAGTGTGCTTCGCTTAAACTATCTAAGTTTTTAGCTTTAGCTGTTTGATTTACATATGTATAAATTATATTTTTTAAGTCGCCTAAGCCTGCACTAGCTGCTAAGAATCCATCAACAACTCGAGAATTTGCTTTTGTAAACTTTTCAACTTGATCTAGTTTGGTTACATCTATTTTAATAGGTGAAGAATTGTACACAGGTCCTAGCACTACTAAACTTGGATTGCTGCCGAATTCGCTGAAATCATTTTTCGGTTGTTGTAAACTATCATCCATTCCGAATTCAGGAAAATAAGCATGTCCTACAACCATTACTTGTGCTTTTGCAATACGTTTGCCTAGCTCGCTTTCTGCTCTAACATGATAGCAAGTTTGTGACTTAGGGTTAGGACAGAATGTATATACACCGTTCTTGAGTTCAGGCGGATTTAAAAATAGTCCGTCTGCGTACACATACCCTACAAAATCCTTTGGAGTAGCACGATCAAACAATGGATACAAACTGGCAAATTGTTTTGCAAATGCATCTCTTTGTTGCTTTTCTTCTGGAGTCTTAGGAGTACCACTCTTGTTAGCAATAAAGTCTTCTACATCTTTAGGACTTGTACTAGCAGCACCTCTGGACCATCCATTGTGTCCTGCTAAAACCAAAGGTCCGTTCTTTTCTGCTCGACCCCAATAAATCTGCGGATTACCGTCCCACTTCATGCGTATTGATTTAGAGCCTGAGTCTGAAGCTAATTCACGCAAATGTGTTATTGCCTCTAATGCACCTTCTGTACCATGTAAAAATACAAGATCTTCTAAGTGATTAAATGCTCTGCCAACCTTTGCTGCTTCCGTTACAGTTCTAAATTCTAAAAATCGCATTAATACATTCCTTTTCGAAAGTTTTCCATTTCGTCATTTAGGATTCTATTAATACATTCCATTTTTTCGTTATCTTGCATTAGTTCTTCAGGACGTTTTTTGATATTAAACTTCTGAATATAGTTTACAATGGCTTTTTCGACCACAGGAAGCATTTCTTTTTTGCTGTATTTTCCGCCATTTTTTACAGTTTCTTGAACCTTTAACAATGCAGGATACAAATTGCTTCTATAAAATCCCTGATCATTTTTCATGTAGATGCACAAGTCTTCTACCATGTCCCACGGTAGTGACTCGTTTACACTTACATCAGAAAAGTCGTTTATTTTTACCATTTTATACTGACTCCTTATAGGTGCTTAATTGTTCTACAAGGAAACCTTTATGTTTACCTCTACTAATATATTTACCCATGCTTCTCTTCCAGTGTAATGTATTGTAGTTCCAGTCTTTGTTTTTGCATAATTCTTTAAATTCTAATCCATTTACAGTATATTTTTCACCGGTGTCGGTAGTAATACAATATATATACTGTTTACTACGCATACGAGAACTTTTAGAACCGCCTTTAGCGTGCCACAATTTATCTTTACCTGTAAAATTTTTAGCATATCGCTGACCTGCTTTGCGTTGGTGTTCAATAAAGGCATCGTAGTCATATTCTTTTAAACCGTGTAAATAATGTTTTCCGCCGTATGCATTATTATATGACATAGGATCTTTGACTACATTTTCGTTTACTATTTCTTTTTCTAAATTCCATAATGCATCTGCACTATCTGCTGTTGCAATAATTTCTTTAGTAAAGTTTTCTACACCATATTTTTTGATAGCATTTTTAATACCTATACCACTACCCATATAAGAATCATTTACATTTTTAGTAGCATGTCTACCAATGTAATACTTTTCATTTATTTGATTAGTGATTTTATAGATAATATAATACATGTTACCAGGCCCTGCAACTCCAATAACGAGCCTTTGTTCTAGGTCCCGGATTATCGCAGTTGTGTCTTGCACGGAAACTGCGTCGACGTGCAGGATTTGACTTTTTAATCTTCATGTTAGGGTCGCCAAAGTTTACTTTGACTGTATTTCCACTGGGATTTTTTACATACACTTTGAACTTTTTAACATCACCACGCATAGGCTTACCTAGTGGAACTTTGCGCCCTTGATATTCTGCTTCATCTAATTCTTCGTCTTCGTTATACCACATAACTCCGTATTCTTCAAAGAAGTCATCACCGTCGTATGTTTCTTCAGAGACAACTTCGTCTAAATCTGAACTAATTTCGATATCAAAATCTTTAAATCCTTGTTCGAACATGTAGTTTGCTAAACGGTTAGCGTACTCGTCTGACTCGTCCTCGCTTAGTTGACGAGGAAGTTTTATTTCATATACAGTAGCACCTTGTGCAGTTTCGTATATGTGCTGGTTTGAAAAAACACTCTCGTCTAGTGGTTTAACAGATGTTTGTTTTTCCATTACAATTCTTACAAAGTGTGTCATAGTTACCTCAATGATTTAATAAAATGCTGTTTATAGTACCGTCTGTGTACGCTACCTGTGCTCTAACCCATACATAGTTTCCTGTAAAGTTATAAAGAAAACTACCGGTACTACCTGTACCTGTGTGTTGTGTTACTGAAAGAGAAAACCAATCACTTGCAGAAGGATTGGTTGCTAATGTTGCTTGTATAATTACTGAACCAGTAAATCCTGTAAGATTGTACTGTACAGTATGAAACCCGTCTGTGCGGCTATAATAACCATCACCTTTATAGGCAATGCCAGTGATAGTCTGGTTTGAACTATCACCCGGATGTGTGTTTTGTGGTAAAATTGTTTCGCTATATGTTGACATATAATTATTTATCTATTAAACAACACATACTAACTTATCAATTCTGCGTATCGCCTGACCTAACATTAGTTCTAACAATAACATGACTTTTTCGTCCTTAACATATATGTATTGACCGTTTGTCGATATATTATTTTCTATATTATAAAGCAAAATTGAGCCTGCTCGTACCTTATCTGGATTTTTTTCTATCCATATAGACACCTCGGGTTTTATTATTTTTCTATTAAATGTAACTTTATAAAGAAATTCAGGAGGATGTTTTACAATTATAATATTTTGTTCAGTTTCTAACAGTAATTTCATAGATTTCTTAGGTTCCCAAAATTCTGTAACTGAATTTATTTTCTTGGCAATCTTGAGCAAAACTGTTTTATCATTTGAAAAGATTGATAATGTATTATACTCGCATCTTATTAAATAATTTTTTTCGTTTTTTAAAATTTTATAAATTGATGACGCATCTAATAAATCTTCTGGCAATATACGTATATCATGTTTCCATCTAGATATTATAGGATTGGAAACTAAAGAATCTAATTTTGATTTAGCATAAGACAGCTTACCGCTTCTTTGCAACTCGGTACGGAAAATACCTGCAAGTGGTGTTGTAACACACAACTTATACAAGTATTTTCCATAATGTAGTTTGTTAGTCTCAAACAGTTTCAACGGTTTTTTGTTCTTCCTTTAAGACAATCTCATTGTCTACTACGTCTATATTTATTTTGCCACCATTCTTCAATGATCCAAATAACATAAGACGTGAAAGCGGACGTTTAATATCCTTGTCAATAACACGTTGCAACGGTCTAGCACCCATCTTAGGATCAAACCCTTTGTCTACAAGATAATCCAATGCCTCGTCGGTTACTGTAATTTTGATATTTTTTTCCGTAACTTGTGCTTTAAGATCAGTAAGGAACTTGCCAACAATTTTAAGCATAACAGGTTTACCAAGTTTCGAGAAGGTGATTGCAGCATCAAGTCTATTTCTAAATTCAGGACTGAAGAATTTTTTAAGTTCTTTATCTTCATAATCCTTTTCTAGAGTATCACCAAATCCAATGCTATTCTTTTCTGCTTCTTTAGCACCAAGATTTGTTGTAAGAATTAAAATACAGTTACGTGCATCTGCTTCTTTACCGTTGGATCCTGTAATTTTGCCATTGTCCATCAATTGAAGCAACACTGCACTTACGTCAGGGTGTGCTTTTTCAATTTCATCCAACAACAATACACAGTTTGGATTTTCTTGCAGCTTAACAATCAGCTGGCCTGCGTTATCTTCAAAGCCAACATATCCCGGAGGAGCACCAATTAGTTTTGCAACACTGTGCTTTTCTTGGTATTCACTCATGTCAAATCTTACAAGCTGAACTCCAAGGTGCTTTGCAAGTTGTCGTGCAGTTTCAGTTTTACCAGTACCCGTAGGACCCATAAACACAAAACTACCAATCGGCTTGTTTTCGTCTTTTAGACCTGCTTGTGCTACTAGAATTTTATCAACAATTGTTTCCAGTGCTTTGTCTTGACCGTACACACTTCCTTTTAAGTTAGTTTCTAGGCTAGCCAAATTGTCCGTTTCACGTTCTGCAACTTGCTCTTCAGGAATTTTTACAATCTTAGCAAGTTCACGTTGAATGTTTTCTGGTTTTACAACCAAGTTTTCATGCAAGTTCAGCACTTTGAATCGCGAACATGCTACATCGATCAAATCAATAGCTTTATCAGGCAGCTTTTTATCTGCTTGATACTTTACACTTAGTTTAACCGCAGTGTCGATTGCTTCGTCTGTGATTGTTACATTATGAAAATCTTCATAATACTTTTTAATACCGTGCAAAATTTCTACAGTTGTTTCTGGTGACGGTTCGTCAACTACAACACGCTGGAATCTGCGCATTAATGCACGATCTTTTTCAAAGTACTTGCGATATTCTTCCCAAGTGGTAGATGCAACTACTTTAATGTTACCCTTTGACAATGCAGGTTTAAGCATATTAGCAAGATCGTTTGCACTGTTGTTTCCACCGGCGCCAGCACCACTAATCATGTGAGCTTCGTCGATAAACATGATAGTCTTTCCTTTGTTTTGCAGTGCGGAAAGAACAAGTTTAAAACGCTCTTCGAAGTCTCCTCGATATTTTGAACCAGCAAGCATACTTCCGATGTCAAGTGAGTACACGCTGTATTCTTTTAAAAATTCAGGAACCTGATCGTTTACAATTCTCCAAGCAAGTCCTTCTGCAATAGCAGTTTTACCAACGCCTGGATCGCCTACCATGAGTACATTTGACTTTGTACGTCTGCCCAACGCAAGAGCAACTTGTTCAATTTCGTCATGACGCCCAATTACTGGATCAATTTTTCCTTGTTTAACATCGGAATTGAGATCTGTAGTAAATGCACGTAATGCCTTGTTTGCAATACCCACGTTTTCGGGCTGTTGTTCTTCAACTTCTTGTTCTTCAAGTTCGACATTGACATAAGAAACAAACTTGTCTTTGTTAATGTTAGCTTGTTGAGTAATAAAAAATGCGTAACTTCTCTTTTCAGAAAGTATGCTAATAAACACGTCAACTGTTTCGATTGTAGTTTTTCCAGCAAACAGGCATTGTGCAAATGCTCTATTAAGCACACGTTCTACAGTAGAAGTTTTCTTTGGTTTATATTTTTGCGATGTAGTTTTAATGTCATCGCACTTGGTTTTCAAGTAAGTTTCTAAGTTTTTCTTTACATATTCAGGATCTGCGCCAAACCCGGTAATTACAGTTGAAAATTGTTCTTCACACAGCATTGCAAACAACAAGTGTTCAAGGGTAACATATTCGTGTTGCAATTTCCTTGCATCATTAACTGCTTTATCAAAAACCAGCTGTAACTCTGGACTAGGTTCTACCATTTTTTTTCCTTTTTTCTATTTTCTTTTCAGCTAATTTTAACTTTAACTTACTTACTCTATCGATAAACTGTATTCCGTGTAGATGATCGTATTCATGCAAAAATATTCTAGCATCAATATCATCGAACTTTGTATCTACATGTATAACATTTTTAAAGTCATCTGTCAATGTATCAAATTCTACAATACAACTAATAGGACGTCTAACTTTTAACATTAATCCAGGGTGGCTTAAACACCCTTCAATTCCTTCTTCAATTTCTTTGCTAATTCCTGTAACAACAGGATTTATTACTACCAACGGTGATCCGTATGTTTTGTTTAACACAGGTTTCATTACAAATATTTGTGCATTTAACCCAACTTGATTAGCAGAAATACCTATACCACCTTCTTTATTCATAACATCTATCATGTCAAGTGCAAACGGAGCAGGATGTAATGACTCATAGTCGAACTTTTTAACTTGAGTTTCAAGCATTACATTAGGTGATTTTACTAATTGCATCATTTAATTCTTTTACCTTTTCTAATATTTTTACATCATTTATTTTTGGTACGAAACCTTTAATAGTTACATATAAATTGCCTGTAGTATTACTTTTATTATCTATTAAACCGTGACCTGAAATACTCAACGTTGTTCCAGGTTGAGTTCCTTTAACTATATTAACACTTAAATTATTTCCTGTCAACGTTTTAACTTCGATTTTAGTTCCTAACATCAAGTCAAACACATTAACTTTCTGTGTAATATATAAATGTTTGCCATCTCTATCAAATGTAAGATGCTTTGATATCTTTACAATTACAATAAGGTCTCCTCTAGGAAGTTGAGATATTTTGTTATCTCCAAGACCTTTAAATCTAATACCTTCGCCGTTTTCTACCCCGGCATGAATTCTTATAGTAGCAGTTGTACTTTGTCCGTTGAACAATCCGTAGTTTAATATTAAATCTTTTCCGGTTAATACGTCTTCTAACGTAATTGTTACTGCTAATTTTATATCTTTATTTTTAGAAAATGCTCCGAAGCTGTTGAATACATCTTCGAAATTTGTAAATTTAAAGTCAAATGATGATGTTGGAGTATCGTACTGCGATCGTTTCGCAGGATCTTTTAATGTTTCATATGCTTCGTTTATTTCGGCAAATTTTACAGAATCACCACCACGGTCTGGATGATGTTCCATTGCAAGTTTACGATATGCTTTTTTTATGTCTTCTTGTGAAGATTGTCTAGTGACACCTAGAATAGAATAATAGTCCATACTTTTACTTATCGTATGGACTATTATAAGAAATTACTATTGATTATTCGTTTGAGCTGGTGCTTGTGTAAGCCTGTGCACCATAGAATGCTGCAACAATTGCTGCTACTGATACAAAGTATGTTGGAGCCATGTCACCTAGTATGCCAGGTGCTGCTTCTAAGCCTAACCAACTTGCTATAACAACTGCAAATGGATATAGTAGCATACCAAACAGTGCAAACCATGCCATGTTACGTTGTGCATCTTCTCGCTTGTCTTGATTGTCGATTTTTATCATCTTTTCTTGTGCTGCGATTTCTTCATCTGTAACCACACCATCGCCGTCTACATCAAATGATTCGTACTTTGATCCTGACTCTAATGTCTTTGGTCTTCTTGCCATTTGTTATCTCCCTCAAGTTTGGCTATACGAGCTTCTAACTCGTCAATTTTTTTTGTTACGTGTGGATATTTTGTACGCCATGCATCAGTTGGTTGTTCAAACCAAGATAGCCCCCAACGGTGTACAAGATAATCAAGGATTTGGTCTAGTTTTGCATAAGCCCAAAGCCCTGCACGAGTGTCTTTAAAATATGCTAGAAATGCAGCACCAACTAATGATCCTAGTATTGCTGTATATATCCAGAGTGTATCTCCAAATATTCTATCTATCATTTCTAGCATATTTTGACTCCCTATAACAAGTAGTAAATTATTTAGTTAAACAACCCTAATACTCCTCTAGGAGGTTCTGGTTGTTTAACTGTAGTTTCTTGTGCATTTTCTAGTGCAACTTCAGCTTGCTTGTAGTAATTTTCGTATGCAATGATAATAGCTTGTTGCTGTTGCACCAATGCTCTTATATCACTGAAGTTTAGTCCTAGATTTTCATAACCTTCGCCGGTTAATACAAACATAGCAAGTGGTTTGCCGCCTGCGGTTAGTTCTGCTAGTTTAGCATCAAGGTTATCTTTGTTGATAATAACCCAATTTACCTGGCGCAGACGCAGCTCATCCACAGGTGGTAATGTTAGTTCGGGCTTGTCAATTGGCTTTGCACTAACTTCAATTACCTGGGGCTGTGGGCTGCACGCCATTAGAGCTGCTACCAGGCCAAAGCCAAGGACACTCTTTGTTAAAACTTTCGCCATCTTTTGCATTTATTTCGCTTTCTGTTAACGGTGATCCAGATAGGATCTCAAAACATCTACCTGCGTTTACGGTGCCTCGGTTGACTGCACGTTCAATTGATGTTGGTTTTTCGGCTGCTAATAAACTTAGATCAATGTCTGCAAGTTTATTAGCTAGCCTGCTGTTTTCTCTGCGTATATCCGCATATTCTTTGTTTATACGATTAAGTTCAGTTTGTTGAGAAGCAAAGTCTGCTTGCATTTGATCAATAGCTGCTTCATTTAACGCAACTGCGGTTTCTAATTTAGCATTATTTTCTTGTAATATAGCCATGCGCTCTTGAGTATCGTTATAATACCAATAGCCAATTCCACCCATGACTACAATTACCACTGCAAGCATCCCTGCTAGTTTCATTTGTCGCTTGCTCCAAAGAAGAAGTTAATAATAGTCGACACCGCTGTACCTAATAAGAATCCTAGGATAATATTAGCAAAGTTTACACCATCTGGCGGCAGTGGAAAGAAAGTTACGCAGAAGAAGTATACTACACTTACTACTGCCCAAAACCAAGCAAACCAATACGTAAAGTGGACTGCTAGTTTATCACCACGTCTAACCAATTCTTCGTGTACATCTCGTAAACTGTTGTCTATTGTGTTCATGTTATCATCTGTCATTATTAATCATCCAATAATTTAGCTAATGTCATTGGGCCAGCAATACCATCTGCTGTTAACCCGTTTTTAGCTTGCCATGCTTTAAGTGCTTTTTCGGTACCAGGACCAAATGCGCCATCAGCAGCAATACCAAGTGCAGCTTGCATCATTTTAACGCCGTCGCCCTTGGAACCTTTGCGTAATGTACCAATTTCGTTTACATTTACGTCATCGTTATCATCGTTGTCTTCGACAACTTTAAGTGTTACTGGATTACCTAGTACAGACATTGCTTTGCTGTAACGTGCTTGGCGATCAGCAAGACCAATGTTTCCGCCATTGATGATTTTAGTCATTTTAGTAACATCATCAGTATCAGCAATCGAGTTTAGTTTTTTATTGTTCCAGAACCACGCTGCTGATTCAATAGCACCTTTTTCTGTTGCTACATATACTGCTGCCTGTTCTGCTGTCATGTTAACACTTTTACCAAAGTTGGTGTAGTTCTCACGACCAGTAAGTTGCTTTAGACCACGACCACGGAATAACCAACCATCACCAGCTTTGGTGTTGCCCATTTTAGAACTACGGAATTCGTCTTGGTATACATAGTTTGCAATCTTTTCTGGATTGCGAGCATACTCAGCAGCATTACGCTTTGGCGCTGGACCAAAGTAACGACCAAATACAGCAAGCAATGACTTCTCACTATAGTTCAAGTTTTCTTCTAGTGAGTTAAAGTTGTTTGATTCGTGAGCACACTGACTGACGAAGTGTGCTACACGTCTTGGTGTAGTAATACCATACTTTGGTAATATTTCGCAGATTGCTTCATACCAAAATTCTACTCTTTTATTTCCCGGAATTAATTCCGCTAAATGTTCTTTCTTGAAATCAAAATCAAATTTCATTATATTATATCCTTTATTTTTGAATTGCATTTTTCGCACCTACAATGATCGCATATTTTCATTGAACTGGGCGGTTTGTCGTAATTTTGTAAATCTTCGTATTCAGGACGACCACAGTGTGAGGGTCGTCCACAGTTTTGACAATATTGTATGTTAGATTCTCTCAACAACAAGCATATGTCCTTTATTTTCTAACGTTAGAGTTCTATTACCAAATTTGGTAATATTATAATCTCCAATATACTTAGTTAAAAAAAGAATTTCGGCATAGTCATTCATATTGATTTTATCTTTGATGCTTTCTAGAACTTGTGTAGAAGTACCAAAGTTTTTTATTTTAAATTCAACTGGGTCTGCGTATGCTTTTTTAATTATTAAATCTTCTTCTGCTGTAAGATTGATTTCTTCTAAATAACTTTTATTAAAAAAGTTTTTAAAATTGTTCATATTTGACTCGTTTACTAAAATATCATATGTATCTGTATCTAAAGGAATAGTTTCAGACAATGAGTTCAATGACAATGGAATGCTTTGAAAGCCTTTGTAATATCTAAATCTAAAATCGTTTATGCCTGTTAAATTGCTAACACCATCTATTAATTCGACGATCTGAGATGGAACATCTTCGTTTCTTTCCATCTCAACAAATACTTTAAAAGATCCGTCGCTTTGTTCGCTGCTAGTAGCATCAGCATCTAGTACAAAACTATAACCCTTTTCTATAAAATCTACTAGATCCTTGGCAGGGTCGTGTTCGTTAACTGTAAAACATAGTGTAACAATTTCAGCATCGCTGCCCATCTTACTTTTATAAGAATCAATTTCGATAATTTTGTATACTAG